>JGI24712J26585_10004281_pt1 | contig 10926 bp, 9 predicted proteins | sample BioPla3DNA2_FD_26585 | JGI IMG/M metagenome (IMG submission 26585)
TGTGCCTTCCCCTTCTCTTCATCTTACGGGCTGAGGACAAAACCGCCCAGTTATCCGCCTCTGTTCCGCCTGCCGTAAAAAAAATCTCCCCGGGCATAGCGTCCAGGGCGCCGGCAATTATTCCACGTGAGTAGTCCACCAGCTTTTTTGCTTCTCTTCCCGGCGTGTGGCCCGATGAGGGATTTCCATAGTCCTTGGCAAGAGCTCTTGTAACGGCTTCAATGGCCTCGGGACACGCTCTTGTTGTTGATGCGTTATCAAGATAAATGCTCACTTGTCTACAACAACATCCTTTATTGCGTTATAAAATTCTTCGGCATCCTTTTCAGTTCCATACACATGGACTTCAATCGGCTTGCTTAAATCCAGGCTGAACAGTCCTAAAATTGATTTTGCGTCAACAACATATCGGCCTGAAACCACATCAATATCTNCGCATTGCATATTGGCTGCGGTCACAAAATTTCTCACATCATCAATTGTGGTGAGCTTAATAAAAAACTTTTTCATTACAGCTGTTCCCTTCCTTTCAAAGACCGCGCTGACTGCATAAACTACGATACACTCAGCTATTATAAACTGCTTAATTATCAATGTCAAACATTTAATTTTTTATATTTTTAGATATTTCTGGTGTTTTTATTGCCATATATAATAAAACTTTACAGTGATATATATGTGTGTTATAATCCTTTATGATTAACTGTGGGAGGAAAAAGTATGGACAACAACAGCGGAAATTTCAACTATAACCAGAACCAGCCCCCATATTTACCGGAACCGGGCAGGGGAAAAGCGGTGGCATCACTGGTTCTCGGCATAATCTCTGTAGTGTTTTTCTGGGCAGGCTACTTTTCTATACTGACGGCCATACTTGCCATAATAGGTCTCGTGCTTTCCGTCAACGCCAGAAAGGAAATGCAGATGGCGGGGAACTATGCCTCCAGATCTATGGCCACAGCCGGCCTCGTCCTTTCAATAATTGGCCTGGTTTTGTCTGCAATAAGCATTATCAGCTGTATAATCTGCGTTTCCGCCATAAATTCATACAGATGGTGGGATTATTGGGACTTTTTCTAAGCTTTGCAGATTCATACAAATCGGATGAACCGATACGGTTAATAGCCAGCGTGGTTATTAACCGTATTGTTATAAAAAACGCCGATAGAGCGGCTTTTGCCATGCTCTGTCATGAAAATGGGGATTTATATGCTTCCATATATTGAAGTGTTCGGCCACAAGGTCTCAATGTATGTGATAATGTGCCTGTCTGGCATAGGCCTTGCGATTCTGTCCGGAAGCTCACGCTCAAGAATAACCGGTGTTCCCAGAGAAGATGTCTTTCATTCATATCTTTTGGGTGTCATAGGACTTTTAGTCGGCGGAAAAATCATGTATATAGCTTCCCTCTTCCCTCTCATATTGAAAAACATGCGAAATATTATAAAAAATCCGGAGATGCTCCTGGTATTCGGAACCGGAGGTTTTGTTTTCTACGGTGGCATTATCGGAGGGATAGCGGTGGTTATAATATACTGCAAAAAGTATAAAATCAACACCCTGGCAATGCTGGATACCATTGCCCCTTCCATACCCCTTGCCCATGCTTTCGGAAGGCTGGGCTGCTTATCTGCCGGATGCTGCTACGGATGCGAATATCACGGTCCCTTTTCCCTGTTTTTTCCGGAGGGCGGAGCTGCCCCTCACGGTATCGGCCTTTTCCCCTCCCAGCCGGCTGAAGCTGCTGTGAATTTCGTGCTTTTTATTGTGCTTACACTGATAGGCAGGCAAAAGAGAAAAGACGGTATTTTACTGGGAATATACGTTATCTTATACGCGGTTGCACGTTTTATTCTGGAGTTCTTCAGAGGGGACGCCGGCAGAGGTATTTTCTTCGGCTTGTCCTTTTCCCAGTGGCTTAGCATCCTGATTATTCCCGTTGGTTTTTATCTGATTGTAAGGCCACACCTGGTAAAAAACAGAGACAAAATTGACATAAAACCCTGACCGGCCTTTATGGCACAATCAGGGTTTTATTGTTATCTCACATCCGTAATTTAGCTGACATAGTTCTCCGCCTGATGAATAAACATCTCATAATACTTGCCCCTGGCCGCCATGAGCTCTTCGTGAGTACCGGACTCGATTATCCGGCCGTTTTCCATATGGTAGATAATATCAAAGTCCCGCACGGTACTCAGACGGTGGGCAATCATAATTGTTGTGGCGGTATTGGATGTGTCCAGTATAATCTGCATCAGCTTGTATTCGGCCATCGGGTCCAGAGCCGAGCTGGGCTCATCCAGCAGAAGCAGACCGAAGGAGCCGGTGAAAAGCCTGGCCAGAGCAAGGCGCTGGGCCTCTCCCCCGGACAGCACAACGCCGTCCTCGGTGAACTCCCTTGAAACCTGCACATCCAGGCTGCCTCCGCTTTTATCCAGGACAGATTTCAGGCCCAGCCTTTCTATACACTCCAACAGCTCCTCTTCTGAGGCGTCATTATATACCGTCAGATTATCCCGCAGGCTCATGGCCAGGATGCGCACATCCTGATATGCTATTCCGATTCGCCTGCGCAGCTTATGCACATCATATTCACGTATATCCCGGCCGTTTATAAGTATCTGGCCATCATCCACATCGTAAAGCCGCAGCAGAAGCTTTGTCAGTGTAGATTTTCCCGCGCCGTTTTCGCCCACTATGGCGATACGCTGTCCCGGCTCCACAGTCAGATTAAAGCCCTTTATGGCGAACCCGGAATTCCGGTAGGAAAAGGAGATGTCCCGCAGCTCCACTGAGTACTGGCCCTCCGGAGGCGGTGCGGCATCATCTTTCGGCGGCTCGATTTCGGATACAGTCTCAAAAAATTTTGCAATGCGCTCTCCGTAGACAATACTGCTGAAAATGCTGCTTACATTGCTGAAAAGACCTGTCAGATTCCCCGACAGCTGGGCTGCCGCGGCGGAAAGGCTGGCATAGAGTCCGATTTTCAGCGGATCTCCTTCTATGACGAATAATACGATGTAGACTAATATTATCGAGGTTTGAAGCGACGTGATTGAACCCTGCGGCACCACAAACTTCATTACAGAGCGTATGTATTTTTTAAATAAAGCAGTTACCTCGTCAATAGTAGAACGAAACGTTTTGAGAAGCTTTTCCCCCGCCTTGGATGTTCGCATTTCAGCTGTATTTTCTTTCATTTGCAGATTTCGATAGACATAGTTTACTCTTCGTGACCAGCCGGTAAGCTGTACGGATAAATCCGCGTTTTTCTTAATAACCGGCAGTTGCAAAACTGTCTGTAGTATAACAAAGCCCAGGGTCACAAACAGCAGAACCGGCCCCGCCGAGGTGATTATGGCGCCCATGGCCAGGGCTGTGATAAGACTTCTCAGAAGCATAGGTATTATCTGAATCACCTGCTCGACCTGACTGGGATAGTTCTGCTGGGCGTATGAAAACTGCGTAAAAAACTCAGGATCGTCATAATATTTGAAGTCTGTGTGCAGTGCGCGTTCATTTACTTCAAAAAGCAGATTGTACTGAATTCGCATTTGCATAAGCTGAGAGTAGGATTGAGAGATTACCATCTGAATAACATTAACTATAAGTATCACGGCAGTATATAATGCGATGGTCGTCAGAATTTGAGTCGATGTTTTTTGAAGCATGACGGCGTCAATGGCAGCCTTTGGCAGCAGGGTTGACATCACTGAGCTGAGGGGCGCCAGAACAACGGATGTAATGAGTGTGATAAGCGTAAATAATTTGCCATATTTCCAGTACGGCTTTGCCAGGAACAGTATGTACTTAAGCTTGGCCAGCCCCTTTATCTGCCCCTCGGTCGATTGATTTACCATGCCATTGGGCGGTGCTGCCCTCTGCTCCCGTTCAGTGGCGCTGATACCTTTCCCTTCACTCATGGCGAGGCTCCTTCCAATTTTTCCACCGACATTTGCGGTCGTAATTCTCATTATTGTATACCATTATTTGCAATTTTTCAATAGTTTTAACAGCAACGAGGATTGATTGTTTTCCGGCTTAAATACAACCTTTTGGCAACTTTATCGGGCTTTCCATGGCAGCAAAAATGAAAGCTTCTATATAGATTTCTAATAGCTGTAAACTCGGCGTTACGGCTACACACCATTACTTGAAACCGAGAGTTTTATATACTCATAATGTTCAATAATACTTTTTTCTGTCTTAGTCCAATAGGCAGATTCTGTTTCTGAAGGATGAGCGGCAGACAGGCAGCAACATCATCAGAAAATATGACTTATAATTTTTTCGGAATTTATCTGTTTATCTCTATATTCTTTCTGCTATTTGCAGCCACGTTTCCTTGGTTAAAAAACTCTCATCAACCTGATCTTCCAATTCCAAAAAACGTTTATATGGTATGCTGAAGGATAGCAGCTCTTTATCGATGAACTGGCGTGCCGAAGGGTCTGTCAAGCCAATGACGCACTTGGGGTTTTCCGCCTCTGTCTCTTTTAAAGCATATAGTATAGCTTGCGCGCAACCTGAACCGAAGTGGACTTTTACATTATCCTGCGTTGGTTTATCATAGTTGGCAAACTGAACCAACGCCGAAAGCTGGTCTGCATTGACTAAAAAAATAACAATCTCTGCCCCCTCCTTTGGTAACAATTCAGACAGAGGTTTAAAAACAACATAGTTTTTTGATGGGATTTCGGGTAAGCCTTTTACAAATTCCCTTGCAAGCTCGGGGTTCTTTTTATAATACTCCCCCTTTTTGTTTCCAACTCCGCCCGTTGATAGAAAATACTCGATGAAACCCAATTCAAATTTTTTCAGTCCCAAGCCTGATTTCCCGCCTATGCATGATGTGGTCTTGATGTCAAATGCGGCAGTTCGACCTTTGGATGCCGCACTGAGCATGGAAATGACGCATCCCCATTTGCCCTCGGCAAATTGCAGGGCCCCTTCCGCCTTCTTATCGGTTCTGAATACTGCAACAGGATGATTTTTAAGCTTTATCGCCTTGCCGATCTTACTATCCATAATATAATCCACCTTTATATTTTATTTTAATAACTTATATTATTATCCGGGGTCAACAGGCCTATATTTATATAATCGATGCAATAACCATTTATCTTTACAATTTAAAAGTCAATGGAGACCACATCAAAAAAGCAGGCCCAAACGGCCTGCTATCACGGAAGGAGCAAAAAATTTGAGTGTTTTTCAAACCACCTGGTTTTAAAAAAACACTCGTTATGGTCGGAGTGGTGGGACTTGAACCCACGGCCTCATGGTCCCGAACCATGCGCGATACCAAACTTCGCCACACCCCGTTATACAACATGCACAGCAAATTATATGTTTTTATCCTGCCGTTGTCAAGCCCCAAAAAATGCTTCGCCTAAACTTTCGATAATCATTATATACTTATATTGAAAAAGCGTTTCAAATTATATATACTTATGGAAAATACTTCGTTACTGGGCGGCAGACCGGCCCAAAATCGCCGCTCAGCGGAAAGGTGGTAAAAATGTCTTTCTTGAAACTTGCCGAGGACAGGTATTCCGTGCGCAGCTTCAGCAGCAAACCCGTGGAGAAGGATAAGCTGGAGCTCATACTGAAAGCGGGCCAATTGTCGCCCACAGCCTGCAACTTTCAGCCCCAGCGCATTCTGGTGATAGAGAGCTCCGAGGCTCTTGAAAAGCTCAAAAAATGTACGCCATGCCACTTTAACGCTCCGACTGCCCTGTTGGTGTGCTATGACAAGTCAAAGAGCTGGAAGCGCCCCCACGACGGGGATGACAGCGGTGCCGTGGACGCTTCCATAGTATGCACCCATATGATCCTTGAGGCCGCGGAGCTGGGACTGGGAACCACATGGGTTGGATTTTTTGACCCCGCTCTGGTGAGAAGCGAGTTTTCCCTTCCCGATGATATAATTCCGGTAGCCATTCTCCCCCTGGGCTATGCCTCCGAGGACAGTAAGCCCGCCGAAATCCACTATCAGAGACTCCCAATAGAGGAAACCGTGTCATACAACAGCTTCTAGTCTTCTATTAATATACATACACATACCCATATCTCAGGTAATAATACGCGAGGACAGCCGGTTGTCATTAACACCGGGTCTGTCCTCAGTTTTTTTGCGGCTTTATGACAATGCTGTCTCCTGAGAGCTCCATCCTGACCTTGTTGCCGGTTATGCCTATGCTCCGAAGAAACTCGTCGGGTATCTGTACCCTGCCGTTTCTGTCCAAAACCGCGTATTCCTCATGGGATTCGTCAGAGGAGGCATCGATAGCCTCAAGGGTATCCAGACTTTTCAGATACTCGGCATAATCCGAGCGCATAATTCTCTCGCTGCTTATCTTCCCATCACGGATATTGGCCACCCGGTTCACCTTCCCCGCCACGGACATGTCATGAGTGACAATCACAATAGTCAGCCCCATTTCCCTGTTTAAACGCCTGAAGGTCTCGAATATTCTGGCGGAGGTAGCCGGGTCAACGCTGCCGGTAGGCTCATCGGCCAGCAGGAGCTTGGGATTGTTGGCAAGAGCAATGGCAATGGCCACCCGCTGCTGCTCACCGCCGGACAGTTCTGAAAGCCTTCTGTTTTTCTTGTGGGAAAGACCTACAATATCCAGAAGCTCATAGGCGCGCTCTCTTCCCCCTGATTTATTTGTCAGCAGCATGGGCATCTGCACGTTTTGCCAGGCAGGAAGATATGGGATCAGATTACGGGCGCTGTTCTGCCAGACAAAACCCACCACATTTCTCTTATAGGCTACAAGCTCCTTTTCACTGAGCTTGAACAGGTCCAGCCCGTCCACATAGAGCCTGCCTACCGTAGGCCGGTCCAATCCCCCGATCATATTGAGAAAAGTGGACTTGCCGCTGCCGCTGTTGCCGATGATGGCCATCAGCTCGCCTTTTTCAATCTTGCAGTCCAGCCCCTGAAGGGCCATGACTTCCGTATCCTCAGTCTTATATATCTTCACCAGGTTGTCACAGTCCACCATGTATTCAGTACTCATTTTTTATCTCACCGTCCTCAAGCTCATAAGCCCTGTCTCCGATATCCATAAATCCCCTGTCATGAGTGGTCATCAGAATTGTGACGTTTTCCTTCTCATTGAGCTCCCTGAAAATCCTGACAACCTTTAGAGCTGTTGAAGTATCCAGCTCCCCTGTCGGCTCATCGGCCAAAATTATTTTCGGTCTGTGAGCGATTGCCCGGGCAATGGCCACCCGCTGCTGCTCCCCTCCTGAGAGCTCCTGGGGCATATGGCCTGCCCTTTTCTTCAAGCCCACCATGTCGAGGCACCGGAGCGCCCTGTCTTTCAGGTTGCCGCTATAGCCCGAAAGGCGCAGAGCGTATTCAACATTCTCCTGGGCGGTCATAATCGGTATCAGGGCCACGGATTGAAACACAAAGCCTATTGACCGCCTGCGCAGCAGATTACGTTCCTTTTCCGGCATCTGAGAGATGTTTACGCCGTCAAATATCACCTGACCCTCGGTTGCATCATCAAGAGCGCCGAGAATATTCATAAGCGTGGTTTTTCCTGAGCCGCTGCGTCCCTTTAATATGGTCAAACCTCCCTGGGGGATATCCACATCTACGCCTTTCAGAGCCCAGAACAGCTCTCCGCCCGGCAGAGGGTAGGCTTTTTTTATGCCTCTGGCGGTATATATGAATTTATCAGACATATTTATCCTCCAATCTTTCCATAAAAGAGCGGTAAAGTGACAGCACTTTAATCCTCGCCGAGCTTCAGCGCCTGGGAGATTTTAATCCTCTTTATGATGCTGCCCAGAAGAAGCATACAGACCGCCATGACAAGGAAAACCACCGTCAGAAGACGCGCCATATCAGAGCTCTCGGAGACCACCTTCAGGGGAATGACCTTGTCTGCCGGGGAATATGCAATCTGGACAAGAGGTATGTAAAGCCGGGATGCCAGCAGCCCTATTACAATGCCTAATACCACGGAAAGGCCTGAGATATACAGCTGCTCGTTAACAAGCATGCGAATAATCTCTCCCATGGACATGCCCATGGCCCGGAATACACCGAAAAGCAGCTGCCTGGAGCGTATGGACAAAATCCAGTAAATCAAAAATCCGAAGGCACACAGCAGTAACGACACCACAAAGCCTACTGTCAGTATCCCGTTTGTACCCTGGAAGATGGGGTTGTTTTTCATATCGATGATATCCGATGCGGTATCACGAAAAACCGTAAAGGAGGTACCGGTATTGAGGGCAAAAGCGTAGATGAATTCCGATGTGCCCTCGGCTTTTATCCACAGCTGATAGGGAGTAAGGCCCCATTGGGATTGCAGATAGCTGAAATTTGCCACCACAATGTAGTTTGAAACCTCTTTTTCAACCCCGTCACTGCCTGTGGTAATTGTCAGGGGCTTGTATGTGGGCCAGAAGTCCACAAATCCGTATATGACCCCCCGCGCCGTAAAACCGTCGGAGCTTTTATATGTTATGGTATCCCCCAGACCATAGCCCAGATTGTCCTTCATATTTGAGGATACCAGCACGCTTGTGGGGTTTTGCGAAATAGCGTTCAGATATTCATACCAGTGAACCGGTAGGAGTCCGGGGTTAAAATCCACTGTATGTCCAAACTCTTTTGTGTTTATGCCCATTATCGTGGCGTCAACCCAGTAGTTGTCTGCAGAGTTGCATTTGCCCCCCTCATCAAAGATGACCTTGGTCATACTTTCAATGCCGTCAAGCTCATAGTATTTCCTGGTGTCGGGCTCTGTATAGACAAGCTTAATATTTGCCGCAGGGTTGTCGGCGGCATCGGCTATTTCCGCCTTGTTGCTCTGCCAGGGCTCCTGAAGCACTATTTCCGCGCCGTTTAAATATCTGATACGTTCCTCCTCGTTTGTGTTTATGGTCCTGGCTGCCTGGGAGTTGAATATTCCGATGGCAATTGTCACAATCAGGAATGTGATTATGTATATCTGGTTGCGGCGCGTGCGCAATATCCACAGGAAGGAGGCATAAAACTCAGGCTTCCATTTTCTTTTCCCCAACCGGTATATGATATATACGATTGCCGGTATGAGCCTGAGACATATCAGTGCCGCGCTGATAATGAAAAGCGAGGAGGATAAAAACATGAGGGGATCCAGTCCTGCCCCTTCCATCACCTTCCTGGCCAGCTCCTCTTTTTGACCGTTGAAGGCATATAGCCCGTAAAGTGATACGGCCAGGAGTACAATATCAATATAAAACCGTTGGAAAAGCGGTTTTTCGGACCTGCGTTTTTTCTGCTTTCGGTTTACTATACTCACCTTTGAATGCTTTAAAACCGGGAGAAGCATTGCACAAACTGAAAACAGAGAGGCAACGAAGGCATACCCAAAGACCCTGCCGGTGAAGCTGACCTTCATAGCCTGCCTGGACACAAACTCCAGAAACACATTTGCAGAGCCCAGTATCTGACATATCAGTGCCGACAGGGGTATTCCCGCCACCAGTGCCAGAACTGCTATTATGCCGCTCTGGAGCAGATAGATCAGTATTATCTGCTCTCTGCTCGCCCCGCGGCTTTGTACTACGGATATTTCCGAACTCTCCATATCGATTATCTGCCCTGCCGCCATAAATATAAAGGCGGCGAGCAAGGCATATATGGGTATCTGCAGGATTTGCAGCGTTACCGATATTCGCGCGGCTTCAACTATATACTCCTCAAGTATATGGCTGTAATAATCCCGATAGCTGATATTGTTATACTCTTTATGATATTCCCTATAGGTATTTATTTTTTCATATATATACTCCGCGTTATCGGCATTAATGCCATTGTGGTCCATTATCACAAACCAAAGGCCCTTGATAGGATAGTTTAATTCCGTATAGTCTCCGACCAGAGTCTCAAATACATTTTTTGCCATAAACAGGCATGCGGAATAGGCCGAGGGCGGTTTATACCAATAGCTGTCGTCCAGCCCGTCACTTTCAAATACGCCGGCAACACGCAGGCTCACAGGCTTCCCGTCGGGCCATTCAAGCTCCGGCACATACAGCTCCTGACCTACAACAAGGCGCAGATTTATCAGGGCCTTCTGGCTGATAATTACATCCGCCACACCGTCCTCCACGGTATCCGAGTATAGATTTCCGCTGATAATCTCAATATGCTCCTCAATATTTGACAAAAAGCCCAAATCAACTTCCCTGCCAAGCTGCTTATGCCCACTGGAGGACGCGGGATATATGGGTACTCCCAGGCTTATATGGGACAGTACATGCTTTGCCTGAAGCCCCAGCTGCCCGGCCATATTATGAGCCAGTTCATCCTCGGCATGGAATGCTTTAATATAGGAACTGCCGGGCTTTACACCCTGATTTACCGTGGAAACTAAAAAAGCGGTGGACGCATAGCGCCCGTTTTCTTCCACATAATCTGTAAACGTGTTGCTCAGCATGCGTTCAAGAGCTGCCTTTGTATACATGGGGCTGCTGGCCGCTATGGAAACCAGCAGAATGTTTCCTATCAAAAGGGCGGCCATGAGCCATTTTTTATTGAGCATCTTTCTAAATACAAGTCTAATCACGTTGCCTCCATCTCCCAAAACCCGAATACAGCAATTACAAACCGATAATTCATATTAGGATGTAAACTGGCTTGTAACTATCAAATCTCCCGGATTAACTCCCTGAAACACCGCCGTCTCCCTTGGAAGCTGTGGCCCGGCGATGATGTATCGTTTTCGAACAGTGTTCCCGTCCAGAATCGTAACAAAGCTTCTGCCCTTGTCTGTATCCACTCCGGAACGGGGAATTAATAAGGCATCCTTCAAAAGCATATATTCGCAGGACGCTTTTGCTTCCGCCGCCGAGCCTATAATGGCAGGGTCCTCAGGCTTTATGTATACAAATGTGCCGAAATAACCG
>JGI24712J26585_10004282_pt1 | contig 10924 bp, 8 predicted proteins | sample BioPla3DNA2_FD_26585 | JGI IMG/M metagenome (IMG submission 26585)
GAGCCGTATCTGCGCCGGTTTACCGGCTCGATGCTATTTTCGCAGAACATCGGCGTCTGCGGGATGGGCGAGTCGGATGTTGAAACGGTTCTGCACGACATTATGGTCGCCGCTTCCGACCCGACAGTCGCGCCGTACTGCGGCGAGGGAGACGTTCGCATTCGGGTGACCGCCCGCTGCAATACGCCGGAGGAAGGCCGCGAAAAATGCCGCGGCATGATAGAGCAGATTTATAAGACGGACGTCGGGCCTTATATCTACGGCGTCGACGAATCGCTTGAAGAGGCGGCCGTCCGGCTGATGCGGGAAAAGGGACTGCGCATCTCCGCCGCCGAGAGCTGCACCGGCGGTCTTCTCACAAAGCGGCTGACCGACGTCCCCGGCAGCTCCGCCGTCCTTGAATATTCCGCCGTTACTTACAACGAGCGGGCAAAGACGGCGTTTTTAGGCGTCCCGCCCGGACTTTTCGCCGAAAAAACGGTATACAGCCCCGAATGCGCCGAAGCGATGGCGCGCGGCGTGATGAAAGCTTCCGGCGCCGACATAGGCGTAGGAATAACCGGCATCGCCGGCCCCGACGGGGGTACGGAGGGAGTTCCGGTAGGCACGGTATTTGCAGCGGTAGTCCGCGGCGGACGTGTAATTCAAAGAACCTTGAATCTTCGCGTCACTCGCCAGCATATACGGTACCTTGCGACAAATCATGCTTTGATGATGGTGATAGAAGCCGCCCGCGGTTGAGACTATTTAAATACAATAATAAAAAACACCGATAAAAACTTAACTTGCCGACGGCGATGATTTTTCCGAAGGAAAAACTCGCGACTAACGCGAAGCGTTAGTCAAAGATGATTTTGGCGAAGCCAAAACTCTCGAATACCGCCGGAGGCGGTATTCAGAAATCTAACCTTACGATAAAAAACTTCCCCGGCGTGTGCCTTACTGTGACGTCGGGGAAAGTTGTTGGAGAGTTTAAACCTTTTGTTTAAGGGAAATAATGTAAAGTTAATGTTTCTTTGATACCACTGCCGCGCTTCCGAGAGCGGCTACTGCGGCAATCACGAGAACAGCGGCGATATCGCCGGTTTGGACTGCGGCGGCGGGAGCGGACGGAGCCGCGGCAACCGTTTCGGCGGCGGGAGGAGCTTCTGCGGCAGCAGGGGGAGCTTCAGCCGGAGCCGGCTCTTCTTCAATTACCACGATCGGACCGCCGAGGAAAACTCTTGTGTAGGTCGAGGGAATTTTGCCGTTTACGACGTCGCTCTGGAAGCAGATCCATTCGAATTCTTCGTTGGGCAGGTTCTTCGAAATCATCATTCCGAGACCGAAAGAATCGCCTTCTTTAAGCGTCTTCGAGATGAAGTCCCAGGTGAAGAACATCTCATAGATATCAAAGCCGTCGGCGTGCTTATAAGATGTAAAGGCGTTTTCGCCCATTACCGCGTCTTCGGTCGTGTTGTTGAGAACAAGCTCGTCGCCGTCGTAGCAGTAGGCGATTTCGCGGAGGACGTCGCCCATCGCCGAGTAGCCTTCTTCATATTCGGCGTAAGCGGGGAAGGAAGGATCTTCGGGGACAAATCCTATCATAACGCCGCAGCCTTTCCAAACGGTATCGTGGTTGGCGAAGTGGTCGTTACAGTCGCTTTTTACCGCCACATAGATGCCGGCGTCGTCCCAGGCGCCGTAAATCTCAATGACGTAAGCGGGGTTGGATGCGTTGGCATAGCGGCGGACACATCCGTATTTGGCTTCGAACCAGTCTTCGTTGGTCGGAGCGTAAGCCGAGATCAGAGTGTATTCACCGGGGTTGATGACGCCGTCGCGAACGGGGGGCGTCGTTGCCTTGTTGATGGTGAAATCCGGGGTCAGATTTGCGGTAACCGGGTCAAACGCCATTACCGGAATAACGAGCGCCGCGCAGACCAGTAATACCGCGAGTGTGAGAAACGCTTTTTTCATGAAATGGAACCTCCTCTTTAAAATATTGTAATGCTGCAAGGCATTACAATTATTTTATCACCGCATGTATGAATTGTCAATAATTTATCAAGATAAAGCATGTAAACAATAATGAAACGCATTATTAAATGATATGTTATAAAAACATTAAAATCCCAATTAAGGCAATTAACATGCGGAACAACCCGTCTTTTAAAACTATGACTAAATTTAGAAACAGCGATATTTTGACGGATTTATTTTTTTAAAAAAATCCGCTTTACGGATATTCAATCAAATATTACACTATCGGCAAAATTCAATTCATGAAAAGACAAAAACCCTTATCGCCGCGACAACCCAAAAAAAGGTTTCGCAACAGCGAAACCGACATTAGAAAGAGCACCGATAAGGACTTTGCTTTGGGACGGCGATATATTTCCGAAGGAAATATTCGCGACTAACGCGAAGCGTCAGTCAGCAATAACTTCACCGTCCAGCGGCGATATATTGCCTTTGGCAATATTCGCGTGTCTCGCGAAGCGGGACACAAAACTCAGCGAACAAGCCCGCTCCATTAATAGTTTTGACTGCGTCAAAACTATCCTCAGAAAAAACATAAGCTAAAACTGAACTTTGGTACGGAGACGTTTTGGCGAAGCCAAAACTCTCGAATAGCGCAGAGCGCTATTCACTTTCCTTAGAAAAAACATAAATAAAAACTTTGCTTTGGAACGGCGATGTTTTGCCTCCGGCAAAACTCGCGAACAACGCCGCTCCTTTGGAGCGGCGTTGTTCAGTTATGCTAATACTATTTTTCGTGGGATAATACGAAATTATCTCTTTTTGGTAACTACTACGGCAGTGCCGATAGCAGCAACAGCAGCCAGCACGAGGATGGCAGCTACGTCGCCGGTCTGAGCAGCGGCAGCAGGAGCGGCCGGAGCGGCAGCGACGGTCTCAGCAGCCGGAGGAGCTTCAGCAGCCGGAGCTTCTTCAGCAGGAGCTTCTTCTACTTCAACTACCGGAGGCGGCGGAGCCTCAACCATGGTGAGGAGAGCGGTGTGGATAACGTTCTTTCCACCTGCGCCGGTGCAGCCGGCAGCGAGCTGAGCGTGGACATAATCCTGCTCAAGACCGATGGAATAAACAACGGTGATACCGCACTGAACGCCTACTGCGCCCTTCTGAGCCTGGAAAGCGCTCCAGGGGGTGCGGCATTCAAAGGTAACGTTGTTGCCGTCAACCTTCATTGCGAAGTTGTCCGGAATCATCTCTGCGGTATAAGCATCCGAGAAATCTTCCGGGTTGGCCCAAACGGTGGTAACCTTGGTTCCGTCGGCGGTAATACCGATACCGTACTCAAGGCGGTTGGTGGTGTCTTCGTCACGAGAAGCGGTGTCGCAATATTCCATCTGAATAGCGCCGGAATACCACATTCCGCCCGGATCGTCCGCCCAAATGCTGTAGAAGCCGTTGGGGGCTACGAAGGTAGAAGCGTAATAGATGTAATCAGCATCCCAGCACATGTAAACTTTTGCGTTCTTCGGAAGATCGTCGGCAAGGCCGTCGTTGTCATCGTCGGAAACTGCGCGGGACCACTGAGACGGCTTAGTCTCGATGAGAGAATATTCGCCGTCGTTGATTACTCCGTCAAGAACGGGAGCAGCAAGGCAGCCGGGAACATCAAAGAAGATGTTGCCGTCATCATCCGGAATGGTGGTGGATGCGAAGGACGAAACGCCCAGCGCGATAACCATCATCAACATTACGGCAATGGAAACAAATTTTTTCATAAGGTTATAACCCTCCATAAAATCTATGGGCAATTATTCTGTAAAATTCATGCCCACGTATATAGATATTAACATAACTGTCAAAAAATGTCAACTGTCATAATATACAAAAGTGTAAAGTAAATTTTATATAAAATAACAATAGAACTCATTTAAGCCCGAATTAAAAGGGCTGCGGGGCGCCGAACAGCCGACGCGTTTTTTTAGATCAATGTAATATGTATGTAAAGTATGTCAGAAGTAACAACCGGTTCGGTTTTTTCAGTAAATTCTCTCGTGATAACAGGACGAAACCCAGTCGTTGAGCTTCCCTTTATTCATTGTAAGAAACCGGTCGATCGCGGCTCTGCCGATATACTCGGCGCGCAGGCGGTCGTCGCCGAAAAGCAGGTCGATGTAGTCTGTCATACGGAATTGGTCGAATTTGGCGCGTATCTCGTCCAGCAGGCGAAGGGCAAGCTCAAACGGCTGATAGCGGCCGCGGTCGGTGATGTGAATTTGAACGCCCTCGCAGCGCTCGCCCTTATACTTGCCGTATTGGGGGGTAAACCAGGCGGGACGGAGAACAACGCCGTCGAATCCGTAGCCCGACATTCCGTCCAGCAGTTTGCGGTTGTTTATCCAGGGGGCGCCGATCAATGAGAACGGCTGTGTAGTGCCGCGTCCTTCCGAGACGTTTGTCCCTTCGAAAAGGCAGGTGCCGACATAGTTTATCGCGCAGTCGACCGAGTTTATGTTCGGCGAGGGATTGATAAACGGAAGGCCGGTGTCGTCGTAATACATCGAGCGGGAAAGCCCCTCGCAGGGGACGACGGTAAGGTCGCAGCCGAGTTTTTGGGAGCCGTTAATATACCTTGCGTATTCGCCGGTTGAAAGGCCGTATCTCACCGGCACCGGGAATCTTCCGACATATGAGGAGAATTTCGGGTTTAAGATATTTCCCTCGACGCGGTCAAGCCCTATCATCCCCGGGCGGTCGAACACGACTACCGGAATCCCGACCATAGCGGCTGCCGCCATGCTGTCGGTAAGGACGGAAAGATAGGTGTAATAGCGGGAGCCGACGTCCTGCATATCATAGAGCAGAAAATCGATTTGTTGTAAAATCTCAGCCGGCGGCGCCCTGCGGCTTTCGTAAAGCGAAATTACGCTTGCGCCGGTTTCCCGGTCGCGATATTCGCCGTCGTCGCCGCGGCCGTCCTGAAGATCGCCGAAGAGGCCGTGTTCGGGAGAAAAGAGGTATTCAAGGCGGCAGTTTGACGCTATGACATCCGCCGTCGATCTGAGCGCTCGCGTCTGCGCCGACGGTCCGGTGAGCAGACCGACACGGGCGTTGTTAAGCCTGCCGCTGATGGTTGAGTAGTTGTCAATCCCCGCCGCGCATCTGTTATTATTCAACAGTTCCCCCTTCGGCCGTTCCCCGCGGCCTCAAAAAAGCCATGAATGATAAAATTCAAACGTATTACTATATATGATACCACAAATCGCGGAAATTTGCAAGCTTTTTTATTCATTTTGTTTAATATTTGATGTTGATAAAGACAAAATCTACCTTATAAAAAACATAAATAATGACTTAACTATCCGGCGGCGATGTTTCGGCTTCGCCGAAACTCGCGACTTGTGCCGTATGGCACAAGTCAGGGATGATTTCGCAACGCGAAACTCGCGAATAGCGCCATGGGCGCTATTCACTTTACTTTTGCCGACTGCGACATATTTCCGCAGGAAATATTCGCGACTAACGCGGAGCGTTAGTCAGAGATGATTTTGCCTTTGGCAAAACTCTATTCATTGACATTTTCCCACAAATCGTATATAATAAACTTAACAACCAATACTAACAAAAAAACACCGAACTCATACACAAACGAGGTTACATCATGGTCGACTATACCGTTATCACCCCCGAGGAAGCCGGAGTTCCGTCTTACGCCGTCCGGCGCTTTGTCGCCCGTCTCGAGTCGCGGAATATCAACGTCCACAGCTTTGTCATGACGCGGCGGGGCAAGCTTTTCGCCGAGTGCTACTGCGACCCCTGGAAGCCGGAAGACCGCCACCGGATGTACAGCAGCTCGAAGACTTTCGCCTCCGCCGGCATCGGGCTTATGATAGGCGAGGGGAAGGTGCGGCTCGACGACCGCGTCTGCGACTTTTTCCCGGAATATGTCTCAGAACCCGTCAGCCCGTATCTTGCCGAGACCACCGTCCGCGACCTTTTAATGATGGCGACGCCGTACCAAAGGAACAACTACGGCTTTTCCGACAAAAACTGGACGCAGACTTTCTTTGACCCCGATTCTTCGGTAAACAAGCACCGCGCCGACCACCGCCCCGGACGACTTTTCCAATACAACACCTGCGCGACCGTCGTGCTTACCGCCATAGTTGAGAAGCTCGCCGGCTGCTGCCTTACCGACTACCTGCGCCCGCGCCTCTTTGAGCCTATCGGCATGACCCCCGACATCCGCTGCGTCAAGCGTCCGGAGGGCGGCGACTGGGCGGGTTCCGGCATCCTCTGCACCACCCGCGACCTCGCCCGCTTCACCGAACTTTGGATGCGGAAAGGGCGCTGGGGAGGCGTTCAGATTCTGCCGGAAGACTTCGCCGCCGAAGCGACATCAAAACAAATCGACACCGTCATGACGGAAAGCCAGTCGGAGGAGCAGTTTGGCTACGGCTATCAAATCTGGATGACCCGCCACCGCGGCTTCGCGCTGCTCGGAATGGGGCTGCAATGCGCCGTCTGCCTGCCGGAAAAGGATTTTGTCATCGCCGTGACCGGCGACACCCAGGCGACCTCCGTCGGCTACTATGAATTTATCTCCGCCCTCTGGCGGGAGATTTATCCCTATTTAGGTTCTGACGCCAAGCTTGAACCGAGCGGCGCCGCCGCCGACCTCGCCGAATACCTCTCAACCCGCCATGTCCTCTACCCGCACGGAGAGCTGTCATCGCCGACCGCCGCGCTTGTCAGCGGCAAAAAATACGTCTTCAACGCAAACCCGATGGGCATCAAGTCGGCAACATTTACCTTTGAAGACGGACGCGGCTCGATGAGCTACGAAAACCGCACCGGAAATCACGTCCTCGAGTTCGGGTTCGGTTCGCACATCGCGGGCTTCTTCCCGGAGACCCACTACGACGGCGCTCAAATCGGCGTACCGCTCGGCCGCGGCTACAAGATAGTCAACTCCGCCGCCTGGGCAGACCCGGAAACGCTGCATATAGTGGTTTATTCGGTGGACGATTACTTAGGCACGCTGAAGATTCAGGCGGCATTCGGCGGCGACGGGTGCACCCTCTTTATGGTCAAAGCCGCCGAGAATTTCTTTAACGAATATCAGGGATTGGCGGAAGGGACAATTGAATAACCGCGGAGCGGGTTATTCAAGTTAGGTAAAACAATTTGATAAAGTTCGTGAAATCCATTGATGATATAAATAAATATCAGCGCGGGGAACTTCCCGGGAACGCGCAAAAGCTCAAAGCGCCGGCTTCTGTCGGCGAGATGATGAAGAAGTCGGCGCCCGCTGCCGTAATATTATCGGCGGCAATGATTTTGGCGATGTTTGCAAAAACATATCTGAGTCAGACAAGGGTTGTTTTTCCGCCGGCTGTTTTGGGCGGTTTACTTCCCGGATTTCTCCTCTTGATAGCGCACGAATTGCTTCACGCCGCGGTTTATCCAAAAGAAGCGCAGGTAACCATAGGTAAAATAAAAGGCAAAATGATATTTGTGGCTCTGGCGTCTTATCCGTTAAAAAGGAGCCGCTTTATATTAATGTGTTTGCTGCCGTTCCTGCTCGGAATCCTGCCCCTGACTTTGTTTTTGTCGGCGCCGCCGCAAGCGGCCGTGTTTAACGGGGTGATGTTCGGGATGGCGTGCGTGGGGATGGTTTCGCCGTATCCGGATGTGTATAATGTAATTTTAGTGTTGAAGCAATCGGGAAAAAATGACAGAATCATGTTTTACGAAGACGATTTGTATAGGATTTCTTGATATTTCAGATAAAGAGGGTTGGTAAAATGACATCAAAAAAGCTTATTTCTTCACTTATAATCCTGCTTGCCGCCGCGTTTCTTCTTTCCTGTTCGGACAGCGCCGGCGGAAAAATCAAAAATCCGTCGGATATTAAACTGATACAGATATACTCAAGTCCCGAATATATCGAACCATACGATTCGCTGACTCCGGAAATCGAAGAGATATTAATTTTGGCGTATGAATTGATCGCCGAGCAGGAAAATCCGGTAACGCTTTCGGCGGAAGACACCGACCTTTCCGCGGCGAAAGAGCGGTTTCATATCGGAATTGATTACAAAGGCGGCGATAATCAAAAGATAGGAATATATATAATGTCCGACGAAAAGGGCATAATCCGCTGCTTTGACAATTCCCCGGACGGCAAACAAACCACAGCCGCGTTTTTTGAATTCCAAGACCGCGAACTTATCGAAAAGGCAAGAGAGATGATTTTTCATCTGGACAGCAAGAAGGGGTAAAGTTTGCTCTCTGCTTCAACGGACGCAATTCAGATGACTTAACCGTCCGATTGCGATATTTCGCCAAAGGCGAAATTCGCTGCTTGTGCCGCTTTGCGGCACAAGTAATTTTACAAAATACTGATTGAATAAACTCGATTCTTTTGCTATAATTATATAAGTCAGAACAAAAAACCTCAAGTTACAGGAGAATAAAATATGGACACTGAGAAGAGCTGCGCTCTTTCGCGCGAAGTCGAGGGGATGTGTCATGTCGCCAAGGGCCCGAATCACGGACCCGCGCCGATCCCCGAAGAAGGCAAATGGGTCAAGGTTTACGACGTTAAGGACATCAGCGGACTTTCCCACGGCGTGGGCTGGTGCGCGCCGCAGCAGGGCGCATGTAAGCTGACGCTCAACGTTAAAAACGGCATTATCGAAGAGGCGCTGATCGAAACGCTCGGCTGCTCCGGAATGACGCATTCCGCCGCTATGGCCGGCGAAATCCTTCAGGGCAAAACGCTGCTCGAAGCGCTGAACACCGACCTTGTCTGCGACGCTATCAACGTAGCCATGCGCGAGATTTTCAAACAGCTCGCATACGGTCGCTCGCAGACCGCTTTCTCGGACCACGGTCTGCCGATAGGCGCGTCGCTGGACGACCTCGGCAAGGGATTGCGTTCGCAGGTCGGAACGGTATTCGCGACGAAGGCGAAGGGCGTTCGTTATTTAGAGCTTACCGAGGGCTACGTCCTCTCGCTCGGACTTGACGAGAACGACGAAGTCATCGGCTACAAATACATTCATCTCGGCGTGATGATGGAAGCGATCCGCAAAGGCGCCGATCCCAAGGATGCCTATGAGAAGAATATCAAGAAATACGGTCGCTACGACGCTGCGGTCAAGTACATTGACCCGCGCAAAGATTGATTCGGGAGGGAAGTACATATGACCGCATCTGAAATCAGATTCGAAGGAAAAGAGCGCCGGGAAGCGGGTATCGCCGCCGCCTGCGCGAAATACGGCATAAAGGATCTCGCCGAAGCTTACGAGATCACTCACGCCAAAGGCATTGACTGCGACAAGTTAGTCAAGGGCGTTCAGAATATCGCGTTTGAAAACGCCTCCTGGGCGTATACCCTCGGCGCGGCCATCGCCCTGAAAAAGAACGTAAAATCGGCCGCCGAAGCCGCCGAAGCGATCGGCATCGGAATTCAGGCGTTCTGCGTTCCCGGCTCCGTCGCCGACCACCGCAAAGTCGGTATCGGACACGGCAACCTCGCCGCGATGCTGCTCACCGACACCACGAAATGTTTCTGCTTCCTCGCCGGACACGAGTCTTTCGCCGCCGCCGAGGGCGCCATCGGCATCGCCCGCAACGCCGACAAGGTTCGCAAAGAGCCGCTCCGCGTCATCCTCAACGGCCTTGGCAAGGACGCCGCCTATATCATCAGCCGCATCAACGGCTTCACCTATGTCGAGACCGAGTTTGACTTCGCGACCGAAGAAATGCGCGTCGTCGCCGAAACTCCCTTCTCCGACGGCGAGCGCTCCAAGATTAAGTGCTACGGCGCGAACGATGTCCTTGAGGGCGTTGCGATAATGCAGCACGAAGCGGTTGACGTTTCGATTACCGGAAACTCGACCAACCCGACCAGATTCCAGCATCTCGTCGCCGGCACTTACAAGAAGTGGACCGTCGAGAACGGCAAGAAATACTTCTCCGTCGCTTCCGGCGGCGGCACCGGCCGCACCCTGCATCCCGACAACATGGCTGCCGGCCCGGCTTCCTACGGCCTTACCGACAGCATGGGAAGAATGCACTCCGACGCTCAGTTCGCGGGATCGTCTTCGGTTCCGGCTCATGTCGACATGATGGGTCTCATCGGCATGGGCAACAACCCGATGGTCGGCGCGACCGTCGCGGTGGCTGTTGCGATTGCAGCTACGCTTTAATAACCGCGAAGCGGTTATTAAAGTGCGAGTTTCAACTTCGTTGAAACATCGCCGCCGGACGGTTAAGTTTTTATCGGTGTTTTTTCTGATGTAGATTTTGCTTCGCAAAATCATTTAATGAAAAAGCTTCGGCAGCGGAGAAACTTAACTGAAATTTAAAAACGCGGAAATTCCGCGTTTTTTGTATGCCGCTTGAAGGATGAAATCCGGCGGCAGTCGAAAATGACCGAATTAATCGAAAGTGAAGCGAAGGAATTGTCAGAAACCGCCGTAAATCGAAATTTTACTTGACAAACGCCCCCTTTTGTGGTATAATATCAAAGTATCAATTTTTGACCCACTAGCTCAGGCGGCAGAGCACATGACTTTTAATCATGGTGTCCGGAGTTCGAATCTCCGGTGGGTCACCACTGCCAGATTATCCGAACCCCGTATTCTTTCTGGGTGTTGTATTCGGGCAGACTAAAAAGCACCGAGCAGAATAATCTCTGCCCGGTGCTTTTTCAATGAGGAGGGTTATGCTGTTTTCTTTTGCTGATACACCGCCGACTCAACGTAAGGGATGAGAAATTCTTCTACATCGACATTAGATTCTTGAATGTAAGTCATTGTATCGGTGCTAAGGGAATTAATAATAATTTGGAGCGCTTTGTTGAGTGCTTCTTTTTGTTTTTCGACTGTGAATACGTCGTCGTCTTTTAACGCTTGTACATATACTTGCTGTACCGCTCCGGCGGCAACGGCGGACG
>JGI24712J26585_10004284_pt1 | contig 10913 bp, 9 predicted proteins | sample BioPla3DNA2_FD_26585 | JGI IMG/M metagenome (IMG submission 26585)
ATCCAGCAATGTCTGCCGTATAAGTTCAGGATCAGTTTCATTTCCAATTCCGCATTTGTGCCAGACTTTCAGCATGAATTGACAGCACAGGCGGCTGGCAAGAGCGCCATCGGGATGACCGCCGATACCGTCGGCAATCATTGCCATTTTATTGGTTTCGCCATGCCGGTTGGTATAACAGAAATTATCCTCATTAATTACCCGGTGCAGTCCGATGTGAGTCTCACCGGCCATGTTCAAAATGTGATGGTCAGTATTGTGCATAATGTTTTTTGAGATTACGTTCTGAAGCGTCAGCTCATAGGAAAGGCTTCAGCGTTAAATTTTCAGCGTCCTGCCGGGATAATGTGCGTCTTCGAGTTCACCGGTTTTTACATCGGTTAGCTTGAGGCTTTCTGTTAGATCAGCGATAAAATCTTTAGCGATTTGGTCGAGATCAGCTTGAATAGTTCCGAGGATCACAAACCCTTCTATTTGTTCAGTGCCATCATCAGTGTCACAGCAATGACCGTGAAAATATACATGGTGTTTTTCTACTATCCTGGAAAATTCGTCAGTAAAATTTTCCCAGTTTTCCGCCTTGAATCGGGCAAAAAAATCAAATCCTGCTTCCTGAAATTCTCCGACAAATTTTTTCTTACGCAGTCGTTTGTTCATTTTATTCTCCTGTGAATGTTTTATTAAATGCAGAATAAAGAATTTAGTTTGTCAAACGTTTTTTTCAATCATGTAGCGGGAGACGTTCTTAGCGCTGTGCATCTGAACTGTACTGATTTTCTCTGAATTCAAGATTTTTTTATTTTTTTGATTTGTAATATTATTTTTCCGGACTTTATTAAAAAACTGTTTAAAAAAACGGAATATTACACAATGAACATTCTTCTTAACAACAATTTGTGGTGGCAGACGCGGCTCAGTCCGTAGGTTCTGTTGTGTATTGATTTCACGTAGTAACAAGCGGGTTGAGCGTAAGTTCAACCCGCTTTTTTTATTTTTAAATTTAAACCGGAAAACCTAAAAAGGAAAGAAAAAAATGTACAAACCGAATTTCGATGAATTCAAAGAATTGGCGCAGCGCGGCAATGTAGTCCCGGTTTATCAGGACATGCTGGCTGACCTGGAAACGCCGGTATCAGTTTTGAACCGGTTCATGGATCATGAACATGTAGCGTTGTTTGAGAGTGTGGAGGGCGGCGAACGCTGGGGGCGTTATTCGGTTATCGGCCTGAATCCATTCGGAATTTTTCAGGTTAATGACGGAATTCCGAGTTATACGGAAAACGGCAAAACGGAGGTGCTGGACGCTTCAGAAGGTGCCTTTTTTGCACTGCGGCAGGTGCTGAAGCGTTATCGCGTGGTACAGGTTCCCGGAATGCCACGTTTTTTCGCTGGTGCGCTGGGCTATCTCGGCTACAATGCGATCGGCGAATTTGAGAAAATGCCTGCGCCGAAACGACGGCTGACCGAACCGACGGCATATTTTATGCTGTTGAATCAGGCGGTGGTGTTTGACAATGTCCGACACATCATGCGCCTGGTTTCATGCGCGCATATCAATGATGGCGATGATTTGCGTAAAATTTACGATCAGGCTTGCGCGCAGATTGCGGCATTGAAAATTGAACTTGAAAAGCCGCACCCGATTGCAAAAAGTTCCGGCAGTTTCGAATTTTCACAGATAAAGTCGAACATGACGCCGGAATATTTCAAGGAAATATCCGCAAAAGCCAAGTCATATATTACTGCCGGAGATATTATTCAGGTAGTCTTATCGCAACGTTTTACCGCCGCGCTTGAAGCGTCACCGATTCAGCTTTACCGTGCGCTTCGCCTGATCAATCCGTCGCCATATATGATTTTTCTAAAAACTGCTCATGACAAATATTTAGTGGGGTCATCGCCTGAAGTCATGGTGCGTTTGAATAATGGTAAGGCTGAACTTCGACCGATCGCCGGAACCCGTCCGCGCGGTGAAAATGAATCTGTCGATCGCAAAAATGCCAACGATCTGCTCGGCGATGAAAAAGAACGTGCCGAACATCTGATGCTGGTAGATTTGGGCAGGAATGACCTGAGCAGAGTGGCGCAGCCCGGCAGCGTGCAAGTACGCGAGTTGATGGTGGTCGAACGCTACTCGCATGTCATGCATCTGGTATCCAATGTCGAATGTGTGATAAACCCGGACAAAGACGCGTTTGATTTGATCAAGGCAACGTTTCCCGCGGGAACGCTCAGCGGTGCACCCAAAATCCGTGCTATGGAAATTATCAGCGAATTGGAACCTGAACCGCGCGAAATTTACGGCGGCGCCATTGGTTATATCGGGTTCGACGGCAATATGGACATGGCAATTACTATTCGTACCATGGAAATTCGCAACGGCGAGATTGCTGTTCAGGCCGGCGGCGGTCACGTTTATGATTCGGATCCGGAATATGAATTCAAGGAAACCCAACACAAAGCGCGGGCGTTATTCAAAGCGGTAGAATTGGCGGTAAAAAATCTGGAAATATGAAATCTAAATTTGCGCGCGCATTATGCGCGCGCTAATTTTAAAACAGGAGTTACGACTTATGATTCTGATGATAGACAACTATGATTCGTTCACCTATAATCTGGTACAGTATTTTTATATGCTCGAACAGCAGGTTAAGGTGTTTCGCAATGATGCGCTGAGCGTTGAAGATGCTATGGCGTTGAAACCGCAGGCGATTGTGATTTCACCGGGACCGGGGCGTCCGGAAAATGCCGGTATTTCAGTTCCGCTGATTCTTGCCGCGGCCGGGAAAATTCCCTTGCTTGGCGTGTGCCTTGGACATCAGGCGATCGGTCAGGCGTTCGGCGGCAAAATTGTGCAGGCCAAACAGATCATGCACGGCAAGCTTTCGGAAGTTGTTCATGACGGCAAAACATTGTTTAAAGAAGTTCCCAATCCGTTCAAAGCGGTACGTTATCATTCGCTGGCAGTAGAACGTGAGTCGTTGCCGGAATGTTTTGAAGTCTCCGCCAAGACGACGGATGGCGAAATAATGGGAATCCGGCATCGTGAAATGCTGCTTGAAGGAATTCAGTATCATCCGGAATCAATAATGACTTCCACGGGACGACGGCAACTGGCGAATTTTATGGCACTGGCGGGAGGGAAGCGAAATGTTTAAACAATATTTTGAAACATTATTGAGCGGGAAACATTTAAGCGCGTCCGAAATGGAGCAGGCCATGGATTTGCTTATGGACGGTAAGTTGACCGGGGAACAGATTGCAGCTTTGATTACCGCATTGAGAATGAATGGAGAAGATGTTCATGAAATTACCGGTGCGGCACGTTCGATGCGACGTCATGCCCGGTTTATTGATGCCGGCGTTGGCGAGGTTCTGGACATTGTCGGTACCGGAGGCGACTGTACCGGAACTTTCAATATCTCGACTACTTCGGCGTTTGTAATTGCCGGCGCTGGAATCAAAGTTGCCAAACATGGGAATCGGAGCGTATCCAGTAAATGCGGTTCTGCCGATGTGCTGGAAGCTTGCGGCTTTGACCTGGCGACCAGCGCGCTGTCAATGGAATGCTGCATACAGGATCACGGGATAGGTTTTTTATTTGCTCAGTCGATGCATCCGGCGATGAAAGCGGCGGCGCCGGTGCGCCGTGAACTGAAAGTGCGAACTATTTTTAATATTCTCGGCCCTTTGGCAAATCCGGCAGGCGCGCGTTATGGCGTTTTCGGCGTATATGACCCGATGCTGACAGAAGTATATGCGGAAGTGTTCCGTGAACTTGGCATGCTACGGGCGATGGTGGTGCATGGTCATGACGGACTGGATGAGATTTCAGTTTCAGCGCCAACCAGGATTTCAGAACTGCGTGATGGGAAAATTACCACTTTTGATCTACAGCCGGAACGTTATGTGGAAACTTATCCGCTGAGTGCGCTGGAAGGCGGCAATGCCATTATGAATGCCGCGATACTTACAGACGTGCTGACGGGACGTGAACAGGGCGCTCCTCGGGCGGTTGTGCTTTTGAACTCAGGTGCTGCGATTTATACTGCGGGCAAAGCCGATTCCATTGAAGACGGGATTCGCGCCGCCGCTGACTCCATTGACTCGGGCGCGGCTTTGGAAAAGTTTCAGACGTTGATCAGGTGTAGCAAAGAATGAAAACTATTTTAGATGAGATTGTTGAAAAAAATCGTACGCATCTGGATACTTCGGCGAGCCGCAGGGAATATATCGCCGGACTTGCTTCAGTGCGGAATGCCAGACGTTCGTTTGCCAAGGCACTGCGACGTGACGGATTTAACGTTATCGCAGAATTGAAAAAAGCTTCGCCGTCAAAAGGTTTGATCCGGGGCGATTTTCAACCGGCAGTTTTGGCCAAAACCCTTGGGGTGAATGGCGCGGCGGCATTATCGGTGTTGACTGAACCATTTTATTTTCAGGGGGCGCTCGATTATTTGCCGATTGTCGCGGCAGCAACTGACATTCCGATTTTGCGCAAAGATTTTATTTTTGACGAAATTCAGATAGCTGAAGCTGAAGCCTATGGTGCTGATGCGGTTCTGCTGATTGCCGCGATGCTGGATTCAGCGCGTTTTAAAGATTTGTTGCAGTTTGCCGCCGATAAACGGCTGGATGCGCTTTGCGAGGTGCATAATCAGGCAGAATTGGAAATGGTTTTGAACGCCGGTGCGGAAATTATCGGTATCAACTGCCGGGATCTTAAGACTTTTCAGATTGACCGTGCGTTGACGCTGAAAATGATGGGCGAAATTCCTTCGAACAAAATCAGAGTGGCAGAAAGCGGAATTGCCGATGGCTATGAAATGGCGGAGTTGCGCCGTGCCGGAGCTGACGCATTTCTGATCGGCGAAACCTTAATGCGACAAAACGAGCCGGGAATTATGCTCAAAAAGCTGATTACCGCGGCAAATGAGGCATCAGATTGACCATGAAGTTTAAACTGAAGATTTGCGGGTTGACCAATGCCAGGGATGTTGCGACGGCAATAGATTGCGGCGCCGATTATCTCGGCTTTATTTTTGCGCCGAAATCTCCCCGCTACATCGAACCGCAAACGGCGGCAGCTCTGACTGCCGGGATTAAGGTTGCCAAGGTCGGCGTATTTGTCGATGAAGATCCGGAGCGGGTGATTGAAATTATGCAGATGTGCAATCTTGATATCGCGCAGCTGCATGGTCGGGAAACCGCTGAGATGATGGAAAAAATCGGTTTGGAACGGGTTTGGAAAGCAGTTAAGTTGACCAATCATAATGATGTGGCAACTGCTGTTGCATTGCCGTGCGCGGCGGTTTTGGCCGATTCGGCAGTGGGTAATGGAGGAACTGGAAAATGTGCGGACTGGTCATTGGCGGCCTTGGCGGCAAAACAGATAAATCTGGTGCTTGCCGGAGGTTTGACACCGGAAAATCTGGTAGAGGCAGTGACCGTCGTAAAGCCATTTGCCGTTGATTTGTGCAGCGGTGTTGAAAAATCACCAGGAATAAAGGACATGACTAAAATGATAAAATTAAAAAATAGTTTTCCGGTTGAACTGAAGCATGATTTTTGCTTCAATAAGTCCGGTAATGAAGGAGCAATGGAGAAATGACTAAACATTACGGTATTTATGGCGGTCAATATGTTGCGGAAACATTGATGCCGGCATTGAATGAGTTGGAAAACGCCTACATGAGTCTGAAGGACGATGCAGAGTTTCGTTCGGAACTTGATTATTATCTTCGGGACTATGTCGGTCGCGAATCGCCGCTGTTTTTTGCGCAACGGTTGACCGGGCACTGCGGCGGTGCGAAAATTTATTTGAAACGTGAAGATCTGAATCATACCGGCGCGCACAAAATCAACAATACTATCGGTCAGGCGCTGATTGCCCGGCGTATGGGCAAAAAGTTTTTGATTGCCGAAACCGGAGCCGGTATGCACGGCGTCGCCACTGCCACGGTTGCCGCTCTTTTCGGTATGGAATGTGAAGTTTTTATGGGAGATGAAGATATCAGACGGCAGTCACCGAATGTTCAGCGCATGGAGATGCTCGGCGCCAAAGTTACTCCCGTACACAGCGGCAGCGCAACATTAAAGGATGCTATGAATGAAGCGCTCAGGCAATGGGTTGCCAGGGTTGAAGAAACCATGTATGTCATCGGCACAGTTGCCGGACCGCACCCTTATCCGGAAATGGTGGCTGATTTTCAGTCGGTAATCAGCCGTGAGGCACGCGCGCAAATTCTAAAAATAAATGGGAAACTGCCGGATGAAGTCATTGCCTGTGTCGGCGGCGGCAGTAACGCCATGGGCATGTTCTTCCATTTTATTCAGGATGCTGAAGTTATTCTGACCGGTGTTGAAGCCGGTGGGTCCGGGATTGAAACCGGACTTCATGCCGCCAGTATTTGCGGAGGACGCCCCGGAGTTCTCCATGGCTGCAAAACCTATCTGCTGCAAGATGAGTTCGGACAGATTCTCGAAACCCATTCCGTTTCCGCCGGTCTCGATTATCCGGGAGTTGGTCCGGAACACAGCTATTTGAATGATATCGGGCGCGTCCGGTATAAAGCGATTAATGATGAAGAAGCTTTGGAGGCTTTTGAACTGCTTTGCCGCCTTGAAGGAATCATTCCGGCGCTTGAATCGTCTCATGCAGTAGCACAGGCTATGAAAACAGCCAAAACAATGCGCCCGGAACAATCTATCGTCGTGTGTTTGTCCGGACGTGGCGACAAAGATATGCAGAATTTCACTGAAGCAAAACAGAAACTCAAGGCAGGAGAAAAAAAATGAAAGAAAATATTGCCAATGCGTTCAATAAGGATCATAAGGCGTTAATTATTTATGTGACCGCCGGACATCCTGATATGATAGAAAGCGAAAAAATTATCGGTTCGCTGATCGAATCCGGTGCTGATATGATTGAACTCGGAGTGCCTTTTTCCGATCCTACTGCAGACGGCCCGGTTATTCAGGAGTCGTCGCAAATGGCGTTGAAAGCCGGTGCTAATCTGCCAGAAATTTTAAAGATGGCAGCTCGTATCAGAAAAAAATATCCGACTCCACTGGTGCTGTTTTCCTATTACAATGTTCTGTTGGCACGCGGTTTTGAGCAAACCATGGCTGACTGTGCCGCCGCCGGAATTGACGGTGTCCTGATTGTAGATTTGCCATTGGAAGAATCCGGAGAAGTTTTGCCGGTACTGAATAAATATAATTTGGCATTGATTCGTTTGGTTGCTCCGACCACTACTCCAGAACATGCCGCGGAGATTGTTCGTGAGGCAGAAGGTTTTGTGTATTACATTACCGTTAAAGGGGTTACCGGAGTCCGCAGCGGAGTTGCCGGTGGTCTTGAAGAGCATCTTAAGCTGCTGCGGAAATTGAGCCCGGTGCCGGTTGCCGCAGGATTTGGTATTGCCACGCCGGAAGACGCTCGTGCCAACGCCGAACATGCCGACGGAATTATTGCTGGAAGTGCTATTGTGAGGTTGATAAGTGCCGGGAACGCTGAAGAAGCGGCGTTGTTGACCTCAAAAATGGCTGCGGAACTGAGAAAACTCAAGTAATTGCGATCTTGTCTAAACTTTTTCAAAAAACTCCGCAAAAAGGTCGATACGTCAAATATAAGTCCCTATAGTGAAATCAGCTTAAATCAGCAAAGAACATTTGACTTCGGGCTTCTATTTCAGTATATTTGCAGAGTTGATTAGAGTCGGAGTGTTGTATTCGTAGCATTTCTTAACTGTCTCCGTTGAGGTCATGGCAAAACACGATAGTCCCAATATGAGTAAAACATGGCAGGAATAGATAATCGCGGGTTGTTTGTAGAGGATATACGCGATACTTTGATACCGGGGCGGATACTGTTTACCCGTGAATCTATAAATACGAAATGTCTGATAATCGCATGTGATACCTTGGAAAATTCAAGAAAAACGAAGTTGATGAAGTGTATAAGCTGGCGATGCGACTTCTCATATCACCGATTGAGAGACAAGATTAATAACTAGGAAAGATGGAAAACGAAATGGACGGGAAAAAAAGCAAGCTATCGCTTAATGACCTTGAACGTCATTTATGGGAAGCCGCACATATTATTACAGGTCCGATCGATGCGTCTGACTATAAAACCTACATTTTTCCCATACTCTTCTTTAAGCGGGTTTGTGATGTTTATGATGAAGAATTTGAAGAGGCCATGGAGTTCTATGGTGACGAAGAAATGGCAAAAGCGCCAGAACAGCACCGCATTGAGGTGCCAGAGGGTTGCCATTGGAATAATGTCATTGCCGCAACAAAGGATGTAGGTAAAGCGCTGAAAGTTGCTTTTCTTGGAATCGAAAAGACAAATGACCGTCTCTATGGAATTTTTGGAGATGCGCCATGGACTAATAAAGAACGCCTGCCAGACCATCTGCTCCTCCAGCTCTTGAATCACTTCAATAAAATCAAATTGGGTGTTGGCCATGTTCGTGATGACGACATGGGTAGAGCCTATGAATACCTGATCAAGAGATTTGCCGATAAGGCCAACAAGAAGGCCGGAGAATTTTATACGCCACGCTCAATCGTCCGCTTAATGGTCAATGTCCTGGACCCTCAACCCGGGGAAACCGTTTACGACCCCGCTTGTGGCACTGGCGGTATGCTTTTGGAAACGGTTCATCATGTGCGTGAGCATGGTGGCGACCCACGACTTTTGAAGCTTAAAGGGCAGGAAAAAAATCTGACGACTGAAGCGATCGCACGGATGAATCTCTATCTCCACGGGATGGAAGATTTTGAAATACGACGCGGAGATACCCTGAGAGATCCAAAGTTTTTAACATACGACCGCCTGGAACAATTTGATTGCGTAATCGCAAATCCGCCATTCAGCCTAAAGGAATGGGGCCACGATAAGTGGTCCTCTGATCCTTTTAACAGGCATACATTCGGGTTGGCTCCGAAGACCAACGGTGACTTCGCATGGGTCATGCACATGTACACATCCATGAAGGAAGGCAGTGGCCGGATGGCTGTTGTTCTGCCTCATGGAGTTTTGTTCAGATCCGGTGCAGAGGCGAAGATCCGGAAGAAACTCTTAGACTTGGGTGCTATTGAAGCGGTGATTGGATTAGCAGGCAATTTGTTCTATGGAACAGGAATTCCTGCCTCCATCCTTGTTTTGAGAAAATCAGTCAAAGCAAAATCTCCGGTGTTGTTTATCAACGCAGAGGAAATCTACACCAAAGGCCGAGCTCAAAACACCATGACCACGGGACAGGCCGACGAGATTTACCAGCTCTACAAGAAACAAAAGCAGGCCTCTTTTGAGGAAGAAGGCGTTACCCGCTGGGTCGAGTATGCCGAGCTCAAAGAAAATGATTTCAACCTGAACATTGCAAGGTACGTCCAAAAACCGCTCGAAGAAGAAAAAATTACCGTAGAAGAAGCCCTCCGGGATTTCAAAGCCAAGCTGGCCGAACTTGAAACTGCGGAAAACGAACTGGAACTGCTGCTCAAACGGGAGGGTTTTGAACTATGAGTCTTTCGCAACAACAACTGGAAAGCATGCTCTGGGGAGCTGCAGAATTTCTGCGAGGGCAAATCGACGCTTCCGACTACAAACAGTATATCTTCCCGCTGCTTTTCTATAAAAGGCTGTCCGATGTTTATAAGGATGAGTATGAAGAGGCTCTGGCCTTTTCGGATGGGGATGAAGAGTTTGCCGCATTACCTGAGCAACACCGTTTCATAATTCCCGAATCTGCCCGCTGGGACACACTCCGTGAAACATCGACCAATATCGGCGCTTTCATACAAAAAGCTCTGCGGACTATTGAGAAAAGCAATCAGCGTCTATACAGCGTATTCGGTGATGCGCAATGGACCAACAAAGAACGGCTTCCGGATCATCTGCTGGCGTCGCTGGTGGAACATTTCAGCAAAATACCACTGGGTATCAGCGCTGTGACCCAGGATGACCTTGGGGCCGCTTACGAATACCTCATCAAAAAATTTGCAGATGATTCCGGCCATACAGCCGCTGAATTTTATACCAACAGAACAGTCGTCCATCTCATGACGCGAGTAATGGAGCTGAAGCCCGGCGAAAGCGCGTATGACCCAACATGCGGCACCGGCGGTATGCTTCTCAATGCGGTGATGGATTTGCGCACCGATGGTAAGGAATGGCGCACGGTCAAACTGTTCGGCCAAGAAGTAAACCTTCTGACCAGCGCCATCGCCAGAATGAATATGTTCCTTCACGACATTGAGGAATTTGATATTCAGCGTGGGGATACACTCGCCGAGCCAAAGTTTCTCGAGTATGACCGCCTCAAGCAGTTTGATGTCATCTTCGCCAATCCGCCGTATTCGATCAAGAAATGGAACAGAAGCAAATTTGGTGCAGATCCTTTTCTGCGCAATGAATTTGGTGTGCCACCACAAGGCTGCGCTGACTATGCGTTTTTCCAGCACATCATCAAAAGCTTGAATCCTAAAACCGGCAGGGCTGCCATGCTTTGGCCGCACGGCGTTCTATTCCGGGATTCTGAACAGGAGATCCGTAAGAAGGTTATCGAGGCGGACATGATCGAGGCGGTTATCGGTCTGGGACCTAATCTGTTTTACAACTCTCCCATGGAATCATGCGTGGTCATCCTGCGCATGAACAAACCCAAAGAGAGAAAAAACAAAGTGCTGTTCATAAACGGCGTTAAGGAAGTGACCCGGGAAAGAGCGTTCAGCTTCTTGAGTGATAAAAACCTCGAGCGACTGGTAGCGGCCTATTTTGAGCCGGAAAACCATGAAGAGATCGCCCGCTTAGCGGATATTGAAGAGATCAGAGAGAACATGCACAACCTCTCGATTCCTCTATATGTTCACAACGGCACAAATGGTGATGGCCAGACTTTGGA
>JGI24712J26585_10004293_pt1 | contig 10905 bp, 9 predicted proteins | sample BioPla3DNA2_FD_26585 | JGI IMG/M metagenome (IMG submission 26585)
AAAAAGGCAAAAACGGTGGGATTATGTCCCTTCAGATTCATTACAGAATTTCAAGTACGGTGAGTAAGGCTATCTGTCATCTCAGAGGAGGTATTTATTTGAAAAGACTTTTTGCACTTGTAAAAAAACAATGGTTACCCTACGTTATAGGTATTATTGCACTTCTTGCTTCAATAACACTAGATATGTTTAATCCTTATATTGTGGGCGAAATTGTTGACAGAACAGTACTTAATAAAGATATGGGATATCTAAAAACAGCATTACTAGCCCTTGCAATAATAACCATCGGGCGTGCAGTTCTTGGCTATATCCGGTCAATTAATTTTGATATAGCTAGTTCAAAAGTTATATTAGATTTAAGAAAAAATTTATTTGACCACATACAAAAATTGTCCTTTTCATTTTTCGATGAAAATAATACCGGTGAATTAATGTCCCGTATAAAGGAAGATACGGAAAATATCATGAATGCTCTTTGTTTCGGAATAATACTATTTTTAGAACAATGTGTTTATTTTATAATAGCATCAATAATTCTGCTCATGATAAACTGGAAACTTGCCCTTATTAGTCTTGTTACAATGCCAATCATTGAGATTGTAGTATTCAAACTTGAACGGTCGATGGGTATAAGCTATGGAAAAATAAGTGATCAGAGGGCGGTTTTAAACTCTACGGCACAGCAAAATATCTCCGGTGTGAGAATCGTTAAGGCTCTAGGTCGCGAAAAGTATGAAATCCAGAAATTTTTGCAGCAGAATGAAGAAAACTATAATATTAATTTAGAACAAGTAAAAGCATTCTCAAAATACAATCCCGCTATTGAATTTCTATCAAACCTTGTATTGGTTCTTGTCATAAGTTTTGGTGGCTATTTTGTTATCGGCGGTAAAATGTCCCTTGGGACATTAGTTTCCTTCAGCAATTATATTTTTATGCTTATATGGCCGATGCGCCTTATGGGATGGCTTACCAATGTAATTGCACAGTGTATTGCCTCCGTTAAGAAAATAGATAAGATATTCGATGAAGAACCCTCTATAAAAAATTGTGATAAACCTAAAACATCAAAAGAAGTAAAAGGTCACATTGTCTTTAATGATGTATCTTTTGACTATAAAGGAGTTACTGTGCTAAAAGATATTAATATTGAAGCTACACCGGGTAAAACCATTGCAATTATGGGGATTACCGGTGCAGGAAAAAGTTCTCTTATAAATCTTATAGGCAGATACTATGATTGCTCAAAAGGTGTTGTAAGTTTTGACGGAATAGATGTTAAAGAAATGGATTTAGCAGCATTGAGAAAAAATGTATCGGTAGTTATGCAAGATACCTTCCTTTTTTCAGACACGATTGATGAAAATATAAGGTTTGGTACAGATAACATTTCTGATGAGGATTTCAAATCCGCTTGCGAAGATTCTATGGTAGATGAATTTGTTTCTCAAATGCCTAAGGGTTATAACACAGTAGTTGGTGAACGGGGCTTAGGTCTTTCAGGTGGACAAAAGCAGAGAATTTCAATCGCTAGAGCTTTAGTAAGATCTCCTAAAGTATTGATTATGGATGATTCAACCTCAGCTCTTGATATGGAGACGGAATATGCTATTGAAAAAGCTATGGAACAAAGGAAAGGAATAACAAAGTTTATCATTGCTCACAGGATCTCGGCTGCTAAAAATGCAGACGAAATATTGTATTTTGAAGACGGAGAAATTGTTGAACGTGGAAACCATACGGAACTTATTAAACGCCGTGGACACTATTATGAAACATATCGCGAGCAATACCGTGACTATTCCGATGCACTAGAAAAAGAGGTGATATAATGCCAATTAATAATTTTAAACAAGATGAAGTATTAGAAGAAAATTTAAACATTAATATAATCAAAAGACTTTTATTATATTTAAAACCTTATGGAGGACCAGTTACAAAAACATTGCTGCTGATGGGGTTTGTAATTGCGGTTGAATTGTTTAATCCATACTTTTTGAAAATTGCGATAGACAAATTCATAAAAAATGGCGATTGGAAAAGTCTTGTTTTACTTGGCGGATTAATGCTTGTTTTAAATTTTGTTGCAATGATATTCTCCCGATTAAGAATATTGACAATAGGAAGTGTCTCTAACAAAATTCTTTTGACCATCCGACAAGAATTGTATTCGCACATTCAGAAATTGTCTTTCTCATTTTTCGATAATCGACCTACAGGAAAAATCCTTGCACGTATTATAGGAGATGTTAATTCACTGAATGATTTGTTCACTAATAGCATAACAAGTTTGATTCCTGAAATTGTTAAAATAACATCAGTAGTTATTATAATGATGCTAATGAATTACAAGCTTGGTTTGGTAGCCTTAGCAACATTACCTGTTATGATAATTGTAATGTTCTTTATTTCAGTATCCTCAAGAAAAAGATGGCAACTAAACAGGAAAAAATCTTCAAATCTAAACGCCTTCACTCATGAGGATTTTTCAGGAATACGAGTTGTTCAAAGTTTTGCGGCTGAGAAAGAAACATCAGCTACATTTCTTAATCTTCTTGAGGAGTGGAGAATCTCCTTTGTTAGAGCAATACGTATGAATGACTTTTTTTGGCCAATAGTTGAAATGTCCTGGGGTGTAGGAACCATTCTCGTATTTTGGTTCGGTGCAAGCCTTATTGAAAAAGATGCAATTACTCCTGGACTTCTGATAGCCTTTACAAGTTATATCTCTATGTTCTGGCAGCCCATTATGAATATCAGCAATTTCTACAACCAGTTGGTAACTAATATGTCCGGTGCAGAAAGAATTTTTGAAATACTTGACCTCGAACCGGATATTAAAGATAAACCGGAGTCCTTTGAAATGCCTTTAATTAAAGGAGATGTGTCTTTTAGAAATGTTACTTTCGGCTATGATGATGACCAGCAGGTTCTAAATAATGTAAGTTTCGACGTAAAGGCCGGTCAGACAATAGCATTAGTAGGTTCGACAGGTGCAGGAAAAACAACAGTAGTAAACCTTATAAGCAGGTTTTATGATGTACAATCGGGGGAAGTATTAATCGACGGAATAGATATAAGCAATGCAAAGCTTGAAAGTCTAAGGGGACAAATTGGTCTTATGCCACAGGATACCTTCCTCTTCGCCACAACAATTAAAGAGAATATACGCTATGGTAAATTAGACGCTTCAGACGAGGAAGTGATTGCTGCAGCTAAAGCAGTATCCGCACATGAATTTATTGTGAAGTTCGAAAAAGGTTATGATACTGATGTCAATGAGCGCGGAACAAGGCTTTCAGCAGGTCAGAGACAATTGATCGCTTTTGCTAGAACTTTACTTGCAAATCCACGCATTTTAATACTTGATGAGGCAACCTCAAGCATCGATACCCATACTGAAAAGCTTGTTCAGCAGGGAATCGAGAATCTGCTCAGCGGAAGAACTTCTTTTGTTATTGCTCATAGGCTTTCGACAATACGGAACGCCGATAGAATAATGGTTGTAGAGGATGGCGGAATCGTAGAATCGGGCACTCACGAAGAGCTTATTTCCCTTAAAGGAAAGTACTATAATTTTTACATTGCACAATTTAAGTTCCTAAATGAAAAAGAAGTTATATAGCATAAACTAAAATAAATCTAATGAATCCAATGCCTCTTGATCCTTAATCAAGGGGTATTTTTCTTTCATTTCCTCTACTTTTTTTATAAATTGCTCATTTTGTAAATATCTCATAATTGTATGTTTTTCTTTCTCACCTAAAGAAGCTTCAACATTATTAATGAATTTTACAATATGAAAACCGTAGGAAGTCTCTATAAAGCCTATATCACCTTCCTTAGCGTTAAACGCCCACTCTTCAAATTCAGGAACAATATCCCCTTTACTTAAGATATACTCACCACCTGAATCTTTTGACCCGATGTCTCCAGAGTATTTTTTAGCTAAGTCTTCAATAGCTTCCCCTTCCGTAACTCTCTTATAAATATCCTCTGCAAGAAGCTTTCTTTGACTTATTACACTCTCCTCAAGGGGTTCTTTAGTGTTTACATCAATAGTATATATAAGTACATGTTTCACATTCACCTTATTATATTGGTCCTTATCTTGTTCAAACCTTTTCTCAATATCACTGTCACTAATTTCAATCTTTGCAGTTTCAATATAGGCATATTTGTCATATGCACTTAAAAATTCTTCATAAATCCATCTGTATTCGTCGAGAGTAACTCCATATATCTCCTTCATCACTTTTTCGGCTTCCGCTTTGTCTCCATTTCCTTTCTCCATAATAAATCTATCTATATTTGCTTCAATTTCATCTAAATCGGTTTGTTCTAGCTTTACTTCTCCCTTATCTGCAAACATTAATAATATTTTTACATCTGTTATAGCGTTAAAAGCCTTGTCTATAAGGACTTGCTTTTTATCCTCATTCGTTGTCCAAAATTTCTTCTTTTCTTCATCACTTTTATCTTCAACGCCTGCCTCACTTTCCATCTGGCTTTTATTCATATTAAAGTAAAACATAAATTCAGCCTCGGAAATCTTTTGGTTCCCTACCGTTCCAACTATTTTTGCCGGTTCCTTTTTCTTAGATGAACCCTCGTTATTTTTACATGCACTAAAACAAAAGATTAGCGATAAAACGACTGCAAAAGATAATAATTTATTTAAACTCATAACTACCCTCCATAAAATTTACACTAGGTTAAATGCACTTTCTTATAATTCTACTCTAAATTAATTCATAATTCTACAAAAATATTATCTATCTATAGATTACTAAGAATTCACTCTATTATCAGTACAATATCTTTCTATAATCTCAATGATTTCCTCACCAAAGGCTTTTACTTTCTTCTTGCCGATTCCTTTTATTTTTTGTAATTCCTCTAAAGTTGAAGGTAATTGTTCAATAATTTGAAATAAACACTTTTGGTGTAAGACAAAAAAGGCTGGTTGATCTAATTCCTCTGCCTTACGCTTCCTCCAGTCTTTTAGTTCTTCAAATAAATCGGGATGAGTGATAGATTTTGAGGTAAATTCAAAATCACTCTTTTTCTTCTCTTTTTTCTTTTCCTTTTGAGGTTTTTCAATTGAAGCTTTTGCTCTGGTGCTTAAAAAATCTTTTACAATAAAACCATGTCCGCACTGCTCAAAACATGCACGCTTTATCAGAACCTCTGTCTTTACTTTCTCTATGGCTTTATCAATGCTCTTTTTTACACTCTTGTTATCACTTTCAATAACAATATCCTCTAGAACACTTAATACTCCGGTATTTATTTTTTCAACATAATATTTAGAAGCCTTTAAAATCCGCTCCTGTAATTGTTGGTTTTTTTCAGCATTAGGTTCAAGTTCAAGCATTTTATATAAATGAGGTTTAAACTTATCTGAAATGGTGAGCAATTCTGCATTTACAAAAGTTATAAGCTGTTCTAAAGAATTTTTCAACCCCTCATGTAAACTGCCTACATTCTCAGTATATATCTTTAAACAGTAGGCCAATTGTCTTCTAATAGGAGTAAAATCAAACAATTCAACTAAAAGTTCCTTTTGATATTCATATTGACACTTCTCAAATTCATCCTTTCTAGGCTGATTCTCAGACACTTTGCCTGAAAATCTTTGAACTGTAGTATCACTTATAATGCTTCTTTGAGTCAATTTCGAACTTAGAACCAAACCTTCAAGAGTCTTACAGCGACTCAAGGCCACATATACTTGTCCATGAGCAAACGCAGCACTTGCATCAATTATAGCCTTTTCAAAAGTCAAGCCCTGACTTTTGTGAATGGTAATTGCCCATGCTAGTTTCAAAGGATATTGAATGAAAGTCCCTACAACTTCCTCTTGAATTTCTTCAGTTGCGTCATTTATGGAATATTTTATGTTTTGCCATTCTGCAAGTTCAACCATAATACATTCCTCGTCGCCATTACATTTTACAACAACATTATCCTTATTAATTTTATCAATCACACCGATTTTTCCGTTGTAAAAGAGCTTTTCCCTAGAGGTGTCGTTCTTAACAAACATTACTTGAGCTCCTTCTTTCAAAATAAGCTCTTTATCCGTAGGGTAGGCATACTCTGGAAACTCCCCTTGTGAGTGTGCTTTAAAACAGTGTTCTTTGTCATTTATTTTGGCAAGCATCCTGTCATTAATTGATCTGGCTTGGTGGTTGTGCGTAGTCAGTATAATGTATCCCTCGGGTGTATTCTTTGCAAATTCCGGATCATATCTTTTGTTTATTTCCGTCAACAAATCTTCATCTATACTATTGTCTCGAATTTTATTAAGCATATTGATAAACACTGAATCCTTTTGTCTGTAGATATGCTTTAATTCAATGCCTATATATTCAGTCATATTAAGAGCCCTGCTGCTAAAAAAATATATAGAATTATACCATTGCCTCAAAATAGCCCATTCGTCATCTTTTATAACTGGTGCCAATTGCTGAATATCACCTATCATAAGCAATTGTACTCCTCCAAAGGGCTTATGCTTGTTTTTATATCTCCTTAACACATCATCTATGGCATCAAGCACATCAGCACGCACCATACTTATCTCGTCTATCACAAGCAGATCCATACTTCGAATTATATTTGTTTTTTCTCTTGTAAACTTCTGTACATTCCTATTTTCTTTACTATCTTCGTCATTTTGAGCAGGAGTAAAGGGACCAAAAGGCAACTGAAAAAAAGAGTGAATAGTCACTCCTCCAGCATTTATAGCAGCCACTCCCGTAGGTGCTACTACAATCATACGTTTGGGCGATACCTTTTTTAAATTGTGCAAAAAAGTAGTTTTTCCAGTACCGGCTTTACCAGTCAAAAATACATTTCTATTAGTGTACTGAACAAAATTGAAGGCCATTTCCAGCTGAGGATTTTCAATTTTGTCAGCAACTTCCTCTATCACATTTATAATAAATCATCTCCAAAAAATAGTATGTCCATTATAGCAATATTATCCCTATTAGTCCATTTTCTATTAGAAACAGGCAACCTGCAAACAGTATAATTGAATACAACCACAATTATATAGTAAGTTCGGTAATCACACCAAGTAAGTACTTTCTATAAATCCCAAAATCTATAGAGTCTATATCCCCGTCACCATTAATATCAGCTGCCTCTAGACCATACTCGTAATTGAAGCCATCAATAAATCCAAGCAGATATTTTCTTAACATTCCAAAATCAATTGAGTTTGTATCTCCGTCACCGTTTATATCACCAACTATAAACTCTTCAGCTGGGGTATTAGTTTCATTTATAGTAATTGTCACGCTCTTCACATCGGCTCTACCACTAGATTGAAGTCCCTCTACCATAAATGCGACTTCATTCATATCCCACATATTCATCCCCAAACTTTCCCAGGCTTTAAAGTGTTCAATAACAGATACTGTTCCGCTTGTTCTTTTTGAGCTTCGGACACTCCAATACTGATTAACTCTTTTATCCATAATGCTTCCCACAGGTACTCGATTGATTATCTTGTAAATATCATATGTACCAGCATCTACATTAATAGTTCCTAAAGACTCCATGCTTTCATAGGGCTTCCAAGTACCCCAACTTTCCACTATATAGTATTCCAGTATTTCTGAATCTTCAACTTCCTTCATTCCATATACAGCCAAATAGGATATACCCTCCGGCTGGTAGTCACAATCATAATCAACTGTTATGTTGTCAATTTCCCTGTATGAATTTTCAATATTCAGTTTTCTACCTTTTTTAAATAAAGCATTATTTATATCCTGCCACTCACAACTGAAGCTGCCATCATCATCGATAGTCATAGTTGTATCCCCCATATCTTTCCACAGTTGATAATAATACTGGTCAATTTCAGTATACCCATATGATGTAAAGACTGTTGAGGCCTGTACATTTACTGTACAAATAAAAATGCTAATTAGAATAAAAAGAATAACCGAATTTTTCTTTTTCATTTTAATCTCACCCTAATATAGTTTTTAAATAAGGTCATTTCAAAAAATAATCATCAGTATATCTTTAACACGTAGAGTGATTTTTTATAAAACTTGTTGATATATAATTCAAAATACTTAACTTAAGGGGTTTTGCGACCAAATAATTATATTGCTCATTTCCTAAAATGCCCTTATGTTAACATTATATCATATTTTTTATTTTAGAAAAATCTCAAATGAATAAACTAAACGCCTAGAAAGCAAAAACAAAGCATAACTTAATATAGCTAAGTTTCTCTATTTTGCATCTCACCACAATAGGGACAATAACTATAGTTCTTTCTGACCTTTTTGCCACAAGCATTGCATAAATTAGCCTTTGAAACAACTCTAGTTACAATAAGGTAAACTATTAGATTTGATGGTATATTCAATAGTCCAAACAATCCCCACAACCACTTATTTTCTCCTCTTTTAGAAGCATCCCAGAATATCCAGCAGCCTTGTGCTAGTAATAGAACTATTAGAACAACCCACAAATATAGAGGTATATCCTTTAAATCATTCATTAATACTCCTCCTCCATAAGTCTTTGTCTTATCATAAACGGAATCAATAAAGGCACACAAACCATAAGAATAATCTGAACTATTATAACACTCTTACCATAACCCATATATATGAGTAACCCTAATAGTGCTAATAGCAGACTTGATATAATAGCAAAGACAAGTAAATCTTTTAAATTTTTCTTTCTTTCAACTATTATGTTTGATTTACTAAATGCCCTACCAATTATTCTCTCATCAATTTCAACTTCCCTATCATAAGCTGACATCCTATTTTTTAGTACATCTAGCTCCTTCCAATAGGTTGCACACTCACTGCAAGTATCAAGATGAATTCTGATTTCTTCTGTCATGTGCTTTTCTCCATAATAAATATCTAAAAGTTCTTCTTGTATTTTTTGATGGTTTAAAGACATATTAAAACTCCCTTCAAATTAAACTTCTCAACTTTTTTATACAATAGTGAAGCCTTGACCTTACAGTTCCAATTGGAGATTTGAGTATTGTGCTGATTTCTTCATAGGAATAATCGTAATAGTTTTTTAATATAAAAACCATTCTTTTTTCATAGGGCAAGTCCTTTAAAATGCTCTCCATCCTTCTGATAGTGTCTTTGTTTATAACAGACTCCTCAATATTTTGGTAATCCTTTATGGATAATTCCTCAACACTTAGACTACTAGTATATTTATTTTTCCTAATGCTATCCTTATACAAATTTGATGCAATTGAAATAAGCCAAGTTGATAGTTTTGATTGTCCTTTAAACTTTTTTATATTCAAAATTGCCTTCACCATTACTTCTTGGGTAATGTCCTTTGTAAGCTCTTCGTTCATAGTAAGCTTCAGAAGGTATCCATATATAATTTTGTAATTGTCATTTTTTATTATATCGTCCAAATAAATAATTTCAACAGGCTTTACTTGCGGTATCCTGTCTTTCAAATTGCTCTATTAATATCTCGTCAATTGGTCTTGCCGTTCCTGCTATTGTCACAACACCATCAACCTTTTCCTCACCTCGTATTCTTGTTAATTGTTCTGTTATACAAATTCCACGTGTTCAAGTTTATACACCGACAATATACTAAATATAACAGTTAGACTAATTGTACATATCAATGACACAAGCATATTTTTAGATAAAAGCTCAGCAAAATAATTTGCTTCGGTTAAAAGATTTGCAGGTAAATACTTTTTTAGTATTTCAAAATAACCTGCTAAAGGCATTAAATATACAAATAGCAACGTGGTTGTCACTGACAAAAAGGATTTTTAAAAAAAACTACTTGCTAGAATCAAAACACTTAAGACAAACAAAAAGAACACACCATATAAAGCACCTGAAACTGCTGCAGCAAGCATACTTCCATAGGTAAACCCAAAGATTATTCCCGAATAATAATATGCAATTAACATGCCTATCACATTAACCAATAGTATAAACACACCATACACCAATAGCTTAGCTAAAACCATACCATTTATACTGCATCCCATCGAAACGGGAATAGTCAAAGTTTTATCGCTTCTTTCCTTTGATATAATCCCCATAATTGACAACACAATTATTATGGTGGAAAGCTGAAAAAGATTATTTGTATAACTATCTAAAGCTGCCTTCTGACTTAGTTCTATAAGCATGCTCAAATCTGCTCCCTGCATTTGATTTTTTAAGATTTCAGGCAATAATTTTAACATTATAGGATCTGATACTGCAAAAAATAAAATACCAATTGCAAGCACCAAAAATTTTTTAGTTCGCATCCCTTCAATAATTTCCTTCTTGACATAAGTTTTAAAACTGTTAAAAGTATTCATTTCACTTCACCACCTTCAGAAATATTTCTTCAAGGCTATTTCTCCTAAGATTGATAGAAATCACTGGTACATTTATATCTGAAATTAGTTTTAAAAGTTTTGTACTATTTTGTTCAAAGTTTTTAATCCGTACATCCGCTCTCCTGCCATCAACATTTACTTTTTCTATATAGTCCGTTTTATTTAATTGATTAAATTGCTCCTCATTAACATCCCCGTCAAATTCAATGTCATATACCGGTTGAATATAAATTTTCATCAATTGATGAATATTTTCTTCAAGTACTATCTGACCATTGTTCAATATTCCAACCCTGTCGCAAACTCTTTCAATATCGTTTAGTATATGGGTTGATAAAAAGATAGTTTTACCTTGACTTTTGAGTTTGGAAATTATCTCAACCACATCAATTCTTCCTTCAGGATCTAAGGCTGAAGACGGTTCATCTAGCAATAGCAGCTGTGTATGCTAATATAAAAGTGACCCCTTTAGTGGGGAAACGCTAGCGAAAAAATGACCCCTTTCAACAAAAAAATCCTGTAAAATC
>JGI24712J26585_10004298_pt1 | contig 10891 bp, 11 predicted proteins | sample BioPla3DNA2_FD_26585 | JGI IMG/M metagenome (IMG submission 26585)
ATGAGGATTTCACATTGACCTTCAAAGCAAGTAAACCAATAAAATAACAGGATGAAGAGATCATTGCCAACTTTTACTTGACACAAACTTGACAAATATAATACTTGGCAATTTACATAATTAATGCTATAATAAATATATAATACATTCTACCTCCCTAATTAAGGTATAAGGAGATAAATAGGCTTATGAAACAGGGCAAAATTGTCGAAAGACAATGACGCAAAGCCATGGATCTACGTCGAAAAAGCAAAACTTTTTTCGATATGATAGCCAGGTTACCATTAAAAGTTCTGTTTATACTCTTAATAATAGATTTGGAAATAGGTCTTTATTTCCTTATACCACTTTTTTAAAATGAAAACAAAAGATAAGGGCATATGCCCTTTTTTCATTGCCTAAGAAAGTATATTTACTCTTTATGTGCCCACCGTTGACGAGTGTAATTATCAAGTGAAGAAAAACACAAAAAACATTGTGGAGCAAGCTGCAGAGCCTATTAATACGACATGGAAAGGGAGAGTGTCCCTTAGCAAGAAAAGAGACAGCATCCCTTTTCGCTAAAATTCAAAGTATTACTGTGTGAAAGTATAAATAACCTTTATTATAACAGGACCTATCAGAACAGAAAAAATAGTGGGAAAAATAAACAATACCATCGGTATAAGCATTTTGACCGGTGCCTTCATAGCTTTCTCCTTCGCTCTCTGCCTCCTTTTCTCCCTCATCTGTTCCGATTGAATTCTAAGCACATTACCAATGCTTACACCAAGCTGATCCGCCTGTATTATTGAACCTATAAAGGTGGTAAGATCCGGAATATTTACTCTTTGTGCCATATCCCTAAGGGCATCTCTTTTTTGCTTTCCAACCTTCATCTCGTTTAGTACGTCTTCAAATTCCATCGCAATAGGTCCAGGCATTTTATCAATAACCTTGGCAAGAGCCCCGTCAAATCCCAGACCCGCCTCAACACTAACTGTAAGTAAATCCAGAACATCCGGAAGAGAATTGGAAATGACTTTTTGCCTTTCTCGGATTTTTCTGTTAAGCAGCATATTGGGAAAAAGCAGCCCAAAGCACAGTTCAATTATGCATATAAAGACAACGGTTCTAGCATCAAAGCCCATGTACATGCTGAAAGCAGCTGTGGTCAGAGGTAAGCCAATAATTATCACTATTTGAATATTAATCCAATCCTTTATTGTCAGGTTAAAAGGACTTCCTGCGGTAATAACCTTTCTTTCAAACACTGAAATTATTTCTTTTGGAGTTACCTTTAAAACCACTCTGGTTATATCATCCAACATCGGTCTTACAACCCTGACAAACAAGGGCTGGTTCAACTCACTTTCAATTGATTTGTTATCTTCCTTGCTAATTTTGTCAAGCCTTATGCTTATTGCCCTTTTATTTCTGTAGTAAACTCCCAGGAATGCATAAAAAATAAGGCAGGACGAAATAAATACCGAAACCAAAAGCAAATACATTACCATATTCATCACCTCACACCTCGATTTTCACAATTTTGCTTATAAAATATATCCCCATGAATTCCATAAATATAGAAAATCCAAGTATTGCAAGCCCTAGGGGCTCTGTAAACAATACGCTTATATGCTGTTTATTTATCATGTACAAAATTAACACAAGACCTACTGGCAATAAAGAAATTATCAGACCAGACATTCTTCCTTGGGCAGTAACAGTTCTCACTTCACCTTTGATGCTTATTCTCTCTCTTATGGTATTGGAAATATTGTCTAAGACCTCAGCCAGATTTCCCCCCACCTGCCTTTGAATCATTACTGCAGTGACAACCAACTCCAGGTCATCGCTGGAAACCCTGTTAACCAAATTTTCCAGGGCATTTTCAGTACTTGTTCCAAAATTTACTTCTTTTTGGAGAAGTGTAAATTCCTCCGCCATAGGGCCGGTCATTTCTTTACTGACAATATCCACCGCTTGAAAAAAGCTGTATCCCGCCTTTAGAGAGTTTGATATAAGAACTATCGCGTCATTTAGCTGATCGTTCAAATGCTTAATTCTTTTTCTTATTTTTAGCTTGAGGTATATAACGGGAATAAGCCATCCTACCAATCCGCCAATCAACGCAATAATTATTGCCATGGAGGATGAACCAAAAAGTGCAAAGAAAAAAGTACTCAAAACCAGCATAAGAATAATGCATATGGTTATAAACTCCTCAGGCTTCAATAATATGTGTGCCCTTTGAAGCTCCAACTGTACCTTTTTTTTGTATCCATCCAGAAATCTTGCACCTTTAACCCCTCTTGCTATTATGCTAAGTCCAGCCTTGTATTCCTTTTGTTTTGTCTTTTTCTTGGCTTCTCTGTTTTCCTCTATACTGATATACTTTTTTAAACGCACTATGGAACTCTGCTTACCGATTAAATACCCAAATGTTGGGTAGAATAACATCATCGCAGTTACAAAAGTCAGTATTGAAATAATAAATAGCATTTTATAGCCCTCCATTAAAGGTTTTGTTGCATACCAATTGCACATAAGGGTTATGGTGTAAAAAGATCTGAAGGAAGCATTACCCCTGCTCTTTCTATTTTTTCCATAAACTTTGGTTTGATTCCTGTGGGCACTATATCTCCGATTATTCTGCCCCTTTCATCCTTGCCACTCTGTTTATGGATGAAGATATCCTGCATGGTTATAATATCGCCCTCCATTCCTGTGACCTCGGAAATGTGGGTAATCTTTCTACTTCCGTCTTTAAACCTAGATTGCTGTACAATAATATCAATGGCCGATGCTATTTGCTCCCTTATTGCTTTTACGGGAAGATCCATTCCTGCCATAAGCACCATGGTCTCAAGTCGGGCAAGCATGTCCCTTGGTGTATTGGCATGGCCGGTGGTAAGAGAACCGTCATGACCGGTATTCATCGCCTGAAGCATATCAAGAGCCTCACCGCTCCTGACTTCTCCGACAACTATCCTATCAGGCCTCATTCTAAGGGAGTTCCTGACCAGATCCCTTATGGTAACGGCACCTTTCCCTTCAATATTCGGAGGTCTGGTCTCAAGCCTTACAACATGCTCTTGGGCAAGCTGAATTTCCGCAGCATCCTCTATCGTGACTATTCTTTCATCTTCAGGTATAAAGGAGGAAATAACATTCAGAGTCGTGGTTTTACCGCTGCCGGTTCCCCCGGAAACTACTATGTTCAGCCTAGCTTCAACACATGCCTTTAGAAACATGGCAACATTCGGTGTCAGGGTGCCAAAGTTTATAAGGTCTTTTACATCAAAGGGCTTCTCTGAGAATTTTCTTATCGTGATGCTAGGTCCTTCCAATGCTAGGGGTGGGATTATTACATTAACACGAGAGCCGTTAGGAAGTCTCGCATCCACCATTGGAGAACTTTCATCAACCCTTCTTCCTATGGGTGCCACTATCTTTTCTATAACATGTATAACATGCTGGTCGTCTTTAAACCTTACATCGGACAGCACAAGTCTTCCTTTTTTCTCTACATAAACCTTGTTCGGGCCATTTACCATTATTTCAGATATTGTAGGGTCGTGGATCAACGGATTTATCGGACCAAGCCCTATGGTCTCGTCAATTATTTCCGAAATTATTTTCTGTCTCTCGTTTTTTGTTATGTAGGAGTTTTCTTCGTTTAATATGTTTTCAACAATGGATGTTATCTCATGCTCTAAAGCCTCGCTTCCATCGTCATCGAGATCTTTTAAGGCATCGCTCTTTATTTCATCAATTATCCTGCTGTGTATTTTTGATTTTATGCTTGCATAAGGGTCTTCCTGTATTTGCTGTATTTTTTTTGCCCTCAGGTTTTTGTTATCCGATATTTCTGTATTTTTTTCTTTTTGAAGCCTTTCGAGTAATGACATATTTATTCCCCCATTGGTTACATGCCAAATATTTTCTTAATGGCGTTCTTTTCCTTGTCCTTAGTTTCCGGTTCCTTTTCCTTCAGTATTTCATTTGCAATGCTTAATATTGCCTTTGCCACCTTTGTTTCTGCCCTAGTCATAACAAAGGGAAACCCTTTGTTGGCTGACGTGATAACCGTTTGACTGTCCTCAGGTATAAATCCCCATATCTGATGCTTCAAAGTATTTTCAAAGTCCTTATACTTAATTCCAAACTGTTCTGAGGCTTTATTTACAACTATATTTATTTTTTCCTTCGGATACCTCAATGTTTCCATAACATCAAGACCGGCTTTCACATTCTTGATTGTTGGAAGATCAAGGGTTGAAACCAAAAGAATCCTGTCAGAAATATCAAGAGCTGCCAGTGCAGTTTCATGAAAGCTTGCGGAATTATCCACAATGATATAGTGATAATATTCTTTCAAAGTATTTATTATCTTCTCCANATGGGATGATGTCACATACTCTGCATACTCGGGTTTTACAGGTGCCGGCAGGATACGTACCCCGGAAAAATGAGTTACCAGATAATCTTCCATCATATCACTGTCCAACATGTTTATTTCCTTAATCAGGTCACTTATGGTGTTTTTTATTGATGCATTCAGCATTATTGCCACATCACCAAATTGGAGATCCAAGTCCACAAGAGCCACCCGTTTCTTTGATGCCCTAGCCAAGCTAACTGCCAAGTTTGAAGCAATAGTTGTTTTTCCCACACCGCCTTTAGTGCTGAAAACCGAAATGACCTTCGATTTAATCTCTTCTTTTACTCTAGTGACCTTTGAACTCCGCTTTCTCTGTGACTCAATGTCATAAGCCCGCATAATAGTATTGACCAGATCATCGCTGGAAAAAGGCTTGTTCAGAAAATCCCTCGCACCGGCTGCCATTGCCTTTCTCAAATACTCCATTTCCCCTTGAACAGACATTATTACCACTGCCGTCTCCGGAACATTCATGGATATTTCCTCAGTAGCCTTTATACCATCCATAACCGGCATATTTATATCCATCAATACCACATCCGGTTGTGATTCTCTGACAATAAAAACAGCTTCTTCACCGTTTTCAGCCTCACCGATTACTTCAATTCTCTTTTCAAAAGACAACAACGTCTTGACGTTATTTCTGGTTTCCTCAGTGTCATCAACAATTACAACCTTAATTTTTTCCATAAGTTCCCCTCCATATCCTATATATTTTGCAATAAACATTTTACATTGATTTTGGATATTGCAAAATATACTCATTGATTCATATGTTGCGAAAAAATCGGCTTCTAGTATACAGTTGCTTTAACTGCATTTTTTGATCCAAAATCTTTTGGCAACATACATTGCATGATGTTGTATTTTCTGTCAAAACTCTATGGTTCTTGCACCGGTAATACGTTTTGTGCTCCTTTGATGCCAGTCATGTCCTTCTTAATCACACCGTCGGTATTTACTGTTTTTTCATCCTCTATGTTTCTAAGGATCAGCCTTATACTTTCAAACTCCGATACAAACGAGAGTTTTTCTGCATCCTGTGGAGTTACGGCCAGTGTTACCGTGTTAGGAAGTTCCTGGGACTTCTCTTCTGCTGATCCCATATTCTTACCTACGGCAAGAACCGTAACATTTTGAATCACTATTTTTGTCATATTTGGTTCATTATTTGCCCCACTAAAATTTGCTATAACATCCACTGTGTCTCCGGGCTTTATCAAATAACCTACAGCAATTTGCTCACTTACATTTACCGCCATTGCCCTTTTTCCTACAGGAAGATTAAATGCCAATGTCAAATCTTTATCATCAACAAGTCTATCCCTCAAGATTTGCTCGCCTTCAATTACTCTATCTTTTAGTCTTTTTCCAATAATATCCGCCTCGTTTAGAACAGCTTGAGGACTTAAGTATTCTCTGGTTACCCTTGACTTTTTTATATCCGCTTCTGTTATCAAATGCTTTGCGGGCAATGTTGTGGCTGCAACATAAACATTAATATACTCAGTTACCTCAGTCTTTGCTGTTGCTTTTTGTATATATAAGTACACCAAACTGGTTGTGAATATTGCCAAAACAAGCGAAATTATAATTACACGTTTATTAACTGACTCCATAATGCTCCTCCTCAGTATAAAATTTCTATCCCTTCGGTTCTTTCACTAAAACTTTTTATTAATGAGGTTTAGTGAATGAGTTTAACTCCCAAGAGTCCAAAATCCGGCATTCCGTCGCTGGTTGAAGCATTCACAGTATACCTTATAAACCTTCCCTCTAGTGTTATTGTATCCCTTATACCTTTAGCCACATTTCCTCCCTCAACAAAAAACGCTGTAAAACCAACAACTTTCATTGCCCCATCGATGGATAAATCCTCTTTTTCAACCACAGGAAGGATTATTATTCTCGGACATCCGTGAGCATGTTTCTCATAAGAACATAAAGGACTGTGCCTGCATTTATTAATTAGTTCATCAACACTATTTTCATCTATATTCAATGAACCGCCGGAAACAGCATATAAACTCATACTTAAATGCACCTTTTTTCTATAACCATAAACAAATGATGTTTTAAAGCTTTCATTTTGAGTATCAAGAGGAATTATCTGTAGAACCTGCACATCATCGTTATCCTTATTTATTGCATCACTGGAATTTGTAAGCTTACACTGCTCTCCAAACGGCAGTTCTTTTCTTTCGATGGCAAAAGGTCTTATTCCCTTAAAGGATGTAATATTAGACAGCTTTGCAGTAACTCTCGATTCTATCTGTTTATCTTTAAAGCCTATATACCTTAAAAAAATGTAACCTATATCCTTTTTAACATACAGAGTTATTTCCCTATTGTTATCAGATATACTTATATCCATGTTGCTAGTGCCCCTTATTTTTGCAGAAACCTTCCTTTTAATCGACTCAATGCATTTTTCCCTGTTATCGGCAAGAGTTTGAGCCCCAGACATCACTATAGAATCAACATTTTTCGAAAGCCTATACCTTTCATAGGCTACATAACCTATATCCGTTATAATTGCAGATAAAATTACAATTAAAACAACCGAGCAAATGAATACTAGTGATGTACTTCCCTTTGTTTCCTTCAATATATTGAAAATTGTTCTCCTCTTCATGGCTTATCCCTCATTTAGCTTATGGATTAAGACTTTAGTTCACTCTATTCTCATTACAGTTTTTGTTGTAAGTTTCAAAGGATTAGGTACAATAGAAGAAACCAGAGGAGTTAAAAGCACATTGTCATATGTTATAGTAATTGTTACCTCTTCACCCTTTACTCTGTCGGCTTGGACCGGATGTATTTTTGTTTCCATTTTAGACTGATCGAGGGTCGATGTCATATTTGCTACCAACATGTTTATTTCCAAATCCGTGCAGCCTACTGCGGCATTTCTTGCAGCTTCCCTAGAGGCATTGGTAATTACTAAATAATTATTGAACAGCAAACCAAAATCGATTATACCGGTCAGTAATAAAACTACTATGGGAAGTATCAAAGCGGTTTCTACCATGGACTGACCCTTCTGGTTGCCCAAAAACTTCTGTTTCAAACACATAAAACCACACCTTTCCCCCATTGAAAGTAAAAGCTCAAGGGCGTCGAGCCCTTTCGCTTTTTGGTCATTTCACTTCGTGAAATCCCACTAAATAAAAGCCCGGGGGCATATAATTCCCCCTTAAGCTTTTAACCTGTTTCACTTCAACACCTGACTTTAAAATTACCCTATCTAAGATCAGATAGGGTAGTTTTTCGTATATAAATTAAGGAGTACCTGAAGCCGGAGTTATTGTGTCAGATACCGATGTAAACAACTCAGCTATCTTTGGTCCTAGCACCAATAATGCAGCTATACACGCCACTGCTATCAATGAAATGATGAGTCCGTACTCAACCATTCCCTGTCCTTTTTTGTTTCCTAACAACATTCTAAGATAAACCTCACACATTTTTAACATAATTATCTTCCACCTTTCCATTTATAATAGTTTAATTTAACTTATAACTACCAATAATCTTAATTACGGAGTGCCTGAAGCTGGAGTCAAGGTGTCGGATACCGACGTAAACAACTCAGCTATCTTTGGTCCTAGCACCAACAATGCAGCTATACATGCTACTGCTATCAATGAAATAATAAGTCCGTACTCAACCATTCCCTGTCCTTTTTTGTTTCCTAACAACGCTCTGAGATAAACTACATACATTTTTAGCATTCCTATTTCCACCTTTCTTTTTTTTATTTCCTCCTCAACCAATTTATTGAATAAGTTATGCAGAATGTTCCGCACAAAATCTTTTACATTCCTTTATTCTGATTATTGCGAAATCATATGCATAAAACTATTGAACGGATATATTAATGTAGTTCAGTCGCCTGCGTTCAATATTTATCTAGAAAAGTGACATGAAGTAGTTAAAGAAATTTACTAAGGATGAGCCCATTGTGCCAAGTACAACAAACAATGCCATTGCAATGAAGATAATTATAAATGCGTATTCCACCAGTCCTTGACCCTTTTGTTTCTTAAAAACTTTACATAAAACTCTAAATAGTTTCATTGTTTATGTTATCCTCCTTGCCTGTAAGGATAATTAATTACCTTACACTTTTATTATAAATTGTCACGGTTCAATATACTATCCATCGTGTGCCCCGATTAATATAAACTAATATACCTAGAAGAATTATATGAAGTCCTATAAAGCCAGTCCTATTAGCCAGACTCTATGTGAATTTTACATATAAAAAAAGAACATTCCACCGAATGTCCCTTTTTATGTAGACTATCGTTATTCTAACTCATTATATTGTGTTTAAAGGCATATATTGCAGCTTGTGTCCTATCAGATACATTAATCTTTCTGAAAATATTTGATACGTGGTTTTTGACTGTCTTTTCACTTATATAAAGGCGTTTTGCTATCTCCTTGTTAATCAAGCCTTCGGCTATAAGCTCAAGAACCTCTAACTCTCTTGCTGTGAGGTTATTTTCTTCATTTCTACCCTTATCATGGGTCATTACCCTATTGAACTCATTAACAAGCTCTTTAGTCATATTCGCCTGTATATAAGGCTGTCCTTGATGTACACTTCTAATGGCTTCAACCAACACAGCCGGATCCGCGTCTTTAAGCACATATCCTTGAGCACCCAGCTGCAAAGTCTTAAACAAATACTCCCTATCTTCGTGAATAGTGAGTACAATTATTCCGCAGGAAATTTCCTCCTCCTTTATTTCCTTTATTGCCTGCAATCCATTTATTCCCGGCATATTAATGTCCATAAGAATCACGTCTGGATGATTTTCTTTTGCAATTTTCACAGCATCCTCTCCGTTTGATGCCTGTGCCACCACAACTATATCATCCTCCAGCTCTAAAATCTGTTTGAGACCTTGTCTTACCATAGCATGATCGTCAGCAATTGCAACACGTATCTTATCCATTTTAGACCTCCTCTTCCGGAACCAAAGGTACTGTTATATATAATCTTGTCCCTTTACTAACAGCAGAATCAATTTCAAATTTTCCGTTTAAAAGTTCCACCCTTTCTCTCATGCTGATTAGTCCGAACCCTCCGTTTATATTTCCACTATTTTGTTTAAGAGTATTAATGTCAAAACCTATTCCATCATCGGTTATACGCAGTTTTAATTCATTTTTTAGAAACTCAAGATTGATTAAAACCTTTTGTGCATTGGCATGTTTTTTTATGTTATTGACGGCCTCCTGAACCAGCCTGAAAACAGTTAATGCTACCACAGGTTTAAGCTGGTTGTGATTCCCTCTTGTCTTAAAAATGACCTGTTTTTGAGATTCTTCTCGATAACTTGCTACGAATCTTTGAAGGGTTGGAATCAAGCCCAAATCATCTAGAGACATTGGCCTTAGGTTATATATTATTTTTCTCACATCCTGAAGTGTATCTCTGACAACAGCTTTTAAAAGTTTCAATTCATCTTTCACCTTGTCAGAATCAGAATCTACCAACCTTTCACATATTTCAGCTTTTAAAACAATATTAGACATGGATTGAGCAGGTCCATCATGAATCTCTCTTGCAACCCTCTGACGTTCTTCCTCTTGAGCTTTTATAATTCGTATCCCCAAAAGCTGCCTTTGCTGCATATCTTCAAGCTTTATGCTCACATCTTTAAGATCTCCCGTCAGGTAACCTAGTGATACTCCAAGCTGTGAAATAAGGTTGTCCGCCTTCTCAACAGTGCGGTAGGCTCCCTTAAGCCTGAACTCAATTTCATTCCTTCTTTTAATGTAATACTGTTCCTGTTCTCTCTTTATTGCAAGTTCAACTCTTAAACCATCTGCACTCTCATAGGATCTTTTTATTTCTTCCTCAGAATATCTATCGTAATATTTACTCACAAGCATTAGATGTTTCTTGCTTTCTTTAAGCTTTTCCTCAAGAAATTCGACACTTTCAATCGTTTCTGATATGAGTTTTTTAATATACTCGAGTTCCTCTTCAAGCCGCTTGCATTCATCCCTTGCTCCCTCGGCAATCTCATACAACTCGGTTTTACTGCTATTTATGGCTTCAATAGTCCTTTTTATAACATTATCCAGATTAGCTAAATCAACTCTATAGTTAGCCACTTTTATACCTCACCGAATATTTTGACTGATAATAATATTATTCTACATTAACTTTCAAATTCCTTTGTTATTTTGTACTATGTAAAATTCCTGCCAAAATTTATTTTTATTTTACAACTTGCCATATATTTTATTTGCGGAGAAATAGCTTATAGGTGCTATTATTTAAATGAATAAAAATTGTGAAACTTAAGTTTGGAGAACACTTTTCTTCACATTTATTTTATGCACCCATAGCTACACGGTGAAATCATGAAGGAAGATTAAGCCATGGCATAAATTACAGATAAACTTTATTGAGCCTTTGTAGTAAGATATTACCCATAGATA
>JGI24712J26585_10004300_pt1 | contig 10890 bp, 10 predicted proteins | sample BioPla3DNA2_FD_26585 | JGI IMG/M metagenome (IMG submission 26585)
GCCTGCCGCTAGCGTTCATCCTGAGCCAGGATCAAACTCTTCTTGGTATAATAAAATAATCATGCCTCAAAGCGCCGGACCCCGGCAACCGTCAAAAAAAATAAGGAATCAACGCTCTCGATTCATTGTCGGTACTTGCTTGTACTATTCCTTCAATATTTTCAAAGAACACCGTTTTTTAAAAAACCCAACCATTTTGATCACCTTGAAGGGGACGATCGCGACTCTTAAAACAGCCGGCCGCTAAAGCGGCGTCAGGAATTTCAAAAAAAGAGCTTCGTCTCTACAGAAACGGGCTGCAAAGATAACCACTTTTTCCAACTTGACAAATTATTTGATTGATTTTTTCCCATTTTGCGACTTCTCCCATTATTTGTTTATTTTTGTAAGTTATACCTTGATAAAGGAGAGAATATGGGATTAATTAATTTTCCTGGAGAACGGGATCGCAGAACCTTCCGCTATAGGCCGATTTATTACGACGAGAAGGAGGAAGAACTTCGTCAGATGTTCGGCCACGTGGACGGCAGGCTGGAGAAGGAGAGTCGGGACAAGGATGGAAACTATGTTCCCGGATCCTATATAAGAAGTTCCTTTCGGGACAGCAAGTATGCCCGTCGGAAAAGCGCGAGCACCGCGCAGCGGATCATCGGAATGGTCGGGTTGGTGCTCTTTTTCATTGTCCTGATCTTTTTCGTGAAATTTTATTCGCTGCTGTAATGGATCTTCGAATCCTTCCCGGAAACATCGCCAGCATGATAGCGGCAGGCGAGGTTGTGCAACGACCTGCCTCGGTGGTGAAGGAATTGATGGAGAATTCCGTCGATGCCGGCGCCGACCAGGTGACCGTCGTTGTCATGGATTCCGGCAGGACCTTGATCCAGGTGATCGACAACGGTTCCGGGATGAACCCGGATGACGCGGTGCTGTGCTTTGAACGGCATGCCACCTCCAAGATCGCGACCGCGGAGGATCTGAACGAGATTCTGACTTTCGGCTTTCGCGGCGAAGCGCTCGCTTCCATCGCTGCTGTTTCCGAAGTGACCTTGAAAACCCGGACCGAAGGGGAGGAACTCGGCTGTCAGGTGGAATTCGCGGCCTCCGAACATTTGGCCACCAGCGAAACAGCTACCCCGAAGGGGACGAACATCTCGGTGCGCAACTTGTTCTACAATGTGCCGGCGCGGAGAAAGTTCTTGAAATCGGACAATGTCGAGTTCCGGCGTGTTGTCGAAGAATTCACGAGGGTTGCCTTGACCCGTCCTTCCATCGGATTCACACTGACCCACAACGGCCGGGATATCTTTGTCTTGAAGCCTGCGAAGTCTCTGAAATTCAGAATNATGGACCTGCTTGGCTCTACCGTGGCCAGGGACATTGTCGACATCCATGCGGAGACCTCCGTGGTCCGGCTGACCGGTTTCGTCGGCCGTCCGGATGCGGCGAAGAAAACGCTGGGGAACCAGTATTTCTTCATCAACGGTCGCTACTTCCGGAGTCCTTATCTGCACAAGGCCGTCATGAAGGCCTATGAAGGACTGATCACGGATGGGGTTACCCCCGCCTATTTTCTTTACTTGGAAGTAGATCCGCATTCCGTCGACGTCAACATCAGCCCCACCAAATCCGAAGTGAAATTCGAAGACGATACCTTCGTGTTTCAGGTTCTGTTTGCGAGCATCAAGGAAACCCTCGGGAAGAATTCATTTGCCGGGGACATTGATTTCAACAATCCGGAAGCGAAGGACATGCCGGTGTTCGGCAGCCACTTCGGCGCCTACAAGCCGGAGGAAGCGCCGCGGATTCCGATCGATCCCGACTACAACCCCTTCGCCCCCCCGTTCGGTTTCGGGGAACCGGGCGAAGATTCCTCCGGCGCTTCGTTGAAAGGAGGAGGCAGTCCGGTCTATTCCGGGATGATCGACCGGCGCGAGGACTACGGAAAACTTTTCGAGGAAAAGACGCTGCCGTCCACGCAGGTGATTGTGCTGGGCGGAAAATATATTCTCGCGCCCATACGGTCCGGACTCATGGTGGTGAACATCCGCCGCGCCCGCGAGCGGATCCTCTACGATCGGGCTTTGGCGGCGTTGACGAAGAACGAGCACGTGACACAGATGAATATGTTCCCCGTCAGGGTGCAGGTCGGGGTAGAGAACCGGACGATCTTCGACGATCATATGTCCNTGCTGACTTCGCTCGGCTTCGACATTTCCCCNTTCGGGAACGATACGATCGTGGTGAACGGCGTCCCGGAAGGATATTCCGGCGAAGCGGGAAAAGTCCAGACGATGGTGGCGGATCTGCTGCTGATCCTCTCTGACACCAGTGCCTTCCTGCCCGGAATGATGGAATCCTCCATGGCGGAGAAATTTGCCATGCTGGGTTCCGTCAACGAAGCCGCGGTCTCGTCCCCGCAGGACGCGCAGCGGCTGTTGGATGCCCTGCTTGCCTGTGACAACTCCGAAATTACGGCCAGCGGCCGCAAAATCATGACCATCCTGACGCTCGAGCAGGTGGAGAAACTTATTTGAACCGAAAGATATGTCAGAATACTACGGATACGACAACCGAAATTCCTGGTGGCACGCCTTTCCACCCGTAACCCGGAACATTATCTTGATCAATCTGATCATGTTCGCCGCCACATTGTTCAAGCAGGACTTCATGACCGGGACATTCGCCCTGTTCTACCCGGCTTCCCATTTCTTCCGACTGTGGCAGCCGATCACGCACATGTTTATGCACGGAGGGTTCTGGCACATCTTCTTCAACATGTACGCCCTGTTCATTTTCGGAACCGTGCTGGAGCGGACTATCGGGCCGAAGCGGTTTCTGATCTTTTATTTTGTGACCGGACTGGGAGCGGCGTTGCTCCACACCGGTGTGGGGTTCATCCAGGCACAGCGGCTTCTGGCAGCGGTGAACGCCGGAGATTCGACGGCCCTGATCGCTTACTCGAACTTGCTGCGCACCCCTACATTGGGTGCCTCCGGAGCCGTTTACGGCGTACTGATCGGCTATGCGATGTTCTACCCGAATTCGGTGCTGACCTTGATCTTCCCGCCCATCCCGCTGAAGGCGAAATGGTGGGTCTTGATCTTCATTGTCATTGAATTGGTTACCGGGATCACCGGCACGATGGACGGGATCGCTCATTTCGCCCATCTCGGCGGGGCGCTTTTCGGCTTTCTGTTGATTCTATATTGGAGAAAGACCGGGCGCTTGTACCGGTATTGAATCATGGTGGCTGAAGGGTCGCGAAACAGATTATGAAAAAGAGAAGAAAAAGAGGAAATCCAGTGATGGGGATCACTTCCCGTGCGGCGATGCTCGTCGCTGCCGGTCTGCTGCTGACGAGCTATCTTTCCATCTTCGTGACACCGTCACCCGCCTGGTTCATGAGTTTGTTCGGCCTCCTCTTCATCCCTTTCGCGCTGCTGAATTTCCTCCTGCTGATCTGGGCGCTCCGGAGGAAATCCGGCTCCTGTTGGATTCCGCTTCTCGCCCTCCTTCCCGCTTTCATATTCGTTGGCCGCTATTTTCAGTTTTCCTCCGGAGGAAAGGAAAAAAACGAGAATACGGTGAAGATCGTGACCTATAATGTCGGAAACTTCTGTCAGGGAAGAATGCACACCCCGAACGATCATCCATCCTTTCNCGCCACNATTGATTCCGTCGTGAACTTTCTCAAAAGCACGGATCCCGATATCGTTTGCATGCAGGAGGTGTTTTTTTTGGGAGAATATGACATTGCGTCGATCCTGAAGCGGATCTTCCCGGATTTCGAAGCGGGCTACTACATGTATCCCTCGTCCGGGGGAAGTCACGGAAACGTGACCCTCAGCCGTTTCCCGATCGTGGGGAAGGGCCATTTCGACTTCGAGCAGAGCGCGAACCAGGCTATCTACACCGATGTCCGCATCGGGGCCTCGAAACTGCGGATCTACAACTGCCACTTTGAAAGTTACAGCATTTCGCTCNCCNGTTTGGTCAAATCGTTTGGCCGCGACAANACGATCGTTCGGGAAACAGAACACAAGATGAAGGAATCGATCTCCAAGCGTCCCCGTCAGGTCGATCAGGTTATGGAAGACATTGAGGCATGTCCGATCGAAGCCTTGGTGGCCGGGGANTTCAACGANACACCGATGTCGTACACGTACCACCGGCTCATGAAGAACCGGGACGACAGTTTCGTGGAGGCGGGCAAGGGCTTCGGGGCGACCTATTCCGTTCTCTGGCCGCTTATCCGCATCGATTACATCCTGTATCCTTCGCGGTTCGACGCGGTTTCAAGCCGGGTTGTCCGCAAAAAGTTTTCCGACCACTACCCCGTGATCGCGGAGATCAATGTTCAATGAGCTTCCGTAACCACCGCAATGAAGAAGAGTTTAAATGAAATCATGTCGGAAACCCTGTCCGTGCTGAAGACCGGCGGCACCATTCTTTATCCGACCGACACGGTGTGGGGGCTCGGCTGCGATGCCACCGATCCGGCCGCAGTCGCGAAGATTTATGCCATCAAGCAACGTTCCGACAACAGGTCTCTGGTTCTGCTGGCATCCGACATGGACATGATCGCCAAGTACATCCGTGTGGTTCCCCAAATGGCCATCGAACTCGTGGAGGTGAACGACCGACCGATGACCCTGATCTACCCGGGCGCGATTACCTATTCCCGTCCGGAAGATTCCGGAACAGGCGTTCCGAAGTCGGACCGATATCATCTGGCCTACAATACGGTCGCTTCCGACGGAACGGTCGGCATCCGGATTCCGATGATGGATTTCTGCAAGCGGTTGATTTTCAAACTAGGACGTCCGATCGTATCCACATCGGCCAACCTGTCCGGGGAGCCTGCGCCCCGCACCTTCGCCGATATCCCGCAGACCATCCGCTCTGCCGTCGACTATGTGGTCGATCCTTCTCTGGAAGCCGGTGCTACCGGCCTCCCATCCCAAATCATCAAGATCGGCCTGCACGGAGAAGTCCGGATCATCCGCAGCTGAGTTTCNCTCTTGCNGACCGGTACCTTGTCGTTCAAGGGCCTATCCTTGTAGAGCAAGGTAGCACGCGGCTACGGCGATGACGGCGGCGGTTTCCGTGCGGAGACGGGAGGGCCCGAGATGGATCGGGATGTAGCCGTGATCGACTGCGAGGCGGGCTTCTTCGGGGGAGAAATCCCCCTCCGGCCCGATCAGAATGACCAGCTCGGTCTTGGGGGCAGCCTCCCTCGTCGGATCTGAGCGCAAGGATCCGAGTGTCTCCGCGATCGATTGCTTTTCTGTTTCTCCTTCGAAACAGTAAGCGATCATCTTCAGGGCGGAATCCGACCTGCGCGCGCAAATGAAATCCCGGACGGAAACGGGTTCTTCGATGACGGGTCGTTTTGCCTTCAAACTTTGCTTCATAGCGGAGAGAGCGATCTTTTGCGACCGGTCCGTCTTAAACACACGCCGTTCCGACCGTTCGCCGAAGACCGGCGAGATCACGTCTACACCTAATTCCGTAGCCTTCTCCACGAACCATTCAAACCGTTCGTTGTTCTTCGTCGGGCACACTGCCATATTCAATGAATAGGGGTGTCCGCCCCATCCGGGCAGGGCTTTCAATACTCGGGCGACCACATTCTTGGGCGCGTCTCCGGTGAGTTCGCATCTGTAGAGCGTCCCCTTTCCGTCCACGATGAAAATTTCGTCCCCGATCCGGTGCCGGAGCACGCGCAGACAATGGTTGCTTTCCTCGGCATCGAGCCGGCAAACATTTCCGTCGCAGTCATTGGAATAGAATATCTCCATGTCGCAAAGATAACAAAGTGCCCTGAAATGTCGAAGTGTCAACGAAAAAGCGTACATTTGTTCAAACCATATTCTCTCCCTATGCAGAAACGTTACATTGCTCTTGATGTACTGCGCGGCATTACGATCGCCTTCATGTGTATCGTCAACAATCCCGGTTCCTGGGCGCACATCTTCCCGCCGCTGCGGCACGCCAGCTGGAATGGTTGCACCCCTACAGACCTCGTCTATCCCTTTTTCGTCTTCTGCATGGGCTGTGCGATGGCCTTTTCTTTCAGGAAATACGAAGACGATTCCTCGAAGGGCTATCGGAAAGTCCTTAAACGAGGGCTGCTGATTTTCCTCGTGGGCTTGGCTTTGAACCTGTTCCCTTTCTTCCCGCTCTCACCCCATGACCCGGACGCCTCCTTCGGTCAAAACTACCTGTACTGGCTGGATCACTGCCGGATCTTCGGTGTCCTGCAGCGTATTGGAATCGCATATGTGATCGCGGGTTGCCTGGTCCTTTGGCTCCGAAAACCAAAATGGATCGCGGTTGCGGTGGTCTCGCTCTGCGTAGTCCATGTCGGCATCCTGCTTCTTTTCGGCAGGGACCCCGGTGCCTTCACCCTCGAAGGCAACGTGTCCATGCGGATTGATCGCTGGCTGGTAGGATCGAATCATTGCTATCACGGGTATGGGGGGACGGATTTCGATCCTGAAGGTCTGCTGGGTGCATTGACGACTGCCGCAACCTGTCTGCTGGGTTACTTGGTCGGGAGGGACGTCCGGAATCAGACAACGCCCGAAGCAGGTGTCAGCCGGGTTTTTGTGGCCGGTGCCTTATCCCTCATGTTCGCGATGGTGCTCAGCATCTGGATTCCGATCAACAAACCCCTCTGGTCCGCTTCCTATGTCTTCTATACCGGCGGTTGGGCGATGCTTGCCCTGGCCTTCCTGACTTACTTCATCGATGGGAAGGGGATCGAAAAACCGTTCGAACCCTTCAAGGCTATGGGCATGAACGCTTTGATGGCTTTCGTGCTGTCCGGTGTGATCGCCAAAAGCTATTCCTTCTTCAATTTCTCCCCCGATGACTATTTTGGAGCCAATGAATATTCCTCCCTTCTTTTTGCGCTGATCTTCGCCTTTGTGGTGTTCTGCTTCCAGTGGTTCTTATACGAAAAGAAAATCGTCATCAAACTATAGAACCATGTTCATCGGACTGATTTCCGATACGCACGGGGTGTTCGCCCCCGATGTGCGCGAATTCCTGGAACCGGTCGACCGGATCTGGCATGCCGGGGATTTCGGCTCCTTGGCCTGCGCAAGGGAAATCGCTGCGTTCAAGCCGCTGACCGGAGTCTACGGCAATTGCGACGGACAGGAGATCCGCAGAGTGTATCCCTTTTTCCAGGACTTTGACTGCGAAGGTGTCAGGGTTTTGATCACCCACATCGGCTTGCGTAGGGGCAGTTACTGGGCCTTCGATCCGCATCGGCCCCTCTATGATCCCCAGGCAGAGGCGCTTCTTCAAAAGTTTTGTCCGGATCTTTTCATTTGCGGCCATACACATATTCCGCAAGTGTTCCGGGATCCCAAGGCCGGCTTCCTCTTCATGAACCCGGGCGCCTGCGGGTATCATAGTCACGGGGATGTTCCCAGAATGGCCCTGCGGTTCCACATAGAAAGCGGAAAAGTGCTTGATCTGGAGAAAATTGAACTTCCATGTCGAATCGTGCATTAAAAAACAAATTTTTTTGTAAATCTCAGAAAACTATGTATTTTTGCGTTAACTTTGAATGAAAAGTAATTTTTTAATTTATTAATTAATTATGAGGAAGGTATTTGTGTCTTTTGCAGTTGTCGCCCTTGTGTGCGCTGCGGTTTCTTGCGGAAACAAAAGCAAGAAAGCTGACGAGCAAGCTGCTGCCGAGATTGCTTCTGTCGAGGAAGCTGTTGATTCAGTTGCTGCTGTTGCAGATTCTACCGTCGCCGCTGTTGATTCAGACGTTGCCCAGTAGTCCTCTGCTCGAGAGTGTCATTTAAAAGTGCGGTATCCGGGTTGAACCCCAGATGCTGCAATTTTTTTATTATATTTATTGAATACAAAAGGATTGGCACATGGCGACGGTTGCGAGACAAAAGACGGTGTGGTTCTGCACCTCCTGCGGGAATGATTATCCCAAGTGGATGGGACGGTGTCCCGCTTGCGGTGAATGGAATACGATTGTGGAACAGAAGGTCGTGACCGGCTCTGCGAAGAAGAGTACGGCGGGAAGGGTTTTCTCCGGACCGGACCGGAAACCCCGGAAGATTTCGGAAATCGATTCGACGGGTGATGAACGCTTGTCTTTGAACAATGGGGAAGTGGACCGCCTGTTGGGGGGTGGAATCGTGAAAGGCTCGCTCGTACTGATCGGCGGCGAGCCGGGTATCGGAAAATCCACCCTTTCGCTTCAGATTCCGCTCCATTGTCCTGCCCTCCGGACCTTGTATGTGTCCGGAGAGGAAAGCGCCCGGCAAATCCGCATGCGGGCGGATCGGTTGGGGGGAGACGCCTCCAACTGTCAGGTCTACTGTGAGACATCTGTCGAGAACATCGTCGCGGAAGCCACGGAAATCCAGCCGGATCTCGTGGTCGTGGACTCTGTACAGACCATGTATTCCGACACCGTGGAATCCACCCCCGGTTCTGTCTCCCAGGTCAAGGAGGTGGCAGCGATCCTGCTCCGGTTTGCGAAGGAAACGGGGATTCCCGTCCTGCTGATCGGACATATCACCAAGGAAGGCTATATCGCTGGCCCGAAGATTCTGGAGCACATCGTGGATGTGGTCCTGCAGTTCGAGGGGGACCACCGGGGTTCCTATCGGATCCTCCGTAGCATCAAGAACCGTTTCGGTTCGACTGCCGAACTGGCTGTGTTCGAAATGACCGGCCAAGGACTCCGAGAAGTCGCCAATCCGTCGGAGCTGCTGATACCGATGCATGAGGAGGGGCTGAGCGGAACGGCTATTGCAGCGATGCTGGACGGAACCCGACCCCTCTTGTTCGAAGTCCAGGCACTGGTCAGTTCGGCCGTCTATGGGACAGCCCAGCGTTCTGCCACCGGCTTCGATGTGCGGCGTCTGAATATGCTGCTAGCGGTGCTGGAGCGTCGCGCCGGATTCAAGCTCGGTCAGAAGGATGTTTTCCTGAATATGGCAGGAGGGCTCCGGGTCACGGATCCGGCCTGCGACCTGGCAGTGGTCTGTGCCGTCCTGTCCTCGAATTTTGATTTTCCGATCTCCTCTGATTTCTGTTTCGCCGGTGAGGTGGGCCTGAGCGGAGAGGTCCGTCCGGTCCCTCAGACAGACCGTCGCATTTCGGAAGCCGGCCGGCTCGGTCTCAGCAAGATTTTCGTCTCCTCCTTTTCCGCCTTCGGACGGAATCCTGCCGAGGAGAAGCAGCTCGGTCCATTGCCGGCCGCAGGTTCCGGTTTGGCCTCTGGCACCCGTTCAGGTTCCGGCCTCGGTTCTGTTTCGGGCTCTGGTTCAGCCGGAGGCTCCAGTTCGCCAGACAGCACCCGTTCTGTTGCCAACCCCAACTCCGTCCGCGGCCACATTGAGGTTGTCCGGGTTCCCGACATTCCCGCCCTCGTCCGCGCCCTATTCAAGTAGGGTGCTCCGGTTTCTCCGCAACGCGACCTCTGGAGCCTCGAGGCATTTGCCTCCCCCTCTCTCAAAGATGACGGTTTTTTCCCTGCCTTCTCCGCACCGCATGAACTCCGCAACCCTTCTGCGCCGTCACCCGAGGCGGGGCAGCGAGTCTTTTCAAGTAGCTGAACCCCGGCTTCTCCTTACCGTCACCTCGGGAAACCTCGCGACATTTCTGCGCCGTCACCCGAGGCGGGGCAGTGAGTCTGCTTAAGCGGCACTGCCTCTGGGGAAACCCCGCTTTTGTGCATTGCTCCATGCTCCTGAGTTTTGAGCGCGTTTTCCAGGTTTTCGTCAAATGTGTGGCAAGGGGCACATGAAACAAGGCGAGGATCTTTTGCGAAGCACGAACACCGGATAATGGCTTGTATGTGGTTGCAGGCACGATCACCATGGCGGGTTCGTCATTTTTAAGGGACATTTTTCACGGGAATATGGGATCACCCGCAAATGTATGTGTTCCCTCTTTTGTCCCATTGCCGGGTCGTCTGCAAAACCCTGTGTGCATGTCGCCCGCTTCATGTCTGGCCTGGAAACCCTCTCCCGGCCTGCCCCATGGCGCCCTCCCCCGAAGGTGTGCAGAATATTCACCCCTGAAAATTGTGAAGGATAAAGTGCTGACGGACAGGGTAAAAGATGAATTTCTTCTCGTTAAATCGATGAGATAAAAATGGCGGAAAGTCTATAGCCTCAGACCGTTGTCCTCCACGGCTGTTTCGCAGTCCGTCGGGAGGTCGCGGTTCCGTTCGGAGGTAAAAAGGAAACCTTCCCGTTTCCACGCGGCGCAGGCATCCATGGGGGCTTTTGCAAGCGCCTCACAGCCATACACTTGTAGAGACGTCGTGGATGCCGGGCTGTTTTTCAGCATAGGTGTCCATTGCGGCCTCTGCAAGTATCTCATGGACAAATTCTTGCAAAGAGGCCCATGGATGGCTCCACTGCAGACAGGTGCGAAGCGGGGCACGATGACATGAGGGCCTTTGCCATTCGCAGATGGAATCATAGGTGTCCACCCGGGAACGTATCCGACTTCGGATCAGGGACATCTGTTCGCAGGTGGGGTTCGGAATTTTCTACCTGCGAGTTTTTTCCGCGAAGGTCACGGCTATGATGTTATACTGGTGCTCGAATATTCTTCCACCTGCGAGAGGGGGAACAGTGGTGGCGCGCAACGGTGGTTGATGGCAGGTGCGGGGGATCTTCTTCGAGTAGAACAATTGGATGCAAAGGCTTGCCAAAAGGATGATGCCAATAAGCAATGAGGACCCTGCGCCGGAATTCGGGAAATCCGTATCTTTCCTCTATAAATCAAGTTATTCTTGCTATCTGAAGTATTTGTAAGCGGATATGGCATCACGGGAGCGCAAGCAAGGCCTCCACCATAGCTGTATGGCGGTAGCGATATAATAAATAA
>JGI24712J26585_10004301_pt1 | contig 10887 bp, 9 predicted proteins | sample BioPla3DNA2_FD_26585 | JGI IMG/M metagenome (IMG submission 26585)
GAGTTATTTCCTGCCGATAGACGAAAAAGATGTGCCTGCCAACTCCATCATCAGGGAGTTCATAGGTGGCAGTTGTTTCTATTGAGTATCCTGCAGAAAGGNTAACTTCAATTCATTTTAAGTGATGAAGGTCAAATGATAAAGAAGGCTCCATGATGCCGGCTTCTGCCGGACACCATGGAGNCTGCCAATTAATTTGAAGATATGGGGCAGGTAAAGTCAGCTATTATCCTGTTTGTAGTAGAAAGTAGCGCAGTCAGTTTGTTCAGATGTCCTGGAACCTTTCGGTTCGACATGGATCTGTGATGCACTGCAGCGGTCGCCTTGCATATAGAAATAGCAGGTATCCACGGAACAGATGATGCCTTCATTCGGGCGATCCATCTTTTGAGCTCTCATGGTCTGGCCTCCTTATGATTTGACTTCAGAATTATTATTAGCGATATGGGGCAATTTATTAGTCTTATAATACTTCATTTTTCTGCCGGANTGCATAAGTTTAGNACATGCAGGTCGATTATAATGTGAGTTTATTTAGTGCATCAAAAAGTTTTATTTTATTGACGTATTTCATTGATTTGCAGCGGCTGAAGTAGTATACTTAATAATGTAATATTAAAAAGATCAAATCGGGAGGGGAGACTATGGCTTACTTGTTAGGTATTGACATTGGAACGTCAGGCACCAAGACGGTCTTATTCGATGAGCACGGCAAAACCATAGCCAGCGCACTCAGGGAATATCCGCTTTACCAGCCTCAGATAGGATGGGCTGAGCAGGATCCCGAGGATTGGTGGCAGGCTGCCTGTGATGGGATCCGCGCGGTGCTGGCCAAAAGCGGGGTAAAGGCAGAAGATATCAGCGGCATAGGGCTGTCCGGTCAGATGCACGGCATGGTCCTGCTTGATTCAGACAACAAAGTGCTCAGACGCTCTATCATCTGGTGTGACCAGAGGACCACGGCAGAATGCGAGCAGATAACTTCACTTGTCGGTGAGAAAAGGCTGATAGAGATCACGGCAAATCCTGCACTCGTAGGTTTTACTGCATCAAAGATAATGTGGGTGAAGAATAATGAGCCTGATGTTTTTGAAAAGATCAAGAAAATCCTTCTCCCGAAGGACTACGTCAGGTTCAGACTGACTGGCGAATTTGCCACGGAAGTTTCTGACGCCAGCGGTATGCAGTTGATGGATATACCGGGAAGGTGCTGGAGCGATGAGGTGCTTTCGAAGCTGGGGATCGAGAAACAGTGGCTGGGTGAACTTTATGAGTCCCAGGAGGTCAGCGGCCATGTCAGCCAGGAAGCAGCTTCAGTGACAGGACTGAAGCCCGGAACGCCAGTGGTCGGCGGTGGCGGAGACCAGGCGGCTGGTGCTGTGGGCAATGGTATAGTCAAACCTGGAGTAGTATCTTCGACCATTGGTACATCTGGTGTTGTATTTGCATATCTTGACAAGATCAAAATAGATCCGCAGGGACGACTCCAGACATTTTGCCATGCCGTACCGAACACATGGCATGTAATGGGTGTCACCCAGGCAGCAGGATTCTCGCTTAAATGGTTCAGAGACAATCTGTGCAGAGAAGAAATGAGCGTTGCCGAGCTTATGGATGTCGATCCTTATGTATTGATGGATAAGGAAGCGGAAAAAGTGAAGCCGGGAAGCAATGGCCTGATATATCTGCCGTATCTTATCGGCGAAAGGACCCCCCACCTGGACTCAGATGCCAGGGGTGTGTTCTTTGGACTTTCAACAGTACATAAGAAGAGTGATATGATAAGATCCGTCATGGAAGGTGTTGCTTTCAGCCTTAAGGACTGCCTTAGCATCATCGCGGATCTGGGAGTGGATATAAAAGAGGTACGTGCTTCGGGCGGCGGAGGCAAGAGCAGGCTGTGGAAGCAGATGCAGGCTGATGTTTTCGGACTCCCGATAACCACCATCAATTCCAGCGAGGGTCCCGCACTGGGCGCGGCTCTGTTGGCCGGAGTCGGCACAGGTGTTTATAAGGATGTGGCTGAGGCATGTGACACAGCTATCAAGCCGGTGGATGTCCAGCAGCCGGTTCCACGGAACATTGAGGTTTATTCCAGGTTCTACGAGCTGTATGGTCAGCTATACAGATCACTTAAGAAGGACTTCAGGGATCTGTCACAGATAATGAAAAACATATGAGGTTTGTAAATGACAAAAGGTAAGACCGGAAACAGCAAATTCTTAAAAGCTTATAATGAGACGGGCATATTGGACCTGATCCGTATGAAACAGGCTGTTTCAAGAGCGGAGCTTTCAAAGGAGACCGGATTGTCGCCCACTGCCATCAGCGGCATAGTATCTTCGCTGATAGAGAGGGAGTATATCCATGAAGTTGGAACAGGTGAGTCGAGCGGCGGAAGAAAGCCGGTGCTTCTGGAACTGAAGCCGAACTCATGGTATTCTGTGGGACTGGATATAGAGGTCGACATAATACAGTTCGTACTGATGGACATAACCGGCCAGGTACTGCATGAGGGATCTGTCCCGCTGCGCGTCAACACGCCGGAGATGGCAGTTATGGCATCTGCTGCATGCGTCAGGAACATAATGCAGAAGTTCTCCATCAAGAAAGAAAGACTGCTGGGAGTGGGGATCTCAGTACCCGGAATGGTGGATTCCAAATCCCGCAGGGTCGTGCTGGCTCCGAATATCGGATGGGAGGATGCAGATCCTGCCGGGATGCTCAAATCGAAGCTGGGACTTCCTGTCTACATCGAAAACGAGGCAATGGCATCTGCTATTTGTGAGAACTGGATAGGATCATGCCAGGTGGCAGGAAATTTTGTCTGCCTGAATATCAAATCGGGAATAGGCGCAGGCATTTTCACCGGCGGCAGGCCCTACAGGGGAACCAATGGCAGTGCCGGAGAAGTGGGTCATATAGTCGTAGATGAAAATGGACCCAGGTGTGGCTGTGGTAACTATGGATGCCTTGAGACAGTGGCTTCCACCGTCAGCATCATCGAGAAGACAAGGAGGATCGTCAGACAGGGGGTCGTTTCCAGTCTGAATGACCTGGAAAATATCGATGAGATAACGCTGAAGGATATAGCGGAGGCTGCAAGGGAAGGGGATGCTGCGGCGATCAATGTTCTTGATGAGGCTACGCGTTATATCGGCATAGCATTATCCAATCTGATCAATACGCTCAACCCATCCATGATCGTACTGGGCAAGGACTTTACCGTATATGGCGATCTGGTCCTGGGTACACTTAGAAGCATCATCGACACCAAGGCACTTAAGAGACCTGCTTCGAATGTCGAGCTCGTTATTTCAGAGATAGGCGAAAGAGCTTCAACGCTGGGGGCGGCGATAATCCCTCTCAAAAACTTGTTTGGCAGATAGACAGCGTAATGCATCACTTAAAGATTTATAAATCAAAAATAAAAAAATGGAGGTTAGATTATGGCTGAGTATTTCAAGGGTGTACAAAAAATCAAGTATGAGGGCAAAGGCTCCGACAACCCGCTGGCATTCAAATACTACAATGCAGACGAAGTAGTAGCCGGCAAGAGGATGGAGGATCATCTGAGGTTTGCCGTGGCATACTGGCACACTTTCCAGGGAACGGGAACCGATCCGTTCGGACCGGTTGGAACTGCTGTCAGACCCTGGAACCATATAACGGATCCGATGGATCTGGCAAAGGCCAAGGTAGAAGCGAATTTCGAATTCTGTGAAAAGCTCGGGGCCCCGTTTTTCTGTTTCCATGACAGGGACATAGCACCTGAAGCCGACACGCTGAGGGAAACCAATAAGAGGCTCGACATCATCGTCGCGGCGATCAAGGACAGGATGAAGGACAGCAGTGTCAAGCTTTTGTGGGGAACCACCAATGCTTTCGGGCATCCGAGATTCACACACGGTGCTTCCACATCCCCCAATGCTGACGTATTTGCATATGCCTGTGCCCAGGTCAAAAAAGCTATGGAGATCACGAAGGAACTGGGCGGCCAGAACTATGTATTCTGGGGCGGCAGGGAAGGATATGAGACACTGCTCAATACCGACATGAAACTGGAGCTCGACAATATGGCGCGCTTCCTCAGAATGGCAGTCGACTATGCGAAGGAGATCGGCTTTGAAGGTCAGTTCCTGATAGAGCCCAAGCCGAAGGAGCCCACAAAGCATCAGTATGATTTTGATGCAGCGACAGTGATAGGCTTCCTCAGGGCATACGGACTTGAACCCTATTTCAAGCTGAACATCGAGGCAAACCATGCAACGCTGGCACAGCACACCTTCCAGCATGAGCTCAGGGTAGCCCGCATCAATGATATGCTCGGAAGNATAGATGCGAATCAGGGCGACCTGCTGTTGGGATGGGATACAGACCAGTTCCCGACGAACATATATGACACGACGCTCGCTATGCTGGAAGTTCTCAAAATGGGAGGCTTCACAACAGGCGGCCTGAATTTCGACTCCAAGGTCAGGAGAGGTTCCTTCGAGCCTGAGGATCTGTTCTACGGCCATATCGCCGGGATGGATACTTTTGCAAAAGGTCTGAAGATTGCAGCGAAGATAGTGGAAGACGGTAAGTTTGACAAATTCGTTGCTGACAGGTACAAGAGCTACACCAGCGGCATTGGCAAAGATATTGTNGAAAATAAGGTAGGTTTCAAGGAGCTCGAGCGGTATGTACTGGACCTTGACAAGGTCACTGTTGAATCAGGCAGACAGGAAATGCTTGAAGCTATACTCAACAGCTATATACTTGAGGACTGAGATCTGATTGCCTGAGACATACAGCAACAATGTCCGGGATCAGCGCATAGAAAAGCGTTCAGCGACGGCTGCCGTGGGTTTCGTATCATTTCTGCGCGATGATATGGGGCCAGCGGCAGCTCTTTTTTATGGAAAGAGGCAGGGCGATGCTGCTGCAAGGTTTTTTCCATATGGTCGGGGTGTCACCTTGTCTTTCTCCGGCATAGGATGATAAAGGAGATCCTTTGATGCTTGCGGGGAATATGATGTATTTTGCTGCTGGTGGCAGGAAGAGAACAATAAAACCCTACGACAGGGACAAGGCTGTCCGGTATGCACATAGATGGGCTTATGGGCGAAATCCGGCCTATTATGACTTCGAAAAACTGGGTGGGGACTGTACCAACTTCGCTTCGCAGTGCATATATGCGGGAAGCGGGATCATGAACCATACGCCGGTCTATGGCTGGTATTACATCAACTCTTATAACAGGACAGCATCCTGGACTGGAGTGAACTACCTTTACAACTTTCTCATCAACAACAGGGGAGCAGGTCCTTTTGCAGAAGAAGTGGATGTTTCAGATGTGCAGCCCGGGGATATCGCTCAACTGTCGTTTGCCGACAGCAGCCACTTCCATCACTCACCGGTCATCGTAAAAGTTTCCGGCCCGCCGACTCTGGAAGGGATATTAGTAGCAGCACATACCTTCGATACAGACTATTACCCGCTGGTGGACTTTAAGCCGGCATATGTCAGGTTCCTGCATATAGCTGGCGTCCGTATCTGATGTGATATGATGCTGCTATGACTTCGATACCACCAGCCCATGTTTCTGCTGGTGCTGTTATTTTCCGGACTTTGAAGTTTTCTTCGCTCTACCCTTCTTTGCTGGCTTTTCCGGAGGAATATCTTCTTCCTTGATGACCTTTTCCAGATCCAGCAGTAATATCAGTCTGTCACCGACTTTTGCAGTGCCGCTCAGGAACTTGTCCCTGACGCTTGACAACGCTGCAGGCACAGGTTCGTACTGGCTGTCCTCGATCTTTATTATTTCACGCACTCCGTCAACGATAAGACCTACTACTGAATCGTCTGCAGTCCTGGCGATTATTACCCTTGTGTCTTCACTGAATTCGGGACAGGGCAGATGGAAACGTTTTCTGAGATTGAATATGGTATGTACCTTACCTCTCAGATTAGCCAGTCCTTCGATGTAATCAGGCGTGTTCGGAATCTTGAATACTTCGAGCATCCTCTCGATAATGCTGACATTTTCGATTTCAAGGCCGAACTCATCACCATCGATCATAAACACCACGTACTGCTTCACACCCACTATGACCCCTCCCTGTTCCTTGTATTTTCTATAGTTTATATCGGCTGCTATGTGCGGTAACTTGCGTTTATCTTTACATAATCATCAGAAAGATCACATGTCCAGACGCGATCCGCATATATACCCCTGTTGAGCTTTATAAGCAGTCTGACTTCTCTTTTTTCCAGCAGTCTCCGGGCATCTGTCTCGTCGAAATCAACGGCACCCCCGGCTTTGCACACAAGCATGTCACCGATATATATATCGACAAAAGCAGGGTCGAATTCTGCTCCTGAATATCCGACTGCTGTCATTATCCTGCCCCAGTTGACATCATTGCCAAACAGCATCGTTTTTACCAACGGAGACTTTGCCACTGCACAGGCGGCTTTGTATGCATCATCCTGTTTGCCTGCTCCTTCGACCACGACTTCGACCAGCTTTGTAGCACCTTCGCCGTCGCCGGCGATCAGCCTGGACAGATACGTGCAGACGTATTCGAGTCCCTTCACGAAGTTCTCATAATCTTCTCCTTCATTTATGATGCCGGGGTTTTCCGCCATGCCGTTGGCAAATATGACCACCATATCGCAGACACTGGTATCTCCGTCGACAGTGACTCTGTTGAATGTGGAACTCACGACAGTCTTGAGTGCCTTGTCCAGCAGCTTTCTGGATATGTTGGCATCAGTGGTGATAATGCCGATCATTGTGGCCATATTGGGGTGTATCATGCCTGAACCCTTGGCCATGCCGCCTATGACCACCTTCGTATCCTGCAGTTCCAGTTCCACTGCGATCTCTTTGGGAACAGTATCCGTAGTCATGATGGCTTCAGCAGCATATTTCCCTCCATCCGGACCCATGTTTGATACCAGTTCTTCAAGGGCAGGCACGATGGCATCCATGTTCAGACGCTCTCCGATCACACCTGTGGAGGCTACCAGGATATCATCCGGCTCACAGTCGAGCAATCCGGAGGTGACCGTTGCTATTCTGAGCGCATCCTCATAACCTTGCTCGCCGACACAGGCATTGGCATTGCCGCTGTTGATAACTATGGCATTGGCATAGCCGGTTTTGACATGCTCCATTGTCAACTGCAGTGAATGCCCTTTGACCTTATTCGTCGTAAAAACACCAGCCACTGCAGCACTGTCCTCCGAGCACACGATGGCAAGATCCTTCCTGCCGTCCTTCTTGAGCCCGCATGCCACACCGGTGGCAAAAAAACCTTCAGGCGCCGTCACGCCGCCTTTTAATATATCCATAATAACACTCCACTCATTTGCAAAGTTTTTCTGCCTTTTGCTAACAACAAGTAAATTATACATAATAACACCAGCAGGTTCAATAAGTGAACCCGGTTTACCTTGACACTTTTTTTAGTTTCATATATTATATTAAGCACATAATTTTTAATATGGCACCAGACGTTGAACGGGAGGAGTAGGCAGATATCTGCCCCAAAAGGCGTTCAGGGTATCACATGAGATACCGTGAAGGACTGCAAGAGAGAAAGACCCACAGGCTGGAAGGTCTTTCGGGGATAAGGCTGCTGAAGGTCGCCCGGGAGTTCTGCAGTAAAAAGCCGTCACATATTTGCAGGACAGGATCGCAGCTTTGATCCTGCCGGGATGTGCGGAATAACTGCAGCGGATGAGGAACCGTTATTCCTGTGAGCAGCCCTGTAAAGGGAATTTTGGTGGTACCGCGGAGCGTAGCCCTTCGTCCAATGAGTTTGGATGAGGGGTTTTGTTTTTGAAAGGAAGTGACATATGCTGATACTCAAAATACTGGCAGGCCTGTTTCTGATTGCCGGCCTGATTATGGTGGCAGGAGCGAAAAAAATCGCAAAGAGATATGGTCTTGACAGGAAAGTGATATTAGAGAATGAATCCGGGATGGATGAAGAAGAGCTCGAAGAATACAAAATGCTGAAGGCAACGGTGAACATCAAGCTTTACGGCATGATGGTCTTTTTGCCGGGACTCATACTGTTGCTGATCGTTTTCAATAATATGTAGCATGACCGGGACAGCCGACGGGAAAGAAACGGGACAAATTCTGTGCCAGACACATCCTGCTGTGCCCATACCATATTTCGTGATGTAAATATCTGATATTAAATGTGACCGGGAGGAGATCGAATTGCAAAGAATAAGAGAGTTGGCAAAAAAATATGATCCGTCACAGGTGGAGGACAGACTCTATAATGAATGGATGGAAAAGAAATATTTCCATGCTGTGCCGGACAGCAGCAAAACACCTTACACCATTGTGATACCTCCGCCAAATATCACAGGCCAGCTCCATATGGGGCATGCCCTTGACAATACGCTGCAGGATATACTCATCAGGTGGAAGAGGATGCAGGGCTACTGCGCACTGTGGCTGCCGGGCACAGACCATGCCAGTATAGCTACAGAGGCCAGGATCGTTGAGACCATGGCAAAGGAAGGCCTGAAGAAAGAAGACATAGGCAGGGAGAAATTCCTCGAGAGAGCATGGGAATGGAAAAGGGTCTATGGCGGCAGGATAGTTGAGCAGCTCAAGAAGCTCGGGAGCTCATGCGATTGGGACAGGGAAAGGTTCACCATGGACGAGGGTCTTTCAAAGGCTGTACTGGAGGTTTTCGTCAGGCTCTATGAGAAAGGCCTCATCTACAGAGGAGACCGCATAATCAACTGGTGTCCCAAATGCTGCACATCCATATCGGACGCAGAAGTGGAGCATGAAGAGCAGGATGGCAGCTTCTGGCATATCAGGTATCCGATAAAAGACAGTGGCGGATTTGTGACAGTAGCCACCACCAGACCCGAGACGATGCTCGGAGATACCGCCGTTGCAGTCAATCCGGAGGATGAGCGATACAGTGATCTGATCGGGAAAACTGTCATACTGCCCCTGATGGACAGGGAGATCCCTGTGATTGCAGATTCTTATGTAGACAAGGAGTTCGGGACAGGTGTGGTCAAGATAACACCGGCTCACGATCCCAATGACTTTGAAGTGGGTCTGCGTCATGATCTGCAGCAGATCAGGGTCATGGACGACAGGGCTGTTATGAATGAAAATGCAGGCAAGTATGCCGGCATGGAGAGATATGAGGCAAGAAAGAGGATCGTGGAAGATCTCAGGGAACTGGGTTTGCTGGAGAAGATCGAAAACCACAGCCACAATGTGGGTACTTGCTACAGATGTGACACAGTTATCGAGCCTATCCTTTCGAGGCAGTGGTTCGTAAAAATGAAACCTCTGGCTGAGCCGGCGATAGAAGCAGTCAGGAACGGTACCATAAAGTTTGTGCCCGAAAGGTTTTCAAAGATATACTTCAACTGGATGGAAAACATCCAGGACTGGTGCATATCGAGACAGCTCTGGTGGGGACACCGCATACCTGCATATTACTGCCAGGGATGCGGAGAGATGACAGTCGCGCGCGAGCAGCCTGACACCTGTCCAATATGTGGATCATCAAATCTGGAACAGGATCCGGACACACTGGACACATGGTTCAGTTCGGCACTGTGGCCGTTCTCCACACTGGGGTGGCCGGAGAAGACGAAGGATCTCGAGTATTTCTATCCGACTGATGTGCTGGTGACAGGGTACGATATCATATTTTTCTGGGTGGCGAGGATGATATTCTCAGGCCTTGAGCATATGGGAAAAGAGCCTTTCAGTCATGTATTCATCCATGGTATAGTCAGAGACGCGCAGGGCAGGAAGATGAGCAAATCCCTCGGCAACGGCATAGATCCTCTTGAAGTGATCGGGAAGTATGGTACTGATGCGTTGAGGTTCGCTCTGACTACAGGTAATTCGCCCGGGAACGACCTGAGATTTTCCACGGAGAAGGTGGAAGCCGGCAGGAATTTTGCCAACAAGATATGGAATGCCACGAGATTTGTGCTGATGAATTTCGATGAGGATGCGGACTTCAGCCGGGTCGACAGGAGCAAATTCACGACCGCTGACAAGTGGATCCTCAGCAGGGCTAACACTCTTGCCAGAGAAGTGACCGAAAACCTTGACAACTTTGAACTGGGCATCGCCCTTCAGAAGATTTATGAGTTTATCTGGGAGGAGTTCTGTGACTGGTATATCGAGCTCGTGAAGCCCAGGCTCTTCGACAGGGAGGATCCAACCAGACTGGAGGCACAGTGGGTACTGAACCATGTCCTGGGTGTTGCCATGAAGCTGCTGCATCCGTATATGCCCTTCGTCACCGAGGAAATATACAGGAATCTTATAAATGACGATGACAGCATCATGATATCCGCATGGCCGGTATACGATGAGAGTATGGAGTTTGCCGGAGATGAGAGAGATATGGAGCTCATAATGGATGCCATAAAAGCGGTCAGGAACATAAAGGCGGAGATGAATGTGCCCCCGTCAAAGAAAAACAAGCTGATATTTGTTGCCGGAGACTCAGAACGCAGGATACTGGAAGACGGGAAAAGATTCATCGAGCGTCTTGCAGGAGCTTCGGAGATCGTTATACAGGCTGATAAATCAGGTGTTCCGGATGATGCTGTAACGGCGGTGCTGGCCGGCGCAGAGATTTTCATACCACTGGAGGACCTGGTGGATATCGCAAAGGAACTTGAGAGGCTGGAGAAGGAGAAGGCTAATCTTGAGAAGGAGCTTGAAAGAGTCAACAGCAAGCTCAGCAATGAAGGATTTATTTCGAAGGCTCCTGCGAAAGTCGTTGAGGAGGAACAAGCCAAAAAGGTCAGGTACAGTGAAATGTACGAGAAGGTGCTTGCGCGCATTGCAATTCTGAAAAAGTAAGGGACATATTTGACAGG
>JGI24712J26585_10004304_pt1 | contig 10877 bp, 8 predicted proteins | sample BioPla3DNA2_FD_26585 | JGI IMG/M metagenome (IMG submission 26585)
CCCATCCCTCAATTGTTAACGTCTATGATGAAGGAGAGGAAGGCAATATCCATTATATTATTATGGAGTACGTGGACGGTTTTACCCTGAAGGATATTATCCAGCGGGACGGCCGGCTGAAACCCGCTGAGGCTGCGCAGATCGTATTACAGATATGTGACGCCCTGGTCCATGCTCATAGTCAAAATATAATACACAGGGATATCAAACCGCAGAATATTATTATAACCTGTGAAGGCAGGGTAAAGGTTACCGATTTTGGCATAGCAAGAGCTGCCGTGGACGCAACGATAACATATGGAAAGTCGCTTCTTGGTTCAGTTCATTATTCTTCTCCGGAGCAAGCCCGGGGGTACTGTGCCGATCCAAAGTCCGATATCTATTCCCTGGGGGTTGTTTTTTATGAGTTGCTGACGGGTGCAGTTCCCTTCTCCGGAGAAAGCCCTATTTCTATAGCCTTAAAGCATTTGCAGGAGGATATTGTTCCCCCGGGAAAACTGGTTGAAGGTCTGCCTGCGAAGCTGGAAAATATTGTAATAAAGGCCATGCACAAGGATCATAATTTACGTTATGCAAGTGCGGCACAGTTCAGGGATGAACTGGAGGAATGGTTAAAAAGCGAAAAAGAGGTAAATTATGTAAACAGTTCTCTTGTCAAGCGCATGCAGTCATATGCGTTGTACAGGGATCATCAGGAACCCGATGAAAAAGACTTCGAAGAGCAGCAAGAAGTAATTTCAGGGAAAAAGAGGCGCTCTAAGAAGAAGTATTCATTGAAGAAAATAGTTATCTATTCCGGTTTGTTTATTTTATTCTTCGCGGTTGTTTTTATTGGTTACCGTTTTATTTACAACTTTCTGCATGTACCGGAGGTTACCATGCCCTATCTTATAGATAAAAGCATTGCAGAAGCGGAAAAAGAACTTGATTCTCTGGGGTTGAGTTACAGGGTTGTAAGGGAGGAATATAACGACACTGTACCTGAGAATCATATTATTTCGCAGGAACCTCCCGCAGAAAGAACTGTTAAACAGGGGAGAGAAATTGAGCTGGTTCTTAGTCTTGGACCGGATTTAGTGGAAGTCCCGTATTTAATCGGCAGTACGCAGCTGGAAGCACGTTTGATGTTGAGCGATTTGGGCTTGAATATGAAGGTAGATAGGGAATACAGCAATGAGATTGCTCCCGATTATGTGATTAGACAGGATCCCGGCAAAGGTTTTCAATTGGCCAGGGGAGAGGAAGTCCATGTCGTGGTGAGTGATGGCAAGAGGCCTTTTTCGCTGCGCGATTTCCAGGGTTGGGAACTTGAAGATGTGCGCGAATGGCTAAATCTCTATGAGCTGGTTTTACGCGACGTGGATGAGGAATATTCGGACGAGGTTCCGGAGGGGCAGGTTATATCACAGTTTCCCGCAAGCGGTGAAATGGTCCAGGCGGGAGACCCCGTTGACCTTGTCATTAGCCTGGGTATAGAGCCCGGCTCATATAAGACGTACACTTTTGAAATTGACCCCTTAGTATCCCGGGGTCAGATGATCAAGATATACGTTGAAGATGTAGAGGGAACAAAAATTGTATTCGAGGGAAGATACCATGGGGAGCTGATAACAGCCGAGGGGGTTGGATCGGGGCAGGTTGTCTTGATGGAGCTAAAGGACAATGAATATCAGGTTATAGATGTCCTTCTTTTTCCATGAAAATCATGATATTTTTCATAAGGGGGGGTACTGCTGCAGGGACGTTTGGTAATGGCAAAGGGTGGGTTTTACTTTGTTAGGGATGCGTGCGGGGCTGTATTACGCTGCCGTGCCAGGAGGAGAATAAAGGATTCCGGAATCAGCTTGCTGGTGGGGGATCTGGTTGAGGTAAATGCTTCTGAGGGAGTAATTGAAAAAGTTTATCCCAGAAAAAACAGTATTATCAGGCCTCCGGTTGCCAATGTAGATCAGGTTGTTATTTTAATGTCGGTAAGTAAACCACCCATTGACCTGGTTCTTCTCGATCGCATTCTTATTTCGGTAGAATCATTTATGATCGATGTAATTCTGTGCCTGAACAAAATGGATTTAATTAATGATCTACAAAAAGCGATGATCGAAGAAATCAGAGATACTTACGAAAACTGCGGGTACAAGATTTTTTATACCAGTGCGGTAACAGGCCAGGGCTTGCATCAGCTGGAAACATTTCTAAATAATAAAATAAATGTTTTTGCCGGGCCCTCCGGTGTAGGAAAATCCACTTTAATCAATAAATTAAAACCGGGATTGGAGTTGAAGTCTGCCCCTGTAAGCTCTAAAACTGAAAGAGGGCGCCATACAACGCGCCATGTAGAGTTGCTGATGATCGGGAAAGCTACTTTTATAGCTGATACCCCGGGTTTTCAAAAACTTGACCTGAAGGGTTTTTCTTCAAGGGAGCTCTCTTCTTATTTTCCTGAGATGCTATCGTTTGCCGGCTCATGCCGTTTTACAGGTTGTATACATAGAGCAGAACCGGATTGCGCGGTTAAGGAAGCGGTCCAAAGGGGAAAGATAGCGCCCTGGAGGTATAACCATTACCTCATGTTCCTGCAAGAGATTCTGCAAGCGGAAAAAAATTTTTAGCACAAGGAGACTGCCTGCTATGGTTAGGGTAGCACCTTCAATCCTTTCGGCAGATTTTTCATGCCTGCTGGAGGAAGTAAAACGTATGGAGCGGTCGGGAGCCGACTGGCTTCATCTGGATATAATGGATGGCCATTTTGTCCCTAATATTACCATGGGCCCTCTCGTGGTCGGGGCACTGAAAGGCCGGGTAGATCTTTTTTTTGATGTCCATCTGATGGTTATGAATCCTCAGTTATTTTTAACAGATTTTTACCGGGCCGGCGCCGGGATGCTCACTGTACATGCTGAAGCCTGTACCCATTTGCACAGAGTCGTTCAGGAAATAAAAAAATTAGGTTGTAAGGCGGGTGTGGCGTTGAATCCCGCAACGCCTCTTAACTGTTTGGATTATATTCTGGAGGAACTCGATCTAGTTCTAATTATGTCCGTCAATCCCGGATTTGGCGGGCAGGAGTTTATCCCGGGAGTATTGCCAAAAATCAATGCACTCGCGGAAGAGAAGGCCAAACGCGGGCTTTCTCTTGAAATTGAGGTTGACGGCGGTATTAATGAAAATACGGCAGTTCAGGTTCTAAATGCCGGGGCGGATATTCTTGTTGCCGGGTCCGCCCTTTTTGGTGCACCCGATCCTTCAAAACTGATCAACGCTTTTAAGATGTTCCCGGTAAGGAGAAAGAGAGTTTAAGAATGATTCTCCTTATGCTATAATTATAATATATTAAAGGCTTTCCAAGAGGTGATGAAACTGGAACCGGATGAACGATATATGTGGATGGCTCTCGATCTTGCCCGCCGGGGCTGGGGTAAAACCAATCCTAACCCTATGGTAGGAGCGGTATTGGTTAAAGGCGGTGAGGTTGTCGGTACGGGTTTCCACAAAAAAGCGGGAGAAAGGCACGCTGAAGTCATAGCTTTGGAAGAAGCAGGTGAAAGGGCCAGGGGTTCGACATTATATGTTAACCTTGAGCCCTGTTCGCATTTTGGCCGGACACCACCCTGTGTCGAAGAGATTATCATGGCCGGAGTGCGTAAGGTGGTTGCTGCGTGCGTTGATCCCAATCCGCTTATTGCCGGGAAAGGAATTCGCAGGCTTCAGGAGGCCGGTATAAAAGTAAAAACAGGTGTCCTGGAAGAAAAAGCAAAGCGCCTCAATGAAGTTTTTTTTAAATATATTACCACAAAAATGCCCTTTATAATTGTAAAAGCTGCGATGACTATGGANGGCAAAATAGCTACGGNTGCAGGGAAATCNCGCTGGATAAGCGGCGAGAAATCCCGCAAGCTGGTACATCGGCTTCGTTCAATATCGGACGGTATCATGGTCGGAATAAATACAGTATTAAAGGATGATCCGCTTCTTACGGCGCGATTGGATGATGGCGGCGGCAATAACCCTGTTCGTATTATTGTCGATAGCAAAGGAAGGCTTCCTTTAGATACAAAAATTGTACAAACCGCTTTTCGTATCAATACTATCCTCGCTACTACAGAGCTCGCTCCCCCCGATAAGCTTAAAGCTTTGCGCTCTTACGGCGTTGAGGTCCTTATTGTACCCTCCCGTGCAGGTCAGGTTGATCTCTATGAATTAATGCTTTCTCTGGGGAGAAAAGAAATCAGCAGCCTTTTGGTTGAAGGAGGCGGAACTTTGAATTACTCCCTGCTTCAAGAGAATCTTATAGATAAAATATACTTCTTTATTGCTCCTTTGCTTTTAGGGGGAGTTGCCGCCCCGACTCCGCTGGAAGGCTCCGGTGTTTACGAGATGGATGATTCCTGGGTAGTCGAAGGAATGGAAATCAGGCAGTTGGATAAGGACCTTCTGATAATTGGTTACCCTGCGAGGAGGGAAAAGATTGTTCACAGGGATAGTGGAAGAGCTGGGAGAAATATTGGGTCGGCAACATTATAAAGATAGTATTGCGCTAATAATAAAAGGAAAAAATGTTCTGGATGATCTCCAAGAGGGAGACAGTATTGCGGTAAATGGCGTTTGCCTTACGGTAACCCAAATTTCGACCGCAGCTTTTTATGCGGATGTTATGCCTGAAACCCTGCGCAAAACAAATTTATATGAACTTAAGGCAGGGGAGAAGGTTAATTTAGAAAGGGCTTTACCGGTCGGAGGACGTCTGGGAGGGCATTTTGTAAGCGGACATATAGATGGAACGGGAACGATTATTGAAGAAAAAAGGGAGGGCAACGCGCAGATTAAGCGCATCAGCGCCGGGAACCCGATAACTCGTTATCTGGTGGCTAAGGGTTCTGTTGCGGTGGATGGTGTTAGCCTGACGGTTGTTGATGTGGATAAGAATTCTTTTAGCGTATCTCTTATTCCTCATACAGCAAAACATACGACTCTGGGTTATAAAAAATGCGGTGATAAGGTTAACCTGGAAGCAGATATTCTCGGGAAATATGTTGAAAAGATATTATTAAACTCTGCTGTAAACCCGATTGCCGGAGATGATTTTGCAGAAAAAAAAACAGAGGGCGTTACATTTAGCCTGTTAGCGAAAAAAGGCTTCCTGTAATAGCTTGAGGAAGGTTGGGGCTATGGAAATCAAGTTTAATAATGTTGAAAAGGCTATTGAAGATATTAAACAGGGTAAAATGGTGATTGTGGTAGACGATGAGGACAGAGAAAACGAGGGAGATCTGGTTATGGCCGCTGAAATGGCTACACCGGAAGCAATTAATTTTATGATCCGCTTTGGACGCGGGTTAGTATGTGTACCCCTTACAGCACAGCGCATTGAGGAATTGGATCTCCCTCCCATGGTTGCTTATAATACCGACAGCCACGATACCGCCTTTACCGTATCGGTTGATGCCAGGAATACAACTACAGGCATTTCAGCTTTCGAAAGGGCTTTAACGATAAAAAAGTTAATCGCTCCGGATGCTGTTCCCTCTGATTTTACCCGTCCGGGTCATATTTTCCCTCTGCGGGCAAAAGAGGGGGGGGTGTTGCGCAGGACAGGGCATACTGAGGCGGCGATTGATTTAGCAAGGCTGGCAGGCCTTTATCCGGCCGGCGTTATCTGCGAGATTGTGAATGAAGACGGTACAATGGCGCGCGTTCCGCAATTGATGGAGTATGCGCAGGAGCATAAAATGTCGATTATTACCATAGCCGATTTAATTCAATACCGCATGAAAAAAGAAAAGCTCGTCTGGAAGGCTGCAGAAACTATCCTCCCGACTGTTTTTGCCGATTTTAGACTGATTGCTTATGATAATTCCGTTGATCAGAAAACCCATCTGGCCCTTGTTAAGGGGGAGATTACCAGGGATAAACCTGTGCTGGTAAGGGTTCATTCAGAGTGTTTTACCGGCGATGTCCTTGGTTCCCTGCGCTGCGATTGCGGTAAGCAGCTTTCTCAAGCCATGAAACAGATCGGCGAAGAGGGCTGTGGTGTGCTGGTCTATATGCGCCAGGAAGGGCGCGGTATTGGGCTGGTTAACAAAATAAAAGCTTATCAGCTTCAGGATTGCGGTAAAGATACCGTGGAGGCGAATGAGGAGCTTGGATTCCCTCCTGATCTGCGGGACTATGGCGTTGGTGCACAGATACTTGTTGATCTGGGTGTCGGAAAGATGCGCCTTCTTACAAATAATCCAAGAAAAATAAAAGGGTTGGAAGGTTACGGACTAACAATCGTAGAAAGGGTACCGATAGAGGTGCCCCCCGGAAAGTATAACAGTTTTTATTTACAAACTAAAAGGGATAAAATGGGGCATTTTTTAAATACCGGGGCTGGTGAACAGAGCTAAAGGTGGTGTAAAAATGGTTAGACAATTAGAAGGTCATCTCAATGCTAAAGGATTCCGATTTGGTCTGGTTGTAAGCCGCTTTAACGAATTTATATCCGGAAAGCTTCTTAGCGGTGCTATAGATGCCTTAATAAGACATGATGCCAGGGAAGAGGATATTGAGGTATTATGGGTCCCAGGTTCCTTTGAGATTCCGCTGATAGCTAAAAAAATGGCTAAGAGCAAACGTTATGATGCGATTATCTGCCTTGGAGCGGTAATAAGGGGCAGCACTCCCCATTTTGAGTATGTTGCTGCCGAAGTGTCCAAAGGCATCGCGCTGGTGGGGCTGGAAACCGAAATACCGGTCATGTTCGGTATAATAACAAGCGATACACTGGAACAGGCAATTGAACGGGCCGGTTCAAAAGCAGGCAATAAGGGCTGGGATGCAGCTCTTGGAGCCATTGAGATGGTAAACCTTATCAAAGGTTTTGAAATGTAACAGGCCAGAAAAATAAACAGTTCTATGTTGCGATTGTTTCTGATACTGGAGGTTCCGGAATGGAAAAAGAAAAAACAGGGGGCAAATTTTTAATTATGGACGGCCACAGCCTGGCTTACAGGGCCTTTTTCGCCCTGCCCCTGGAATTGCAAACAAGAAAAGGCCTGCATACGAATGCGGTTCTAGGTTTTACAAGAATGCTGTTGCGGTTGCTGCAAGATGAATCACCTGAGTATCTTCTGGTAACTTTTGATTATCCCGCGCCTACCTTCCGCCATCAGACTTACAGCCGGTATAAGGCTACAAGAGAGAAAACCCCCGGGGAAATGACGGAGCAGATGCCGCTGGTCAAGGAGATACTCCAGGCTTTTAATATTAGCTTTATTGAACTTGAGGGATATGAGGCCGATGATCTTATCGGGACGTTCGCCGTAAAAGGGGAGGAGGCCGGCCTGGATACCTTTATCGTAACCGCTGATGCGGATACCTACCAGTTGCTTACCCCAAAGGTTAAGGTGTTAATTACCAGGAAGGGTATCAGCCAGCTGGAGGTTTTTAGTATAGAAAGCCTGCGGGAAAAATACGGCCTTACTCCCGGGCAATGGATAGATTTTAAAGCCTTAAAAGGGGATAGCTCGGATAATATTCCCGGTGTCCCCGGAATTGGTGAAAAAAGGGCTATGCAGTTGTTAAAGGAATACGGGTCGCTGGAAGAAGTAATCAGACATGTAAACGATATTCCAGGAAAAGTCGGCAAAAGCCTTTCCGCTTATACCCGGCAGGCCTTAATTAGTAAGGATCTGGTAACGATACAAAAAGATGTCCCGCTGGACTTGGAAATTGAAGCCTGCCGCTTACAAACACCCGACTGGCAAAGCCTTTACAAGATATTCCGCGTACTGGAATTCAATAATATTATTGATAAAATACCGGAATTAGCAAGAATAAAAAACCGGGCTGCGGCTAAAATAAACGCTAATGATGATGAAGAGGGCCGTTTTCAACAGGCTGCGCTCTGGGATGAAAAAGGAAACGGGGATTCTGCTCAGCCTTCTGGGGAAAAACAGCGGCCGGATAATGCAGCCGGACATGAGGCGGCAGGTTTAAATGCAGATAGCGGTTTTGGACTGTTTTGGATCAATAATGTGGAGGATTTGCTGCAGCTGATCAAAAAATTAAAAGAAGTCCATACGGTAACTCTTCTTCCGGATACTCTGCCCCCACGTGAAAACGGTTCTTTTTTTTCAGGTCTGTTCTGTGCCGCGGAGGGAAAAGAGGTCTATTATATCCCACTGAACGAGCAAGAAAAGATAACCCCGGGAGAGGTTTTAGATTTACTCAAGCCGGTTTTTGAAAATCCCGAACAGCTTCTGTTGGTCCACGATTTAAAACCGCTGATGAAATACCTTATGAAAAATGGTATTAATCTTAAGTGTGCTTTTTTTGATACCTTGCTTGCCGCTTATCTGCTTGAACCCGAGCGGCCTGCTTACCCTCTTTCCCTTTTGTATGAAGAATATGAGGGTCTTCCACTGCCCGAGCCGGAAAAAGGAGTGGGAGAAGAGCAGGCAAGAAAAGAAAGGCTTCATTTTTTAACCCTTTGCACCCTTAAACTTATTGGCCTGAAGGAGACCCTTATAGCGGGGTTGGAAGCCAGGAAATTAAAAGATCTTTACTTTGAACTGGAGCTTCCACTGGTTCGCGTCCTGGCAAAAATGGAGTTAAGGGGAATTGACGTAAGGAAGGACGTGCTGGAAGAGCTTGCCGCCGGGGCTGAAAAGGGTATGGTTGAACTTGAAAAAGAGATTATGGAGCTGGCCGGAATAGAGTTTAATCTAAATTCACCGAAACAGTTGAGCAACGTTCTTTTTGAACATTTGAAACTGCCGGTGATTCGCCGCATTAAAACGGGGTATTCAACTGATGCCCGGGTTTTGCAGGAGCTTTCCGTTCACCATCCAGTGGTTGAAAAAATATTGGAATACCGCATGTTATCCAAATTAAAGACGACTTATCTGGAGGGGTTAAGGCCTCTTATCAGCCCCTCGGGGAAAATCCATACTACATTCAACCAGACCGTTACGGCAACCGGCAGATTGAGCAGTAAGGATCCTAATTTACAGAACATCCCTGTTCGAATTGAGGAGGGGAGGCGCCTGCGCAATGCTTTTATCCCTTCTAATGCCGGCAACTTACTGTTAGCGGCTGATTATTCGCAGATTGAGCTGCGTATTATGGCCCATCTCTCTCAGGATGCCGGTTTACTTGATGCCTTTCGAAAGGACCAGGATATCCATACCAGAACTGCCGCTGAGGTATTCAATGTACCTCTTGCAGAGGTTACCTCTATAATGCGCAGCAGGGCAAAGGCGGTAAACTTTGGGATTATTTACGGTATTAGCGACTACGGTCTCTCCCAGGGCCTTCATATTTCCAGGGCTGAAGCGAGAGAATATATAAAGAGTTATTTTGAACGCTATCCAGGTGTTAAAAAATATGCCGAGGAATGTATTAGTGAGGCCAGGGAAAAGGGATACGTTACTACAGTAATGAACAGAAGGCGTTATCTGAGGGATATAAATCACCGTAATCATTCGCGCAGGAGTTTTGCTGAGCGCATGGCCCGCAACACTCCCATACAGGGTTCTGCGGCGGATATTATCAAGGCTGCGATGATCTCGATCGATCGCTTTCTGGAGGAAGGAGGCTTTCAGGCGGCTATGCTTCTTCAGGTCCATGACGAATTGATCTTCGATATCCCGCGCCGCGAATTGGATGAAGTATCGGCAAAGGTGAAAAGCTTGATGGAGAGTGTTTTTCCTCTTTCCGTGCCGCTGAAAGTGGATTTGAGGGTTGGACGTGACTGGTATCATTTAGAACCTATTGCAAGGGGCTAGTTAACAGTGCCGGAGTTGCCGGAAGTTGAATGTATAGTCAGAGATTTAAAAGAATACCTCAATGGGAAAAAATTTACCGGTGTTTCTTTTGCCTTTTATAATATGCTTCAGGGTATAAGCCCTGAAGCATTTGAAAAAGAAATCCGGGGGGAAGTAATCCGTGATATTAAGAGAAAGGGAAAGTATATACTCTTTTTTTTAAGCAATGATATAATTTTAGAGGTTCATCTACGCATGACCGGCCGGTTGCATTATTATCCCGGCCCTGTGGATCCGCAGAAATATACCGGGGCCGTCTTTTATTTTGAGAGCGGGGACGAACTGCATTATCAGGATGTCCGTAAATTCGGCACTTTTCGACTCTATGCAAAGCAGATGCTCTATAAATCAAAGCCCTGCTTGCTGGGTCTTGATCCCCTGGCAGAAAATTTTACACTGAATTCGTTTTCGGAAATGCTCAAAAAAAACCCGGGAAGAATGATTAAGTCATTCTTGCTGGATCAGAAATATATTGCGGGCATGGGGAATATCTATACCGATGAAACCCTTTTCAGGGCGGGGATAAATCCCGGAAGAAAGGTTGGTAGCCTGTCGTTAAAGGAGATTAACCGCCTTTTTGAATCCTTATTGAGCACATTAAAGGAAGGAATCAACTGCCGGGGTACCAGTATCTCCGACTACAGGGATATCTGGGGGCAGGAGGGGGAATTTCAGAAAAGGCTAAAGGTTTACCGCAGGGAAGGTTCTAATTGTTTGCGGTGCGGCGGCGCAATCCGGCGCAAGGTGGTTGCCGGCCGCGGTACTTATTATTGCCCTGTATGCCAGCCCCTTTGAGGAAGGTGGGAATATGAATGTAATAGGTTTGACGGGCGGAATAGCATGCGGTAAATCCACGGTTGCCGGGATGCTGGTTCAAAAAGGGGCCTTGGTGATTGACGCGGACCAGCTTGCCAGAGAGGCCGTGGAACCGGGGGAACAAGCCTGGAAGGAGATTATTCAATGGCTGGGGGATACTGTTGCCGGGGAAGACGGTTCTTTAGACCGTAAAAAAATTGCTTCCATAGTGTTTAAGGATGAAAAATCCCTCGCAAAATTGAACAGCATCATCCA
>JGI24712J26585_10004308_pt1 | contig 10864 bp, 20 predicted proteins | sample BioPla3DNA2_FD_26585 | JGI IMG/M metagenome (IMG submission 26585)
CTGAGCTTCGGACAGTTTCATCTTCATTGACGAAAATCCGTTTTTATATGCCTTGGAAAATTCAGAATCTTCGTCTTGCATGGCAGCTCGGATTGTATCTACGTGGCAGCCGATCTGCTCAGCCATTGTGTCGTATGTGGCACGGAAATAGCCAAATATTTTGGCTTGCTTAGGATCAAGCTCAATGCGCGGTCTGCCTACTGGTTTCTTTGCCTTGCCTCTTTTGGTCGTAGCCATTTTATTTATCCCACGGCATGCCGATGCCGAAGTGTCCCCACTCTGCTGTTTTATCTGGATGCTTCGGCGTTACACATTCAGCGGTTCTAATCATTCGATGCTCCTTGCGGACATTGTCTCGTCATACATATATCTCGCCATTGATCTTTATTTCTATGCTGCTGTCCAGCTTGCGCATCCTGTCAACTATCACTTGGCAATACTGCTCTGATATTTCCATTCTGCAGACAAAATAATCAAGCCTAAAAACTTGTCAAGTATTTTTTTTGATTTTTGGTGGAAATCCAGAATTATTTTTAGCAGATTTCATATTCTTGAACATTTCAACCTGATTGAGCCGTTCCTGAGCTTCTTTCTGGGTCTTGTATGTTCCCAGACTTCTGCCAGTGTGGTCTTTCACGGTCCATCCTTTGCTTGTGCGAACTATCATTAGCGCCTCTTGGATATATTTCTATCTGGATGATAAAATAATCTGGATTATTTGGATGTCAAGAACTTTTTTCAGTTTTTATGCTGGAAGGCGAAAATAATTTCAGCCTGAAGTCAGAAGAGCTCAGCTGGAAAGGATTTCGGCGGGAATTGAGAAACTGAAAAAAAATAGTTGGTAAGGAAAAAAAGCAAAGTTTCTCCAAAAAAAGGCAAAAAAAGCCGTTTTTGCCTAAAATATTCTTTCTTGCTTTTTCTCTTTTTATATTTTCTCTTTTTCTTTCTTTCTTTCGCTAGACATAATAATAATCTTAATCTTAATCTTAATCTTAATCTTAACTTAGATAAGATATAAATTTAATCTTATTCTAATTATGCATTATTATTCTTGCTCTTACTCTTATTATGATTATGCACTCTTATTCTAGTTCTAGTTCTAGTTCTAGTTCTAGTTCTAGTTATAATTACTCGATTTTGGCTTGAGCGTTGGCTCGAGCGTTAGCTTTACGGTTGGCTTGGCANTTGGCTCGGTGTTTGGCTTGCCTGTTGGCTTGATAGTTGGCTTGCACTTTGGCTACCCATTTGGCTTGGCATTTGGCTTGACCTTTAGCTTGAATTTTTTGTAAGTTATTTAGTTTCAAATACATACAAAAGGCAAAAAAGGGAAAAAGTAGGGAAAAATGGGCAAAAACAGGGTAAAAAAGGGTAAAAAAGGGTATTTTTTGGGTAAAAACGAGGTAAAAACGCCTGGAAAACTTCCAGAAAATAGCAGAAAAAACCCAAAAAATGACCAAAAAAAGTGCTAAAAAATGGGTAAAAAACAGGTAAAAAATAGGTGAAAAATCAGGCAAAAAATGACCAAAAAAGTGGCGGAAAAATGAGGGAAAAAGTGAGGGAAAAACTGCGAAAATCGCACCGAAAAACAGGGAAAATCAGGGGAAAAAGACAGGAAAAAAGGGAAAGTCTGGAAATGACCAGGAGCAAGAAAATTAAAAAAACTTATGTCTGTAACTTCTACAGTATCAAAAGCTTAGCAGGATGAGCTAAAAAAAGTTAAAAAAAAGCCTAAAAAAACGCAGATTTTACTTGACAGGTTTAAGCCCTATTATATCGTTGTTTTTATAGAGTGTGACCAAAAAGTGAAAAGAAAATGAAAGAGAGAAAAAACCTGGTGGCAAAGCAAGAAATTCTGGAAAGAATATTCCAGAAGAAAATAATTAAAAAAATTAATGTCTGTATCTCTTTCATAATAAAAGACTTAGCTGTGTGGACTAAAAAAAACATAAAAAAAGTGTAAAAAATTGAAGATTTTACTTGACATTATATAGGGGTCTGGTTATATTGTCTTTGTATTCAATGAGAACAAAAGGAGAAAAAAAATGAATGAATTCAAAAACAAAAAAATGAGACCCTGCGATGAATGCGGGGAGTTGGACTATCTGCAAGCATTCAAAGCAAAAAAAGGCAAAAAGGTATATCACTTATGCAGTTTATGTATTTGGGACTACAGAATCATAGACGAAAATGTAAAAGTAGAAATAGTGGATACAACAAAAGAACAATAAAAGTAACCCGAGGGGATTTATTTCCTCTCGGGCAATTTAAAAAGGAGAACAAAATGAACAACATCATCGATTTCAAGACCCTAACCAATGAAGAGCTGAAGGAACTCATTTCTTCAGCGAAAGCGGAGCTCAGTTCCCGTCAAAATTCAGAACCCCAGAAGCAAATTCCAAGAGTGCTTCGCCAGATGTATATGGAAACACTGGGAACTGACAGAGATAATACCGTAACCCGCTATAACGGCGGGTGGGCAAAAACAGTCACGGGACTGGATAAGTCCCGCACAAATGGATACTCAATCCTTGGAGATTTTCTTGATATTGACGCTCCCCAATACTGGAAAGATGGAACTATAATTCTCGACTGTGATATTCACGGGTCGAGAAAGCATCCTAAAAAGACCTATAGACTGTTCAGATATGAGAATGGGAAACTTTCATTGCTCGCCCAAGAAGGCGACACGAAAGACTGGGCGGTCAGAATGTGGCCGCTCATAGAAGAATATTTATGAAGGAGTAAAATAATGAATAAGCAAGAGAAAAAGCAAGAGAAACCACAAGAATACAGTTTCAATAGCGAAACTGTAAACCAAATGCTAAGAACCATAATCTCTACCGTTCAGGCAGGAAATCAACTCATAAAAAAGGAGAAAAAAGATGAATAACGAAATCAAACAAGAACTGAAAGACAATGCACGCTTCTGTCCGAGAAGTGTATGTTTCGAAAAAGCATTTCTGGAGAAATTAGTTAAAAGGTATCCAGAAATTGAGCCAAAACTATATGAGAATTCTATTGCATTTTCTTCGGGCTATGTCTGGATATGGGAAAGTCCTGAAGAAATTATCAGAAAATATGAGGAAATAGAGAGCAAAATGTATGACCTGGAGGAAATGCATACTCAGCTAATGAACCGCCTCAGCTGGGAGGAAGGTTTGACTGAGAAAGAGAAAAAAGAAGAACTTCAACACTATATTTCTGATATGAATTTCATTCACGGAAAATATATATTCCCTGATGTTATTTGCGTGCCAAAAAATAATATAGATGAAATATTAAGGGACTATCCAAAACTCAATAATAAAATCTATGGGCTCGCTTCAATAGAAGAGGAAGGATACTTGTATCCTGAAGAGGTAGTCAATATAATTAAGGAGGGAAAAGAAGAAATGGAAGAAAGAATAGAAAAGCTCGAAAAATGGATAAATGAAGCAAGATGCGAGCTATCTTTATATGAAATGGAGGAAAAAGATGAATAATAAAAAAGTGGCAATGCTATATAGCAAAATCAATGGGATAGAGACAATACGAATATATTCTGGAGAGAAAAAAGTTCGCACAATAGAAGGCAAATCTCTTGCAGAGTTCATTCAGGAAACTAAAAACCAATCATTAGAAAATCTAAAAGGAGAGTAAAATGAAACTGACAAAAACAATCGAAAAAAGCAATAATTATAATATGAGAAATCAATCATTATATAGATATCTCTATATTATATATAAAGATGAGAATGAAAAAGAAATTTTCAGAATAACAATACAAATTGTAAATAAGCACTACTATAATATTTATTTTGAATTGCCTATACAACTTAATATTAAATTAGAAAAACCACAAATATCTCAATTATGGTTTCGTTCATTTTTCTTCGCAAGCATAAAAGAAATAGATAGATTTATTAGCAAATATCTTGATTTTCTTGAAAAAATTCCCGATAATTATATTAAAGACGTTATAACGGCTGTGCGTGCTTGCGGTAAAGACTATAGAAAGGAGGCGAACTAATTTCTAATGAACGAAATATCATATCCACCCCCTAAAGATTATTATTTCACTTTTATAGACCTGTTTGCCGGGATTGGCGGTATCAGAATCGCAATGCAAGCTTGTGGTGGAAAATGTGTATTTTCGTGTGAATGGGACAAAAACGCACAAAAGACATATTTTGAAAATTTTGGTGAAGTTCCGTATGGAGATATCAGGAACATTCCAAAGAATGAGATACCTGTTCACGATGTTTTATGTGCTGGTTTTCCTTGTCAGCCGTTTTCTCTGGCTGGCGTATCAAAGAGAAATTCATTGAGCAGGAAACACGGCTTTGAAGATTTAACACAAGGCACTCTGTTCTTTGAGATAAAAGAGATTTTAAGAGAAAAGAAACCTAAGGCATTTCTATTGGAAAATGTCAAGAACTTGATATCACATAACAAAGGAAAGACCTTTTCGATAATCATGAAAACGCTTGAAGAGCAACTTGGATATGTAGTAAATTGGTCAATAGTTGATGGTGCTAACTGGGTACCTCAACACAGAGAGCGTATATATATCGTGGGATTCGATTCTAACCAAATCAACATCAAGAAAGAAGACATTTTAATCCCATTACATCCTGAAAATGGATATCAAAAACCAAAACTTTCAGATATCATCCAGTCTGATGTTCAAGGATATACATTGAGCGAAGGGACTTGGAATGCATTGCTACGCCATAGAGACAGGCACAATAAAAAAGGTAACGGCTTCGGCTTTACGCTAATTAAGACTCCAATTGCAGACGATAAAATAACCAGAACAATCTCTGCAAGATATTATAAAGACGGTGCAGAAATCCTGATAGAACAACCTGGAAATTACCCCAGAAAATTAACTGTTGAAGAAGCTATGCAATTACAGGGATTTGACCCAGAAAAGTTTAAATTCCCCGTATCCAGAAATCAAGCCTATAAGCAAATTGGTAATAGTGTTGTTATCCCAGCTATAAGATCTACTGCACAAAACATTGCTGATGTCTTGGCATCAAAAGCCGTGCTAAAAAAATAATAAAAAAGGAGAAAAAAATGGAAAAAGATTATGTCAATAATGAAGAGCCATTTGGGCTTGTCAGACCCGATCTTCGGCAAATAATATTTCATTGCTTTGCCGATGATGATGAAGAATCATACGAGATTTCGGTTGATTTTGATAAAAATAAAAGAGGCAAATATGGCAAAGAATAGCGTCGGTGGCAGTTTTTACTACTTCGAGCATCGAGCTGGAAGTAGAAACGACTTGAAGCTCTTGAAGTTAGACGAGCTTCTGGGGCAAAATAACGGCTATGCACTCTTTTTCAAGAGCCTGGAAGTGATGCTGGAATTGGAAAAACCCTTCCTGAGATATGATAGCAATCTCATTCCGAGAGCGATGTCCATCACACTGAAAGAGTATCACCAGTTCCTGGATGCGTGCATTTCTGTGGGTCTCTTTCAGGTGGATAGCGATGGCAATATCTTCTCGCCATCTTTTCTGAAATGGCTTTCGAAAAAACAGAGCTTGGCAGAGCGTGGGAGCAAAGGCGGAAAAGCATCGCAAGCGAAACTGCATCCAGAACCTGAAAAAGAACCTGAAACAGAAAAGCAGAAGGAGAAAACAGAGAAAGTTCAGGAAAGCATAGCCGAAATCGTGGCTTTCTGGAACGAGAATGCGAAAAAATGCAGATGCGTCAAGATTACGAGCGAAATCCAGAAAGCAATCCAGAAAAGGCTGAAAGAGTTCACGATAGATGAGATAAAGCAAGCAATCAGAAACTATCAAAATGTGATACAAAACCCAAAATCTTTCTTCAAATATACCTGGAACTTGCAAGAGTTCTTGACCCGTGCTAATGCACTTCCAGTATTTTATGGCGAGCCTGACCAGATATTGGAAAAATACGGATGTGGGAAATCCAGCGAGCCACCAGTGTTTTAGGAGTGTGATATGAACTATCCTGATTATTATATACGAAATGAAAAATTGTGCAGTATGATGGAGACCGCCATAGAGAAGAAAGAGCCTATACTATGGCTCTTCACAGGTGCACCTGGAACGGGAAAGACGCTTTCCGCAGAGATTATGTATGAAGCGTTATGCCAAGAAATTGAACACCTACAGGGACAAGCCGAGAAATTGACCGCTAATGAACTCTATTATAAGTATCAAAATTTCGCAAGAAGTAAAGATTACGAGGAAAGAAGCCAGACAAAATGGTGTATTAGAACGCTCTGCAATAAGATAGTGTTATTAGATGACTTAGGCAATGAACCAAGAACTGAAGCGAGTTACGCTTTTATGCAAAACCTTTTTTCAGTTCAGTATAATTGGCTTCGTGAAGGACACCGAAATTTCGTCATAATCACGACCAACCTCAATAGCAATGAAATCACGGACATATACGGAGAGCGTGTCATTGACCGTATATACGAATACTACACTATTGTGAAATTCACTGGAGCGAGCTTCCGAAAAAAGAAAATGAAAATCATAGAGGTCTAAATGAAGATAAAATTGAATATCGATATCAAACCAATGGCAAAGCAAAGCTTCCGCACCACACGCTCAGGACAGAAGTATCTCGACCCAAGCGTCATAAAATACAGAAAGGCAATCCGCAATATGGCAATCGCTCAGATGCGAAACCAGAAAGCAGAAAAGATAGAGGGAGCGGTCAATATGAATATTGTATATGCCTTCAGAAGACCGCAAAGCTTGAGTAAGAAAGAAAGAAGCGAAATAGATGGCGGTAAAACCGTGCCTAAGACAACTAAACCAGATATAGACAATCTCACGAAAGCTATATTGGACGCACTGAACGGGATTGTCTGGAAAGATGATGCTCAAGTAACACAAATAAATGTCCAAAAGATATGGTCTTCAAAAGACCAGATAGAGGTAGAAATATGGGAAACCAAATAAACAAAATAAAACAAAAATATCAGACTGGGAGACAGTCTGGAAAAGGAGAAAGAAATGAAAAGTCTCAATGACTATGCAAGCACTCACATTGACCAGCCAGGTCAGTATGTAGTCACTATTTCGGAATGCAAGAATGACTACACTCGCAGTGGGAAAGAATGCGTTTTCGTGAAGTTCGAAACCGCAGAAAATCAGACAATCGTATGTTCCTATGTGGAACCGATATACTGGAAGCTGTATAAGCTCGCAGTTGCAGCAGGACTCACGAAAGAGGAAAGAGACAGGTTCTTCGATGAGCCTGAGCTTCTCATAGGGAAACAGGTGATAATTGATGTCACCATCAACAATGCAGGATATATAGGCGTTTCCGATGCCTATCCTGTGAAAAAAGAAAAATCAAGATTAGCATCAGATTATACTGATGTCCCGTTCTAAAAGGAGGAAAAATGAATGATTTAGTCACCCTACAATCCATAGCCAAAGAATTAGTTGGCTCAAAACTGCATCAGCACCGCAATCCAGCTGATGTGCTATTCGTTATATTCGCAGGTGAGTCGCTGGGATTGACCCCAGCGACAGCCCTAATGAACATTTACAATGTCAATGGGATGCCAGCAATGAAAGCTGACCTGAAGCTCGCTCTCGCCAAGAAGCATCCAGAATATGCTGGATGCACGATTAAGAGCGATGCGAACCAATGCACCGTGGAAATGAAGCGGAAATTGCCATCTGGCGAGATAGAGACTATAGTTTCTACTTTCACGATGCAGGACGCAGCAAGAGCTGGATTGCTGAAAAAAGATAATTGGCAAAAATATCCAGCTCGTATGCTGAAAGCTCGTGCAGTCAGCTATGCGGTGAATGACTTATTCCCTGATGTTTTCTTCGGTCTACTTTCGAAAGAGGAAGCAGAAGAAATAGACGCACCGAAAGCTACTGTGAAAGCGAAAGATAAGAAAATTCCAGAGCAAAAAATCTCCAGAGTAGAAGAGTATCACTATCCTGAAGATATTGTATACGAAGTTATCAGCGATACTGAAAATGAGCCTGCACCCGAACCTGCACCAGAACCAGAACCTGCACCAGAAACTGAACCAGAAGCAGATACAATAGAAACACCTCCAATCGGCGAAAATGAGATGGAATATCTACGCCAAGCGACCATTGCTATTATGAAAAGGCTTGCTGAAGAGAAAATCGATGGCTACGAAAGTGAGGAAAGACGCAAGAGAAGTGTCCGTGAACATCTTGGCGTCGACTACATACGGGATGCGAAAGATTACAATAGTCTCATTCAATACCACGATTATCTCTCGAAAAAATTGCAGATGGTCAAGCAAAAGAGCTTGCAACAGCGAAAAACTGAAATTCTACTCGAATTGGGGAAGTTCGAACCTACAGAAGAAATAAAAGAATGGTCGAATAGAGTAATATCCGCAACACGCCATAGCACCCTTGACGATGCGGAAAAGTGGATTGAAACAAAAAAACAAGAAAATATAAATGGAGGTTCAAATGAAACTAACTAAACAGCAAAGTGCAGAAGCCTTGGCAGCATTGCAAGCTTCAGGGAAAACATTGAAGTATATAGCTCGGAAATACGACCTTTCCTATAGCCTGCTTCGGTTCTGGCTTCACGGGAAAACGCCCGCCGATAAGAATAATCTCTACCTTTCTTTCGCTGCAGCACTGAAAAATGAGATTGGGTGGGATATGGAACCAGAAAATAATGAAAATGAATAGGAGGAAAAGATGACCGTAATAGGAATAATAGCCCTAATCCTCAGTCTCGGTCTCAATATCATTCTATTCTGTGGCGTCCTGAAATTCAGTGACAGGCTTCAGGACGCCTGTTTTCGAAATGAAGAAGACCGAATGAATTGGAAAGAACAGGCGAGAAGATACGAAACTATGCTGAAGAATACAATCTTTCGCTGTCAGCGGTGCAAAAGATTCGTGGCACGGAAAGATGTCAGAACCACAAAAGATGGCGATTTACTTTGCCCTGTCTGTTATGAAAAGCATAAAAAAGTTATGAAAAAGGAGGCGTAAAATGCCAGATTACTATTGCCCACACTGCAAAGAACCCGTAGAAGAGGATGACGCAAGATACGATCTCTATTGTGATGCAGTATACTATCCAAGCGATTGTGCTCATCCAGCAGAATATATAGGACCACTATGTCCTGTATGTGGAGAAGAAATGAGCGAATATACCTGTGATATCTGCGGAAAACCAGGAATGCCTGTGGATGAAGTATTGGCGGAAGATGGAAAATATCTTATCTGCCACGAGTGCAAAGCGAAAATGATATTCCTGAGCGGGAAACCAATTGAAGAAATCAAGAAAGAAATTTACGATGTGCTGGTGGAAAAATTCGAATTCAAGCCAGATAAATTCACAGAAGGCTATATTGAAGACCTATTAGAAGAATTCCAGAATATACTGGTGGAGCTGAAACGGCTCAAGCTAATGGGAAAACCTGCAATCCCGCTCAGTGAAATCAGAAAGCACAATCCGTATATCCAGCAAATTGGTGACCAATATTCGCATAGAATAGAATATCACGGAATAGAATTCGTGCAGACATTGCAACCTACTGAAAGAGGCTATATATACGAGAGCAAAAGACCGTTTGAAAAAGTCTCAGTCGAATTTTATAATGATTGATATATCACTGGGAAAATAAGATGGACTTGTTTCTGACAATACTTTATAGTATAGGAATGTTCTTTGTTATTGCTGGAATATTTGCGATTGTTAGAATTATTGCAATATATTTCTGGAAATTGGCAAAAATAATATTCTATAAACTGAAAAGTAAACAATAACAATAATGCAAGAAATAGGCAAGGCTCATATCGGGTCTTGCCTTTTTTCTATGCTTTCACTTCCAGCAATCTTTTCGCATTCCTAACATCCAGGTGCACCCAAGAAACGCCTGTTTCTATGCAGGTGATTTCAGGAAACAGTCCAGAGCGTATATCATTTCGCACTTTCTCCGCTGAGATGCCTTTCACATCCAGGTCTACAGCTCGCCCATAGCAGTGTTGCGAAAATTTCGCTCCCACGCCTGAATTAAATGGACGCAATCCACGGAGACTGAATTTCCCGCCCCAATACCAATCATTGATTATGATTGGACGCCCATAGTGTTCTCTTATTTCATCTATAGTTCTCAGAATGCGTTCATCTATTAGCCAGAGCCAGTATTGCTTGTAATCTTTCGAGGGAACTAATTCAAACCAGCTAAAGTGTTTTGGCGTATACATTTATGCCTCCTCTTTGTCTATGTCTATTCCGAGCAAAAGCATCAGCACGAAATGCTTGTGTGTGTTAGTTATCATCTTCCACCTCCACAATATCTAAGTTATTGTCTTCTATGTAGGAAACCATCTCCGCCTCTGTGTCGAACCACAGCAATTCATAGCGAGTTCCTACCGTATTCGGCTCCGCCATGTCCATGTGCAATACTTGATTGCCGTTTTTAATTATGTAATACATATTATTCTCCTGTGTATTCGTTCCAATCTGCTGGCCAGCTTCCACCATTAGCAGATAGCCATGCAGAGGGGATAATAGTCCATGCTGCTTTGGTGAGTAGTGTAGCTACATCTGCTTTCACGTTTTCCCATCCTGGGTCTGTGTCGGTTGTCCCTGCGCTTATCACGAATGGATATACTCCACCCCATGTTGCGATTGCTGCGTCATGAATTAACTGTGCGTATTCTGCTGCTGTGGCAAATACCGTGTTGCCCAAGAGTTGGACGCCATCGTTATTCGTAATATTCAGCGGATTCGTTCCATATGTCAAAGATGAGCCGATGTTTTGGAGGCGCAGGTATGTCAGATCCATGCCCGTTATGTCGCCTGTGATTATAGATGAGCCGATGTTTCGGAGGGTCAGGCTTGTCAGATTCATCCCAGTA
>JGI24712J26585_10004309_pt1 | contig 10864 bp, 10 predicted proteins | sample BioPla3DNA2_FD_26585 | JGI IMG/M metagenome (IMG submission 26585)
CTGCCATAACGGCGGATAAAGCTGCCATAGGCTTTTTCCCTGCAGATGACCTCCAGGTTGAAGGAACGGGCCTGCTTAACAAGCATACTGTTTTTTTCAGGAAAGGCCTTGAGGAAATGGGTGGGCAGGCCGGCGGTCTGCAAAAGTTTAAAAAAATAAGTGCTGAGCTGCAAAGAGGCGTTTCCCTTACCCTTTACTTCCCCCAGGACTTCGTTGGCTCCCGGATCAATCTTGCCGCCCCTGCCTGTAACAGAATCTTTAAAATAAAGGCGCAGGCGGCCGTTTTGCTGCAGGAAAACATCTTTTGTTTTACCGCTGGCGATCATTTTTGGCAACTGTCTTACCCCTTCCCCTTAAACGGATATAATCGTCCCCTTAAATACATAGATTTCTTTTTTTGCAACGGATTTCCTGCTGCAGCCTGTAAAAGTTTGACGGCAGTTGTAGAAATAGCTGTTACTTAAAAAGAAAAGTTTTTAAAGCCTTTTGCTTTTTAAGGGTCACCAAAGCGGCCACTGTTACCTGCACAATTTTGACCGGGCGAACACCGTTTACTTTTTAAACATATTCCAGATGAAGGTAGTGGCGGCTTCAATGTACCGGGCAGGGCTGTTCAGGGGAACATCCAACAGTAAAAGAACGCTTAGGGTTAGGCCCAGCACAGTAAAAATTAAAAAAACGATCAGGTCTCTATAGCGCTCCTGCCGGTAAAGCGGGGGGGTTTCATAGGCAACGATTAACACCCCGAAAAGCAGCACGGCCATAATAGTCATTGTTTCTCCTCTTTTATTTAATTTTTTTAATCGATTCGATGGCCAGGCCGGAAAGCCGGATGTGGGTTTTAATGTCCAAAGAAACCTCCAACCGGGGAAATTCTGTATCCCAGTTTCCCCTTAACCGATCCCATGTTTGTGGTAAGGAACGATGAAAGGTGGCCCCAAAACCAAAAATGTCAGTGTTAAGCTCCTGCTGGCAACGGTGTAAAACAGCCTCGCTCTCTTTTTCTATTACCGCGGCCATACGCTTTTCGATATTTTTGAGCACAGCCGGGTCTGTTTTGGGATCAAAAAACCCCTGGGCGTCTTCAATGTTTCCTTCCAGTTCAATCTTGATTTGCACATGCGGTTTTCCTTTAACCATAGAAGGGGTAACGGCGCTGTTTGCACGTATAACCTCCACACCGATCAAAGCGGGGGGGGCCATAGGGTTTTCCACCAGCAAAGGGGTGTTTTCCACTTTTCCCCGGATCCACTGCAGGCCCCTGGTTTCTGTCCGGTTCAGCCAGCCCACCAGCCGATCATCCTTAAAGGCCGCTGCGCCGTTGATTACCGGGCTTTGAATTATTTCCTTTCGCTCCAGTTCGCCCTCTAAAGGGACGGGCCTCTTGGGTATAACCTCAAAACACCCGGCTACCGGTTCGATTCCTTCACTTCCCAGCGCGATTAAAAAGTCATTAAGGTTTACATTTACTACAGTGCCCAGGCGGCGGGTGGCGTTTTGGATTAACCCCAAACCCCCTTCAGGCGGCAGGGGCACCATTTCAAATTCAGACTTTAGAAATTCAGCGGCAGTCATGTCTTTAACAACCAAAAGGTTTGCAGTCAGACGGGGTTCCCGGTTGCGTTCAAAAAAATCAAGTATTTTTTCTACCCCCTGACGGGCTGTTTCCTCTCCAAAAATTACAAAACGGCTATGGGCACAGAATATAAACCGCGGCGAAAAAGCGGCAAAATTACACATGGCCTCCAGCATATTCCGGCCACTGCTGCTGGCCAACCAGAAGGGTCTCTCCGGAGGGGCGGAACCTTCGCCTGTTTTGCCGGCTACAGCAAAAGGTTTGACGATTACCGCTGAGGCCAGAATATCACCGTTTTCTTCCCGGTCAACACCCCAGGCAGTAAGAATAGCCAGATCTTCTATTTCGGTTTTGTCCCAACAACCACTGCAGCTTAAAAGCATAAACACCAGGCTAAAGGCCAGGATCAAAACAATTTCCACCGGCCTTCTTTGCCCTCTCCGATCGTCCCCTTTGGGGTGTGTGCCCCTTGTGCTCTCTTTTGGTTTAATCTTGTTTTCAGGGCAAAGGCGTACTAATATCTTTATCCCGTTCCTTAACCATAAACCCGGCCTGGGTATGAATAATGGCAATAATTTCACCCCTGGTTTTAATTTTCAGTTGTGCGCAGGGTATTTCCTTTTTTCCCCCGCAGCAGGGCTAAGGCACTTAACAGTAAAATTATCCCGATTTCAACAGTTACAGAGTAGACGCCCCAAACCTGGGGTGTATAAAAGCTGACCGCGGCAGCAAAGTTATCATAAGACAGGATGGCTAAAACAATGACGATAATGCCGAGAGGATAAGCGAGTTCCCGGTAGCCCTTCAGGTTGAAAAGCTGGGCCGGGCCCAGCATCCCGATCCACATAAAAAAGGCAGCCTTGATTAGGGCCACGACTGTCCAGACGGCTAAGACAATGACCTCAATGCGTTCCAGGAAGTTGCCAATGCTGATTATCCGGGCCAACTGAAAGGGTGGCAAGGTAAGGTTTTGCGCGGTCTGGTTAAAAACTGCAATGATAATTATTGTAAAAAGCAGGATAACCGTCCCGCTGGTTAATACGGTGAAGAACAGCGTACGCCCGGCTTTTTGTGGTTCGGAAAGGTAGGGGATTACCATATTGGCAGCGACAAACTCGCTTAACAGCCCCAAGGGAATTAAAACCGCCGGCAATAAAGGGAGAACCCCTCTGGCCAAAACCGGCTGCAGGTATTCAAAATGGGCAAAATTTAACGGTAAAAAAAGAGTCAGCAAGACGGAAAAAAGAACAAGGACAAAACTGCTCTCCGCCAGCCGCCCGATGACCTCAATTCCGCTGCGGGCTGTGGTTGCCGATAACACCACCAAAATAATGATCAGCACAATGGGCGGGGTTTGCGGTAACACGCTAAGGTTAAAACCAACAGCCGTTTCCCGCACAACCAGCGAAGTAATATGCACAAAAAACCAGACATAAAATACCCCGACCAGAAAACCAAGTGGTTTCCCCAGGAGTTTAGGGCTATATTGGATCAGGGTTTGCCGGGGAAAGCGTCTTCCCAGCCAGGCAGCCAACAGGCCCAGCGGTAAGGCAGCTATAATAGCCAACAGGATGGTCAACCAGCTGTCGCGGCCGGCAATAGCAACCGTCAGGCTGGGCAGGATCGAGGTGGTAGTCTCCAGGTTGGAAAGAACTAAAAGGGTATATAGCTGCCGGGGGCTGATCTTACCACCTTCAAGGGGTTTCAAGCGCCATCCCCTCCTTTATTTTTTGCATCGTCTCTTTCCCGGTGTTGCGGCGGTTTTGGTTTTAAACCTTCTGCCTGACGCACCCTGTCCCGGGGAGCCACCAACCGCGGGCGGGTACGCATGGCCCAGAAGGGCACCCGGACGAGAGTGTCCTTCAGGTCGGAAAGCATGACCGGCCCCAGCGGTTTGAGGTAGGGAAACCCAAAGGAGCGGAGTGACACCAGGTGCAGGAAAATGGTGTAAATCCCGGCCAAGATGCCAAAAAAGCCCAGGGTAGAGGCCAGTATCAGGAGCACAAAGCGCAATAAACGCATGGTGATGGCCAGGCTGAAAACAGGCGTGGCGAAAGAGGCGACGGCCGTCAGGGCTACGATAATCAACATAAACTGCGAAACAAGGCCGGCTTGCACAGCCGCCTGGCCGATAATAATAACGCCCACAATGGATACCGCCTGGCCGATCACCCGGGGCAGCCGCAGGCCGGCTTCGCGCAGGATTTCAAAGGCCAGTTCCAAAAGAAAGGCCTCCACAAAAGTGGGAAAGGGGATCCCTTCCCGCTGGCTGGCGATACTGAGGATTAATTCTGTGGGCAACATCTCCTGGTGGAAGGTGATGATCGCTACATAAACCGAAGGGAGCACTAAAGAAATAATGATGGCTACATAACGGATTAAACGGATGAAGGAACCGATAAAATAACGTTCATAATAATCTTCCGGTGTACTTAAAAATTCCGGCAGAAAGGAGGGGACCAACAAAACGAAGGGTGTGCCATCCGTAAAAACGGCCACCTTTCCTTCCAGCAGGCTGGCAGCAACCCGATCGGGGCGCTCGCTGCGCAGCAGTTGGGGAAAGGGGGATAAAGGTTCATCTTCAATAAATTCTTCCAGGTAGCCGCTTTCTAAAATCCCGTCTATTTTAACACGTTTTAATCTTTTTCTAACTTCCTGCAGCAATTTGTCAGTGGCCAGGCCCTGAATATAAGCCAAGGCAACCGTTGTTTTGGTCAGCTCGCCAAGTTGAAATTCTTCGATCCGCAGGCGGGGGCTTTTCAGGCGCAGGCGCAACAAGGCTGTATTGCCGCGCAGCCTTTCGGCAAAACTGTCCCGCGGGCCCCTGACCACAGACTCAGTGGCCGGTTCCTCGATACCGCGTTCCTTCCAACCCTCGGTCCCCGTCAACAGGGCCCGGCTATTTTTATCAATTAGCACTGCTGTTTTGCCGCTGGCCAGCCCTGTAAAAATATCTTCGAAAGTTTGGGCTTCACTGACCTCCCCTATTTGTAAGAGGGTTTTATTGGCGGCCTCAAAAAAGGTTGGGTGAGGTTTTGCCTGGGCGGAAAGCGCGGCCGGCGGTGCCAAAAGGGGGGCGACGACGCCTTCGGTAACAGCAAGGTTGATGACCAGACCATCGATAAAAAAAACGGCTATTTTAATGGGGGGAGAGGTGGCTGTTTCCATTTCCCGGACAACTAAATCGGCGCTTTCACCATAGGCTGCGGTGATCCGGGCAACATTGGCATCAAGATCTGTGCTTAAATTGGCACTGGCAGCCGGGGCAGGGTCAGGGGAGGGCATGTTTTCCTGTAAAATATTATTTTCTGTCTCATTGCCTGTTTCCGGCAACCTTTGTTGTTTTTTGCGTTTGAAGAACAGCTTCCCCAAAAAGCTTTTCCAAAACAAAAAAATACCCCCAAACAAAAATAATTACCCACAAAGTTACCATCTTTTCTAAAATAACCCAGAAAGGAACAAATTATACTGTTGGGTTGCAAATGTGTTAAAATAACTTTAATGAAATCGCAGGGTAATGTAGGGAAAAGACAAGTAATGAAACAAGGATAACGGGGGCAGATGCTAAGGGTGGCTTAAAAAAATGCTGCTTTGGCACCCCGTTTTGAACAAAAAGGAAGTGAAACTGGCTATGAAAACAGAGTCAAAAAGCAGCCCTGCCGGGCTGGCACATAACCTGGGGGTAAAAAGAGGAATTATAGCCCTTTATGGTGCCGGGGGGAAAACAACATTGCTCAAAAGGCTGGCACGGGAACTGGTGGCAGCGGGAGAAAAGGTACTGCTGACGACAACAACAAAAATATTCCGCCCGGCAGGCATGCCGGCAGTGATCAATAACGATTTGCAGGCGACGAAAGCTGCCTTGCGTGAAAAATTTCGCCACCACAACCTGGTTGCCCTGGGGAGCTCCCTTTTACCCGGTAATAAATTTGACAGCATCGAACCGGGCTGGGCAAAGGAACTTTTGCATGCCGGGCCGGCTACGATTATTATTATCGAAGCTGACGGTGCAGCACACAGGCCGATTAAGGGTTATGCTTCCTTCGAACCTGTTTTACCCCGGGAGGCGGATCTGATCGTCCCGATCCAGGGTATCGATGCCCTGGGCCAAACTGTTGAGAAAAAAAACGTGCACCGGCCGGAACTGTTTGCCCGGGCGACCGGCGCTCCCTTCGGGCAACCCTTAACCCCGCTCCACTTTGCCCGTTCCCTGCAACAAATGATAGCCCGCGGGCGCTCACAATCCCCCCGGGCCCGGGTTGTGCCCCTGATCAACAAGGTTGCAAGCCGGCCGGAACCGGGGCTGTTGCAGGCCCTGGCTGCAGAACTGGCGCCCTTCCCCCTGGTGGATAGGGTATTGTTTACAGCCCTGGAGGAGAAAATCCCCATAAAGTATATTTTGGCCCTCCCTGCCGGAGCGCTGAAAGCTTTGGATGGGGACCTGAAATAATATAGACACATTTATGAAATGACAGATACACGTTGCCTCCATATAGAAAATCTAATGTTATAGATGCAACTGCAGACCCAAGGGCCCTTTCTTCCGGCAAAGCAGCTACAGCGATCATTTGTACGGCTCGAATATGTATTATCTTTTAAAATTATTGCCTTTGTAAAAATGCTTGTACCGCACTTTGGTATTTGTGTTCCCGAATGATGCCTTGAAAATACTGTCTCCCGTGCGGCTGTTTCCCAACAAAATGAAACTGAAGGCTTGCTTGTTGGTAAACTTTACCCGCTACAGGTTGAACATTAAAGGCCTTACAAAAGGCCCTTACGGAAAAAACAAAGAGAACGTCAGCGTCGCTGCAAAACTACGGTTTTTTGCTTGGTCATTTTAAAGCAGGTTTTGGGCGCTTTTTCTGTTGTTCCAATGTTTTACAACTGTTCCCCAAGACGCAAAAAACAGGCTTTTTCCGTTGTTCTGCTCCTTCGCCTGTGACTTTTACCTGTTTTTTTCCTGCAGTTTATCCAGCAGTTTGGAAATTTTTTGTCGCTGCCCGGCGGTTTCCTTCTTATCTATTTCCAGCGTTATTTTTAGCCAGGTTCCTTCCTTGACTGCCGCGGGCAATAATTCCCTGGGGAAATCTACTTTAATTTCCTTTGTTCCAAATAACAGGACGGCATAATTTCCTTCGAACCGATCTATGACCGCCTTCATAGTTCATTTATCCTCCTTTTGTGGCGCTTTTGGGCCAGCTATTTTACAGGATCTTTAAAGTTCGCCGTACAACAAGGCAAACCAAGCTTTACCAACTGCTGCCTTCCGGTTGGCCGGTCAGGGGTTATTTTTTTCATGTTCAAGGTGGAATGTTTCGCCGTCGGTTGTGATGGTAATAGTGCCCTGCAGGTCTGTCCTGTAAACATTTACCCCGGCTGCAGCAAGGGTTTGCAGCGTTTCTGCGTGAGGGTGTTCATATCTATTGTCTGCACCAACCATAATAACGGCACACACCGGGTTTACGGCCTCCAGAAAAGGGGCGGAAGTGCTGGAGCTGCTGCCGTGGTGGCCAACCTTAAGTATGGTGCTCTGCAGGGGGTAATTGCTGCTAAGCAGCAGGGCTTCACTTTTTTCTTCAGCATCACCGGTAAACAAGAAGCTGACTTTGCCAAAGGTAAATTTTGTAACCAAAGAGGCGTCGTTTAAGTTTGAGGCAGAAGGGTCGGCCGGGTGCAAAACCTGCATGGTGAGGCCCTCACCCAAATCCCGTGTCAGCCCGGCCCGGCCCACGGTAAATTTTATATCCAGGGTATCGATGAGGGTTAGATAGTCTTCAAAGGTTTTGGTGGTATGCACCACCCCGGGATCGATCACTTCCTGCACCGGGATATTTTCCAGGACTGCAAGCAGGCCCCCGATGTGATCATTGTGGGGGTGGGTGCTTAAAACCAGATTTAGGGAGGTGACACCCCTGTTTTGCAGGTAGTCTGCGACACCGCTGTTGCGTTCCCCCCCGTCAATAAGTATATTGTTTTCCGGGGCTTGAATAAATATGGCGTCCCCCTGCCCGACATCGATGAAGTGAACAGTCAGGGTGCCGGCAGCATCTGTTTCCGGGGAAACCCCCGCCTCAAAAATTGAAAAACTGCCACAGCCGCCCGTCCAAAAAGCAAAAAGCAGCATTAATATACAAACAATGGGAAAATATTTCTTTATTGCTGTGCTGAGAGGGTTGGTTTTGGTTTGCATGTTCTATATGATCCTTCCTTGGGTTTATAACTACTGGTTTGCATCTGCGGGTTTGTACCTACAGGGTTTGCAGGCTTCAGGTTTGCGCCTACAGCAGGTTTCAAGGGGTCTGGGTAAAAACAGGTACTTTAACCAGGTGGTAAAAAAACCATCAGGCTGTGTAAAAACTGTTCTTAGGATGTTTTCAGGCCCCCAGTGTAGTCAAGGGGTATCAAGGGAACTGTTTTCAGAACCATCTTTCGTCATCCTTGCCAGATTGGCAGTGTCATGCTGTTTTGCACCCCTGTGTTCATTTTTGCTTTTTTCCCCGCAGCATCTTATTTCATCTTTTGTTCCTGTTTTTTCTTCATCCTGTGTTTCTTCCCCCTCCCTGCCTGCAGTTTCATTTTCTTCTCCTGGGGCTGTTTCATCCCTTGCGGTATCCTTCACGGTCACAACCTTGGTTTTCCAGCGGCCGGTAAAGTAATAACCGGTGCTCAGGGCGGTGCCTACCAGCCAGCCCAAGGGTATACCCCACCAGATTCCGTCAGAGCCGTATCTCTGTGAAAGGAAGGCCGCAGCCGGCACCCTGGCCAGCCAGAGTGAAATCAGGGTAATCAACATGGGAATAAAAGTATCCCCGGCCCCGCGCATAACACCGTTGGTAATAAACATGGCAGTAAAAACAATATAAAATAAACCGACAATCATCAAATAACGGGCCCCGGTGGCAACTACCTCCGGGTCGGTATTAAACAGGGAAACCAGTTTACCACCAAAAATAATGGTAACGGCGGTCATCGCCAGTGAAATAACGCTGGACATTCCCAGGGCGGCAAGAAACCCTTTTTTGACCCTTTCCGGTTTGCCGGCACCTAAATTCTGCCCGACGAAAGAGGAAACTGCCGCCGAAAAATTCATGGCCGGCATGGAAGCAAAGGAATCGATCCTGGTTGCTGCGGTGTAGGCAGCGACAACAGACGAACCAAAGCTGTTTACAATCCGAAAAAGAACTGTCATTCCCGAACCGACCAGCATCTGCTGTATGCCCGTGGGCAGCCCGATTTTGATCGTCAGGCGAAATATTTCCCGGTCGAAGCGCATTTCCCTGAAGTTAAAATTAAAAACTTCATGAAAACGGTTTAGATAGTATAATCCAAAAGCAAAGGAACAGCCCTGGGCAATGACTGTGGCCCAGGCAGCCCCGGCTACCCCCCACTTAAAGACAAGAATAAAAATCAAGTCCAGAATAATGTTGATGATTGTGGCAATAATCAAAAAAAGCAGGGGGGTTTTGGAATCCCCCAAGCCCCTCAAGATAGCGTTGATGGAGTTGTAGCCAAAGGCGGTAATGATGCCGATAAAGGTAATATCCATATATTCCTTGGCCATCGGCAACACCTCCGGCGGTGTTTTTAACAGAATCAGCACAGGTTTGCTGACGATCAAGCCGACGACAGTAATGGCCAGGGAGGCAAAGAACAGAAAAATATAGGCGTTGTCCATAGTTTTTTTTACATTCTGCATATCCTGGGCGCCATAATATTGGGCGATGAGGATGGTCGTCCCCATGGTTACGCCAAGGATCAAGGAAATCAACAGGAAAATAACAGGAAAACTGATGCCTACAGCGGCCAGGGCATTTTTACCCAGGGCCCGGCCGACAATAATACTATCCACCGTAGAATAGAGCTGTTGGAAAACATTGCCGATCAACATCGGCAGGGCAAAATAAAAAAGAAGTTTGGCCTCATGGCCAGAAGTTAGATCCCCTGCACGGGCCCCCTTCTTATTTTTATCAACCTTAGGTATATTCTGAATGTTTCTGACCTCATTTGTTAATAAATTGACGCAACCGGGTTTCTTTTACTGTTCCTACATTATAATATTATAACGTTTAAAAAGCCTGCTGGCAATTAAAGCAGAGAGGTGGCGAAAAGCCCAGTCCCCAGACCGGGTGTGTTACTGCAACGCCCGCGCTGCGCAACGGCTGTACGCTCTGCCGGCCTTTCAGTACGCTTCCATCCTATGTTTATGTCTCAATACACTGAACCGTAAAACAGCGGCTGCAACCACTTTCGGAATGTCTTTACCTTTTCCCTGCCGTTAATGGATGCTGCAAATTAAAAATATAGAATATCTTCTGAAAGGGTATTTACAAATTTATTAGTTCTGTTATAATTACTAATAAATAATAATAACTGCCAGTGTTGCAACATTATGCCTTTTCCGGTGCCAGTCCTTATTGGACAACCTTTGTGAACCCCTATGTTAAAATTTGGGTTGAAAATTAATGGCAGGGAAGGGTAAAATAAAAATGTTTCAAAGGGCGGGGATGGTTTTAGGTGTTTTAACTAAAATAATTCAAATATGGAGGTCACATTATGGATCTGATGAAATGGGAACCAAGAAGGCAGTTAATCAGAGGGTTTTTTGACGATTTCTTTGATATGTTACAGAGCCCCGGCCGGTTTAGAAGAAGCTGGCCTGAAGGCGGTATGTGGGAACCGGCAGTGGACGTCATCAATAGAAAAAATGAACTGGTAGTTAAGGCAGAACTGCCCGGGGTGGATAAGAAAGACATCAAAATATCCTTGATCGAAAACAACCTGACCATTCATGGCGAGGTTAAAAAAGAAGAAGAGGTTAAAAGGGAAGACTATTACTGCCGGGAAAGGGCCTTTGGAAGCTATTCCCGTACTATTTCCCTGCCGACAGAGGTCGATAAGGAGAAGATTAATGCCAAGTTTAAAGACGGTGTTTTGGAAATATCCATGCCCAAGAAACCGGAAATGCAGCCCCGGGAAATTACTATTGAGGCAGAATAACGCATGTAACCTTTCGGGCCCGGCTTGTTGAAAAGAAGTTGTAAAACAATGATCAGCTGTAACCATGCAGCCTTCTGGTAGCAGACGTTGGTGACAGAAGCCTGCACAATGCCCCCTGCTTTAAGGGGGCCTATTTTTGTGCGCCTCCGGCTGGTGTACAATAGAAACAGCAAACAATAAGTTTGCTGTTTCACCATGCAGGCCCTAGTAAGCACAGGGCTNTTCCCGCGCTGCTATGTACTGCAGTAATACAGTAAGGGTATTTACAGAAAAGGTGTTGCTAAGCGTTTT
>JGI24712J26585_10004310_pt1 | contig 10861 bp, 9 predicted proteins | sample BioPla3DNA2_FD_26585 | JGI IMG/M metagenome (IMG submission 26585)
ACTTTTCAACGCTTCCCACAGCGCTACTACTACTTACCATTGACAGACTTCCTAAAAAAATGGACCATATGTTTGACAACCGCAGAAAAGAACCGGTCTTAATGCAAATTACCCATTGAAATCGGATATAGTATATGGTAGAATATCATTTAATTTTAATGATGATATAACGCTATTGCGATGATCGGGAATATAGCGCACTGAGGACGGATGCAGAGAGAAACGCCTCCGGCTGAAAGCGTTTCGGAGTCTTCGCGCTTAGTTCGCCCGGGAGCACCGGCTAATCACCGGCGGTTTGCCCCGTTACAGGCAGATAAAGTGCAGCCGCCATGCGGCTGAATTTGGGTGGTACCGCGGAATCTTCCGTCCCTTGTCAGGACGGGAGTTTTTTTATTACCATTTATGTTTACTATTTATGCTAAAAACATTTTAAATCAACTGGCACTGCGCATTTGGAGGTCAAAATGAAGCAAAAACTTGACGAGATTAAAACACAGTCGCTAAAAGCGATTTCTTCCGCAGGAGACCCGGCAACTTTGGAGTCTCTTAGGGTTAAATATCTGGGAAAGAAGGGTGAGTTGACTGGCCTGCTCAAGCAGATGGGCAGCGTGTCCGAGCAGGAGCGCCCTGTTATAGGCCGGCTGGCAAACAGTATCAGGCAAATGATAGAGGATGCCATATCCCAGCGCTCCGCGGAAATAAAGAAGGACCTGCTTGAAAAAAAGCTCTGCGAAGAAGCTCTTGACGTTACAATTCCCGGCAAGAGCGCTCCCATAGGCAAAAAGCATCCGCTGTATATTGTCTGGGACGAGGTTGCGGACATATTTATTTCCATGGGCTACAGCATTGAGGAAGGCCCGGAGGTGGAGCTTTCTGACTACTGCTTTACAAGGCTAAATACACCTGTCGGTCACCCTGCAAGGGACAGGCAGGACACCTTTTACCTGACTGAACAGGAGGATATATGTCTTCGCACCCAGACCTCTTCGGTGCAAATCCGTGTCATGGAGAAGACAAAGCCCCCCATCCGGATTATTTCTCCCGGCCGCGTTTACAGAAAGGATGAGGTGGACGCCACCCACTCCCCCATGTTCCACCAGGTAGAGGGGCTCGTGGTGGACAAAGGCATCACAATGGGAGATTTGAAGGGCACCCTGAACACTCTCATGAAGGGGCTGTTCGGCCCTCAGGTTGTTACCCGCTTTCGCCCCCACCACTTTCCCTATACAGAGCCCTCCTGTGAGGTGGATGTCCAGTGCTTTGAATGCAGGGGCAAAGGATGCCGGGTGTGCAAGAACGAGGGTTGGATTGAGCTTCTCGGAGCGGGTATGGTCCACCCCAAGGTGCTGGAGGGCTGCGGAATAGACCCGGATGTATATTCAGGCTTTGCCTTCGGCATCGGTATAGAGCGGCTCACAATGCGGCGCTTCAACATTCAGGATTTGAGACTGCTGTATGAAAATGATGTTCGTTTTCTTTCCCAGTTCTGAAGCTCATAGCCGCAGTATTAATACAAGAAATTTAGCCTTTTAGGAGAATATATATGAAACTGTCAAGAAACTGGCTCAATGAATTTACCGAAATAAATGTTTCCGACAAGGAATATGCTGATAAGATGACCATGTCCGGCTCCAAGGTGGAGACAATGGAGCGCCCCGGCGAGGAGATTACAAATGTTGTTGTGGGCAGGGTGAAGGATATCGTCCGGCACGAGAATTCCGACCATCTGTTTATCTGCAAAGTGGATACGGGGGGCGAAAACACGCTGACAGTCGTCACCGGCGCTCAAAACGTATCCAAAGGGGACCTTGTGCCCGTTGCCCTCCACGGCGCCACCCTGCCGGGAGGCATAAAAATTAAAAAAGGCAACCTGCGGGGCGTAAAGTCCGAGGGTATGCTCTGCTCCCTGTCCGAGATGGGTCTTACGGTCAACGACTATCCATATGCCGATCCAGACGGTATTTTCATACTGGAGGAAGAGTGCCATGTCGGCCAGGATATAAGGCCCGTTTTGGGACTGGATGACTGTATTGTGGACTTTGAGATAACAAACAACCGGCCGGACTGTATGAGCATTCGCGGTCTTGCCCGCGAAAGCGCGGCCACCTTCGAAACCCCGTTAAACCTGCCCGAGCCCACAGTCAAGGGCTCCGGCGGAAATATAAAGGATTATCTGGACATCCTGGTTGAAAACCCGGAGCTCTGCCCGCGCTATACGGCCAGGTTTATAAAAAATGTTAAGGTGGGTCCCTCACCCTCCTGGATGCGCATGAGGCTTCGCGCCTGTGGAATACGGCCAATCAACAATATTGTTGATATAACAAACTATGTAATGCTGGAATATGGCCAGCCTTTGCACGCCTTTGACTACTCCTGCATAGCGGGGAAACGCATCAGGATTAGAAACGCTAAAAAAGGCGAATCAATGTCAACGCTTGACGGGACACCCAGGGAGCTCACTCCCGATATGCTGGTTATTGCCGACGAAACAAAGGCAATCGGCATTGCCGGCGTCATGGGCGGTGAAAACAGCGGGATAACCGCCGACACCTGCCAAATCGTCTTTGAATCGGCCAACTTCAACGGCAACTCCGTAAGAAAAACCGCCATAGCCCTGGGTATGCGTACCGACGCTTCCTCAAGATTTGAAAAAGGGCTGGATCCCTCGGGAACTCTTCCGGCAGTCCAGCGAGCCTGCGAGCTGGTGGAGCTTTTAGGCGCCGGTGAGGTTGTGGACGGCATAATTGATGTTGTCGCGTCGGAATTCAAACCCGTAAAACTCAGGCTGGAGCCCGGGCGCATAAACAAGCTGCTTGGGACAGACATTCCTGAAAGCCAAATGAAGAAATATCTTAAGCTTCTCGGGTTCAGTATTGACGGCGACATTATCACGGTGCCTTCATGGCGCACCGATATTTCCCATTACTCGGACATTGCCGAGGAGGTTGCCCGTTTTTACGGCTACGATGTGATAGAGCCCACATTATTCGCCGGTCCGACCTCTTTGGGTGGTCTCACCAGCAGGCAAAGGCTTGAAAAGGAACTGGGGACGCTATGTAGGGCAATGGGCTTTTACGAAATTCTCACCTACTCCTTCACAGGCCAATCGGCAAACGACAGAATTAACATGCCCACCGACCACCCTCTCAGGCAAACCTGCACAATAATAAATCCTCTTGGAGAGGACACCTCCATAATGCGCACTACTCTGCTACCCACTATGCTCGAAGCCCTGTCGAGAAACAACAACTACAGAAACCGGGATGTAAAGCTGTATGAGCTGGCAAGGGTATATCTGCCCGCTTCGGACCGGGAGCTGCCCGATGAGCGCAAGCATCTGATACTGGGCACCTATGGACAGGATATGGACTTTTATATCCTCAAGGGAATGATGGAGACCATTCTTGACAGCCTGCGAATCTTTGACCTGCGCTTTAAGGCCGAAAAGGGCGATGCCTCATATCATCCCGGCCGCTGCGCAAGGGTATTCAGCGGCGATACCCCCATTGGAATACTGGGACAAATTCATCCCTCAGTGGCAGAAAACTATGATATGAGCCAGCCTGTATACGCAGCCGAGCTGGATTTCGAGATTATGGAAAAGATGAGGGCTCCTGAGGCTATGTATTCACCTCTTCCCCGCTACCCTGCCGTATACAGGGATATAGCCGTGATATGCTCCGCTGATATCACAGTGGCGGACCTTCTGGACTGCATAAAGAGCGCAGGCGGCAATCTCCTTTCAAAAGCCAGCTTCTTTGATGTGTATACAGGCACACCCATACCGGAGGGTCAAAAGAGCGTCGCTTTTTCTCTGGAGTTCCGCTCCGATGAGAAAAGCCTTTCCGAAGAAGATATCATTCCCTTAATGTCCCATATAATTTCAAAACTGGAAGATGCGCTGGGCGCAAGCCTGAGAAAATGAATATATGTGACAATTATTGGGCACATTTATCTTTACATGCTGGCAATTTTGTTGTACAATAATATTCTGATAACAAGGGGGGATCGGGATGGATGAATATACCAGAAAATTTGACGTAGTTGATAAAAAACATGAAATCAGAGAGATTTTAACCGCCGTTTACAAGGCCCTTGAGGTCAAGGGCTATAATCCTATTAACCAGATTGTAGGATATATCATCTCGGAAGACCCCACATATATAACAAACTACAACAATGCCCGAACCCTTATCTGTCGGCTTGACCGGGATGAGCTTTTGCAGGAGCTGCTAAGCAGCTACCTGAAAAAATGAAGAACTCCGGAGTAAGGGCTGTTTCACAAATGTGAAACAGCCTTTATCTAGGACACAATAAGTTTTAAATAATGTCCGCTGAACAAATCTGTTTTGCCCGTTTCAGGTACATTGATTGACTGTCTGAATTGATTTGCGGATATGCCGCAAATCAATTTCGCTGCAAACAGGCATTAAATAAAGGAGGCCATAGCAAAAAGACATTTTTAGCACTTTTCTGTCAATATTAATAATAAAACTCCGTTAGCACCGCGTGGTTTGCACTTTTTTGTAAGACGCTGTTGACAATTGTAATACAACGTGTTACAATTCGGTAACACCAAAAGGAAGGAGGGCAAAATGCCAGACAAAAAAAAGATACTGGAATACAAGGGATTTCCTCTCCTACGCAAAGATAATTTGATTTATTACGGCAATATGTCTGATGAATATATCATAATGCTACAAGTACTGGAGACCGAAAAACTAAAGGATTTGGATTTATCAAAAAAGGTATCCGTGCAGCTTCAGTATACGGATCCCAACCTGAAATCCAGAGATCGGGTGGTTAAAAAGACAGAAAAAGACGGGTTGTACAGAGCCATGGACGTGGGCGAAGTGTGGCTGACCCGAGCTTTGGCCGCCAAATGATCACTACGGTTTGCCGCACACCGTAAAAAAGCGGTACCGCACAGCTAACGGATAAGTTTTTTCGCGGTCAACGGAGTTTTATGAATAAACCTATAAGGACATTTGTTGTCTCTGTGATATCCGCCTGTGCTCTGATAACTACAGCCTCCGCGGCAAATCTGGGAGGCGGTAAGGTAACTGCCTCCTCCCTTAATTTCAGAGCCGAAGCCTCAACAGACTCAACGATTATGGCATGCGTTGCCTATGATACCCCCGTTGTTATAACGGAAAAAGTCAACGATGAATGGTATGCTGTTGTCCACCAGGGAACCAGAGGATATATGAATTCCGCTTATATCGAACTTGTCCCTTCTCTCGATTTTGAAGTGGGCAGAGGCAGAGTCAGCGGAAACGGCGTTCGATTAAGACAGGACGCTTCATATGAGTCCGACACAATTACATACCTTTACAACGGCGAGCCTCTCAGCGTTACAGGTGTCAGCGGCGAATGGTATAAGGTCATATACAAGGATTATACCGGCTATATGCACAGCGACTATGTGACCATTCTTGAAGAAACCTCCGCTACCCCAGCCCCCTCCTACACAGGGCAGAGTATTGTAGACTGGGCAAAGGAATTTCTTGGCACCTGCTATGTATATGGTGGCTCAAGCCCCTCAGGGTTTGACTGCTCAGGCTTCACTTACTATCTGTTTAACAACAGCGGATATAAGATCTCACGCACCGCCTCCTCCCAGTGGTACGACGGTGAAGAGGTTTCAAAGGACAAGCTCCAGGTGGGCGATCTGGTATTCTTCTCCTCCGACAGCAGCAGTAGTATTGAACATGTGGGAATCTACATCGGAGACGGCCAGTTCATCCACTCCTCCAGCGGCGGCGGCTGCGTCCGTATAAACAATCTTTCAGATTATTATTACTCAAACAACTGGTATGGGGCCATACGCGTATTTTAAGTGACAAACGAAAAGTCGGTTCCTGCATCTGCCGGAAAGGCAAATGCAGGAACCGTTTTTTGGTTTCGGGGTTTGTTGTTATTTAAAGCCTGCTGAACAAATCAAAAACGCAACAACTGCAATACTTTGACGGCGTTTTTGAATTGTTCCAGGCACACGCGCAATAAATTTGCGGCGTGTGTCCGCAAATTTATTCAGTTAGTCAATCAATGCATCTGACGGGCAAAAAGGTTTGTTTTGCCCGTCAAAAAGAGCAAATATGCTCTTTTTGCACATGCGTTTTGCAAAACGCATGTGTTCAGTGGACATTATTTATATATAGCGATGGAGGTTATGTAATAAGGGGCTGTAGCAGTTTTCATTTTGCTACAGCCCCTTATCCCTGTTTTTATACTACGTTATCATGTCCCATAGTCTTTGCCTGTAATAGAAGGATTTTACTGTCTCAAAAAAGGCGTCAATATTTTCAAACTCCGTCAAGGGCGGAATATCGCAGCCTGATGATATGAGAAAGTTTTTATGCTCCTTACATTCTTCCAAAAGCCTTGTTGTGGCAAGTCTCACGGACTTGGGTGTACCGTTTCTAAACTGCTTTGAAGGGCTTATATTTCCCATGACAAGGCAGTCTTTCGGCATAAGCTCCAGCATCTTTTTCATATCAATCGCGTCACCAAAATGGTATGCTATACAGCCTGTATCTGTCATCTGGTCCACCAGGCGCAGCACATCGTTTCCGCAGTTGTGATATATGACAATAAAGTTGGTATCCTGAGTTTTTTGAACAATTTCTTTGACGTAGTCGGTGGAAAACTCCTGCATAAGGGCAGGTGAGAGTATCCCGGCCAGCGGCTCTGCCAGCACTACGCCGTCTGCCCCCACTTCCTTATACGCGTTTATATATTTTATCAGAAAATCTGTGGCCTTCCTCAGAACCGTATGAACCATATCAGGCTCTTCATAGCAATAGACCATTACCTCATTTATGTTCATAAGCCGACCTGCCAGCGAAAAAGCACCCGTGCATCCGGCAAATACAGGCCTGTCCCCTATCAGCTTAAGGGCTTTTTTTATCCCCTCGATATTAACGCCTGTCCTGCCGGCTCCCACCTCCGGAACCTTCAGCCTTTCCGCCTCTTCACTACCATGTATAAGCTGTCCTATGATAGTGGGAACCTCGTCAGCCGCGTACACGGTATGTGCGCCAAACGCCTCAGCCTCCACAGAAAGGTCCATGAAACTTAGAGCCGCCGGCATGTCATATTTATCCGCAAGCATCCTCATCCCCATTGCTTGAAGAGAGCTGCTGGTAACAAGCTCCTTGACGGTTACAAACAGGAGCTGAACTGACGGAAATGACAATATGGGCAATGCCTTTTTTTCTTCATCATTTATCATCTTTTCAATCCATTTTATCATATTCATATCTGAATTCTCCCTTCGCCGTTATTGACGGCTGCATCTTTGTTTATTGAGGGTCACTTTAGTTTTATTATACATATTCCGGCAATATTAAACAAGCGTCTAAATACATAATATTAGTTAAACTTTTAACAATCTTGTGCTGCAATTTAACTAATAGGCTGCCAGCAATTCACTTTTGCTCACTGAAATAGATGGAAATCCTGTCCTGAATAAGCCGGGCCGATTCCCCTGCGCTCCTGGCGCCGGCAAAAAACGCGCTGCGTTTTTCAACGATAATCTCTATGACAATATACTTTGCCCGGGAAGTTCCGTAACCTTTCCTTTACTGAAACAGATATGTCAAATCCATATCGCTCCTACTCCCGGAGCTCCGGCAAGCTGTCCATAAGGGTGCATCAATACACATAACAAAACCAAAATCAGCCTTTTCATATCCGCCTCCCTTTTGGTGCATTATGTCATCCTGGGCACCTTTTGTCAGCACACGCACAAAATAAAGACGCTTCGGCACATTTTATATGCAGAAGCGCCCCCGTTATACAGTTATAGCTTGGTTATCTCCAGACCCTTCAGAGAGTCATCGTCATATATCCAGTCACGCACGTTTGTGACAAGGTATTCCGTTTCCGATATCCTGCAGACAACCTCTTTTATGCCCGCATTTATAATCATCCGCCTGCACATGGAGCAGGGTGTCGTTGTGGGAAGAAGCTCGCCGGTGCTGACCTCCCTTCCCACCAGATACAAGGTACCCCCAAGTATTTGATTACGGGCTGCGGATATTATGGCATTTGCTTCCGCGTGCACGGACCGGCACAGTTCATATCTCTCTCCGCTGGGTATATTAAGTATTTCCCTTGCGCACATGTTTATGTCGTTGCAGTTTTTACGCCCCCGCGGCGCACCATTATAGCCTGTTGCCACAATCTCATCGTTCGTGACTATGATTGCCCCGTACTGGCGCCGAAGACATGTTGAACGGCTTCTCACGGCATCGGCGATGTCCAGATAATAATTTGTCTTATCCTTCCGTTCCATTATCCCCCTGTTCCTTTCCTATGATTTCAGGCCGCAAAGCTCCGGCTGCGCCTAATCCCAATCCTTCCAGACTTCCGGGACATATGCGACCGTTGCCTTTTTTCCGTTTCTGACTATGGGCGTTTTCAGCATGCCCTGGTTTTCAAAGAGCTTTTCCTCCACATCCTTCTCGTAGGCCAGATACCTCAACACCTCGGCCCCGGAGGCCTTCTCGTCTATCATGCTCTGCAGGCCAACCGCCGCCACGACACTCTGGAACTCTCCCCTGCTCATGGGCTTTCTTTTCAAGTCAGTATACTGATACCTGATGCCCCTCTCCTTAAAATAGCGCTCAGCCTTTTTTGTGTCAAAACATTTTGATTTTCCAAATATCTGAATATTCATGGCTCCCCCATTCAGTCGGGTATATACGCATAAGCATATATTTGTCCATTAGCTCACGGACAAATGAAAACATTCGCCCTTTACTATATCTCCATTATCACAGGCAAAATCATCGGATTGCGCTTTGTGTTTTTATATAAATAGGTAGACAGAGTGGATCTTATGGAAGTCTTCATAGTTGCCCAGTCGTTTATGTTGTTCTTCCGACAGTTCTCCAGAGTATCCATCACCTGCTGGCGCATTTCCTCCATGAGATCAGCCGATTCCTTGACATAGACAAAGCCTCTTGTAATGATATCGGGCCCTGAAATAATGCTGTTGTCCTCTCCGCTGAGGCTTACCACTACGACTATCATTCCATCCTGTGCCAGGTGCTTCCTGTCGCGAAGGACAACACTTCCCACATCGCCAATTCCGGCTCCGTCCACAAGCACTCTGCCGGACTGTACGGAGCCGCCCAGTTTGATGCTCCTCTTAGTTACTTCTATAATCCTTCCAAGATCGCTGATGACAACATTCTGGGATTTGATACCCATGTCCATTGCCAGCTCCGCATGCAGCTTAAGGTGCCTGTGCTCGCCGTGGAGAGGAACGAAAAATTTCGGCTTTACCAGCGCCATCATGATTCTGAGTTCTTCCTGAAAGCCATGCCCCGATACATGGAGCTCATCGACACTCCTGTACATAACATCTGCTCCCTTGCGAAACAGCTCGTTGACTATCCTGCTGACGGTTTTTTCGTTTCCCGGAACCGCTGAGGCAGACATAATAACCCTGTCGCCCGGCATTATTTCCACGTGCTTATGCCCTGAAAACGCCATACGGTAAAGAGCGGACATGGTCTCACCCTGGCTACCGGTGGTTATTATGGTAACCTTGTCCTTCGGGTAGTTTTTCAGCTGGGCCATATCCGCAAGGGTGTTCTCCGGAATATTCAGATACCCCAACTCACTGGCAACCTTTATCATGTTTTCCATGCTGCGCCCGGTGATGCCCACTTTGCGCCCGTATCTGGCCGCTACATCAATTACCTGCTGTATTCTGTGAACATTCGAAGCAAAGGTCGTGACGATTATTCTGTTCTTACAGCCGTCAAAAAGCGCGTCAAGCCTCATGCCTACCTTGCGCTCAGACAAGGAAAATCCGGGCCTTTCCACATTTGTGGAATCCGACAGCATGACCAGCACACCTTTTCTTCCCAGTTCGCCAAATCTGGTAAGGTTCGTCATCTCACTTTTGATTGGAGACGCATCGATTTTAAAGTCGCCCGTGTGCACAACCATTCCGATGGGAGTGTTTATTGCAAAAGAGACGGCTCCCACTATGCTGTGGTTCACATGAATAGGCTCAATATTAAAGCATCCCAGCTTAAACTTTTTTCCGGGTACAATTTCATGTATTTCAGCTAATGAGGTAAGATTATGCTCCTCAAGCTTAAGCTTTACAAGACCTGCCGTCATAGGCGTCCCATATATGGGCGCGTTTATATCCTTCAGCACATAGGGCAGTGCGCCTATATGGTCCTCATGTCCGTGAGTTAGAATAATGCCCACGATTTTTTCCCTGTTTTTGGCCAGGTAAGCCACATTTGGGACAACAACATCTACACCGTACATTTCACCGTCCGGGAATCCAAGTCCGCAGTCAACCACAAGGATATTTCCCTTATACTCATAAACGGTAAGGTTCTTTCCGACCTCATTGAGTCCTCCCAATGAGATAATTTTTAATTTTTCTGACATTAATAAACAGTTCTCCTTATATAAACCGGAATATTTACCTCCGGCGTCAAAATATGTAATGAAAAATAATAAAAGCAAAGCTCAGGTCAGAGTATTTGCATTGCAAAGCCCCGTCACGCCGGCAATGTCAGTCCCCTGCCCTTTTATTCTCTTTATAAAATATAATAAAGCACCCTCAAGCGTGCAAAATCTCATATATTATATGATAATCGCGCATACGCAATAATATAACCGGACCAAGCCGGTTATATTATTGCCCATATCGGCACATGGTAATCTATCGTATCATATAATTCTAAATTTGTCCAGCACTGAACGCTTTTTTAAAGTAAATAAAATCTGCGGTTGTCAAACATATGGTCCATTTTTTTAGGAAGTCTGTCAATGGTAAGTAGTAGTAGCGCTGTGGGAAGCGTTGAAAAGTCTAACGCACCTT
>JGI24712J26585_10004311_pt1 | contig 10860 bp, 10 predicted proteins | sample BioPla3DNA2_FD_26585 | JGI IMG/M metagenome (IMG submission 26585)
CTCATTCCTTTCTGTTATTGGTCGTGCTTTAATTGTAAAGGTTTTTGAGACAGGTGTATTCTTTTTCAAAAGAAAAATGCTGAGGTGGTTACCCACCTCAACATTTAGTGTAGAGCCTTTAATTCTTACTCGGTATAAACGGGATAATGAGTTTTGCCAGATTTTCAATTGTCATGGTCTGCAGATACACTTTACCGGGCCCGGTCACAATCGTATCAAATAAACCTTCCCCACCTAAAAACATATTTTTTACACCCTTCACCATCTCAATATCCATATTGATGGTTTCATCCATTGCCGCCAATACGCCGGTGTCCAACACCATTCTCTCACCGGGTTGTAAATCGTACTCTACGCAATATCCGTCAATTTCGAGGAATGCGATGCCCGGTCCGGTGATTTTTTGCATAATAAATCCTTCCCCGCCGGCAAAACCCGCACCGATCTTCTTCTGGAAGAAGGTAGAGAGCGTTACACCATAGGTCGCACACATAAAGGCTTTTCTTTGTGCTACAATACTGCGGCCTTCTCCTAACTCCACGGCAAGAATCTTTCCGGGGAAACTGGAAGCGAAGGCTATCTCTGCGGCACTTTGTGCAGTGTATTTACTCATAAACAAGCTTTCACCGGAAAACATTCGACCCAGCGCTTTTTTTGCACCGCCTTCAGACGAAGCTTCGGTCAGGATATCGCCTTTGGCCCAGGTTCTGCCACCGGATTCACTGATCATCACTTCCCCCGGTTCCAAGAATATTCGTACAACGGGTAAAGCGCCACCTTCAATTACATATTTCATACGATCTCCTCCTTATATGTTTGCATCAATACGAAACACAAGAACTTCTTTCGATGAATTGTCGTCTCTGTTTTGTGTGCATACAACATACAGATTTCCGTCTTGTCCCTTAAAGAAAGTGGACATCCAAGGATAATCGGTCCCCAGTAAATCTCCGTCTTCTGCAGTACCAAGGAAATTTCCTTCTTTATCCCAGAGATAAAAATCGCGCAGATTGGCATCACAGCCCAAATACGTGTTTTCTCCTTCCACCATACCGGAGATAGAGCCCAGGTTTTCATCATTTTCATTGCGCAGTATCTTATCCAGTGTTCCGTCCGGATGGTAGATTCCGACAATATAGCCGCTTTCATCTGCCGCACTACCTGCAATGGCAATCCGGTCGTTCAGTATATACAGTTCAGCCGCCATCGACTGCACTGCTTCCCCGTTTTCATCTACAAATAAAATCGGTTCTCTGGTTACACTTCCGTCTTCCTGGAAACTGACTTTCTCAATATTTTCCATGTCGAAAAAATGAGAAAGACCCCATTCACCGGAAGGATGCAGGGTGAGTAGACGGCTCTCTTCAAACGGTAGCGGCGAAATGCTCTCTCTTTCGATCACATAGTTTTCATCCATCAGTGCGGTGAGATAAACTTTACCATCCGCTGCAATCGCCATTTCTGTCGCATAGTTTTCCAACGACTCCGTCTTGATCAGTTTCATATCCGCAAGGTGATAAACATAGAGCAAATTCTGTTTTACCAGATAGAAGTAGTCTCCGAATTGCGCTCCATTGGCATCAAAAACCTCATAGGTCGGAATAACGGGGTCCAGCGGCAGGAATTCCGCCGTTAATGTATAGTCTCCGATTGTTACCGAACCCGTAGTCGGGCTGATGGCAGTTCCCTCGTGTGCGTAAGGCGGGTCGGTTTCTTCGGTTTCATCTGTAAGAAGCACAAAACTCTGCAGGAAACGCTCTTCTTCTTCGGTCAGATTGTCCCCTTTTAATGTAATAGAAGCATTGGTCTGCTGTTTTTCCGAACGAATCTCTACCCGTTGGTCGTTGTATTCCGGGTGAATAAACCCGTAGTATTCACCGACCGGGATGCCGTCTTCCAGTGTTTGATTTTGCAGATCTTCCTGCATATAACCCGCCTGTTCAACAGCACTGCGGATACGCCCGGGGTTATTGCTGATTGATGTTTCAATCCGTGCTACCTGTTCTCCGTCTGCGCCGATTAAGACGAGGGTGCTCTCATCCTCGGACGATTTCTCTTCGTCTTTCACCCAGCCTTCACCCAAGACCGCTTTCCAGAAAGTGGATTCGTAATAATCTTCCGGGGCAAACGCTGATTCGCTTTCAGTGGCTTCCTCTTCCGGTTCCGTTGTATCCACAGCTTCTTCAGTCGCATCTTTCGCTTCGGTTTCGGGCTCCGCATTATTCTCACCACCGCAGGCTGTGGTAAAAAGCAGCAGGAAGCATAGCGTAAGTATCATCCCTCTTTTCATGATATTTCTCCTTTACTGTAAATAACTGGGGGCAAAAGGCAGGTCGTTCCAGCTTTCTCCTGCTTTGCGAAAATAGAACGAAAGGTGGAATCCGGCATTGTCTTCTTCATACTCTTTATATTCATACTGCACATACAAAGTCGTCGGATCATCATATTTCGCGTAAAAATATCCATTTTCTTCCGGTGTCAGATAATGATCCAGAATCCAGGCATCTTCTTCTCCGATGTCTCCGATGAAATGATCCTCATTCATAATGATATAGGTTGACAGGATCGCGGAATTGTCATCTGCATCATCCAAATATGCTTCGAAATAGTGTTGACCGGTATTGATGTCGATATCCACTTCCGCATGCAGATCGTGAACCAGCATTTCAGAATCTTCATAACCCGGTCCATAATGGCCCATTTCTACGACGACACCTTCCCATTCGCCCATTAGATCTTCTGCCGTATCCGGTTCGCCGGCCGGTCTTTGTACGGGCCCTGCAACCGACACATCATTATCCTCTGTGTCTTCTGCTTGTTCTTCTGTTGTTTCGGTTTCTGTTTCGGTTTCTGTCACAGCGTCGTCTGTTGTGCTATTGTCCGCTGCGGTTTCGGTTGCTATAGGATCTGTGGCGGCTGCTTCGGTTTCATTGTCGGAATCGCCACCGCCTTTTGTCATCATATAGACAAGAACTAATAACAATAATCCAATCCCTATGAAAGCCACTTTCGGGAACTTCCGTCCACCCGCTTGCCGGTTTTCTGTAGATACGGGCGGCGGGGGCGCTTGATAATTGCTTGTTTGCACCGGCTCTGTCGCAGGAGGTGTAGGCGCCTGAGCCGGCTTTTGTACCGGTGTAGCGGGGGGTGTCTGTGGCGGTGTTTCAGACGCAGACGGTATTTTCTGTTCGGGATCTGCTGTTTTTTCCTCCGGTTCCTGCACGGTTTCCATCCGCATGGTGGTTTCCTGTGCAGACTCTTCTTTTTTTCCTGCCGATGCCGGATCCGTGGATTCTTTCATCATATGTACCTTGATATCCTGACTCGGTACATAATTCGGACTTCCCGGCATACTATAAGAGCCTTCCAGCTTTTCTGTCACATCCAGATCCTGTTGTGACGACTCCGATGGAGTCATTTTCTCAATCATAGCTTCGCCTCCTTTACTCTACTGTCCGATTTGATCTATGTGAAATAATATCGTTTATTTTACTATACACCCTATTTCTTCCTTTGTCTGTCACCCAATGGGTGACAAAATGCGATTTTTTGGATATAATTTGTCTATAAAGGAGATTTTTTTATGAAATGGCGCATCGTAATCGTGGATAATGACAATTTTTTGCTGGAACTTTTATGCGATTATTTTGAAGCCAGCAAAAAATATCACGTGGTCGGGTGCACGGCCAATGCCCAAGAGGCATTTGCTTTGTGTTGCAATCATTTTGCCCACGTCGTATTAATGGATATCAGTACCGATGACGGAAAGTTGGAAAGTTNGGTGGAATCCGATCCGGTGCGATCATAAAAAGAGTACTCCCCCATATCAAAGTGATACTGATTACGGGTTTGCCGGAAGTCGGATATATACAACAAGCCAAAGACGGGAAGATCGACAGTTTCCTGTACAAAACCGACACCATAGAAAATCTGTACCATGCTGTGGAAGAAACGATGCAAGGCAAGCATATTTGGCCGGAAGAAAACTTGCCAACCTCCGATTCGTCGGCTTTATCTGAAAGAGAGCTGGAAATTGCCCGCATGATCTGCTGTCAATGCTTAAGCCGCCGCGAAATTGCAGACATCCTGCAACTGAGTCCCAACAGCGTCAAAACCTATACGCATAGAGTCTACAACAAAGTAAATGTAAACAGTTCCCGCGAACTGATGAAGTATATGCTCGTGAATGATCTGATCCTTCCGGATGATGAATCATAAAGCCGCAGGCAAAAATGCCTGCGGCTTCTTCGTATAACTGATTTTGAACCCGACGGGATCAGGGTCAATCCGCGTCGGAACCCTTTTGTTTTGGTATCTTTGCCCTAACGGTAAACGGAGCATAGTTTGTTACTTCCAATGTACCCCCTGTTGCCTCTACTCGAAAACGCATTCCTTTGATCCCGCCGCCTTCTGTGATTTTGCCCGTAGCCGGAATCCCGTCGTTTTCAACGCATAAGAGGTAGTGATCGGATTCTTGTGAATACGCGACGGTAATCTGTTTGGCATTGCCATGAATTATGGCATTGGTAATGCATTCGATCGCAATGCGATGAAAGGTGCGGTTTACCCAAGCGGGTAGATTCCCTTCCACCGACTTTTCGATGCGTATACCGATGGAGGCAAAAAACTGCCGGATCTCTTCCAGACTTTTTTCTGCTGTTTGTTCCGACGACGCATTTAATAATTCAATGACACGGGACGGCCTGAGTTGATTCGGTTCGATTGCATATTGTTCGTAGTTTTCTATCAATGCTTTCAGTAAAGAATACTGCTGCCCTAATCCGTCGTGTAAAATGATCTTCATGCGCAGTTTTTCTTTCATGTCGACAATGGCGTCGACTTTTTCGAGCATCGTATGAACCTGTGCGGTCGACTCGGTCAGTTTCTGATTCTTGTTCTTCAGAATCATCAACTGTGCATGAATACTGGTAATATCAGAAACCGAAAGCACCAAATATTCCGTATTCCGGACGGTTATTTCCTCAAGATAAAACAGATAAACACATTCCCCGATCTGTAGAGATATCGATTTGCGTGCTTCCCCGTTCTTTTCATTGGCCTGCCGGCAAATAGCATCCCATAACACATTTCCGTTCAAGAACTCTTTACCGAACATTTGATAAATGATTTGTTTCATAGCGGAGTTGATCAGCAGGATTTGCCCTTGTACCTCATAAAAAAGCAAACCGGACCCCAGATTATCGATCGCTTCCAAAATGGAAAAGACGGTAATCTCATTTTGCATTGCACGGTATACTTTTCTTCCCACACGGATCGACCGCAAAAAGACAATTAGAAACAACGGGTAGGAATATATCGATAGATACAGATAATAGGCCGTACCAAAATTGTCGATACTTGAGAGATTATAGGTGGCAATTACGGTCAGCACAAACTGTATACAGAAATATAATAATTCTCGTCCGCGCTTCCTATGCTTTTTTCGCCGGAAAAACTGTACAACCGTAAGGAGAGTTTGCAAAAGAAGTCCGGTAAGCAGCAGCATATAGGCAAGCAGATAGAGCCCTTCGGGGTACAATATCATATCCGCACCTGCTCTTCCTGTAATCGGGCCGCATAAAAATATGCACTCGTAAGAATGCGGGTGTTGATTTGCTCATTCTGATGATAGAATCGGCAAAATAGGTCTTCAAAACGCTCTTTATCGATCCGTTTTTTCTCTATATAAAGTGTTGTCGATAAAACATCCACTTTCGTTTGCAGATAAAAACCAATCTCCACACGGTGTTCCAGCGCCTGCTTCATCGAATGGATCAACCAGGCGAGCGTACGATCGGCAGAATCGAATGAAAGATATCCCTGCATATTATCGGTAAAATCGCAGCGGATACCCATGCCTTGTGCCAGTTTCGTTATCGCCTGTATGGAAAGAAGAAAATTCTCGACCTGTATATGCCCCTCCATCAGATACACCATAAGAAAATGGGAACTGTGTTTAATCCGCATGAGTTCCAGCGTAGCTATGGACAATTTCCTTTTTTGGATTTCGCCGGTGCCGCTTTCAATGTCCCGGATGGCATGATCCAAATTCTGCAGATCCGCCTGCAAATGGGACGTAATCTGTTCCTGTAAGCGGGTTTTTGCATGGGTTGTTTGCAGATCCCGTTCCACTTCGTATTGTTTTTGCAGTATTCGGTAGTTTTCTTCCAGCTTGTCATTGATTATGGCTTCTTCGTCAAACAACTGCTGCAGTTCCGTTCGGTCTTCCAGCCATATGACCGTTCCTCCCCGAATCGGCTGTTCTTTTCTGACATAGAACCGGTAGGCTGATTCGTTTTTGGGGGCAAGGGCAATCTCACGATCTAAATCGCGGATCAACATAGAGGCGTTGGAATGCTGGAATATAATACCATGTTTGGTATTCAGGGGGATCAAACCAAACTGAACCATACTTAAAAAGATGAGCAATACAAACAAAATAATCGCCCTTGTCAATTCCGTTGCAATTTTGTTGTTGAGAAACAGGACAAAAATCACCGTATACAATGTTAAAGCCAAAATGGCGCTCACCGGTATAAGCAAGTTGGTTTTATTGGGCATGGCAATGGCTCTTTTGACCAGTATAATCGCAGAAACAAATACAAAAACCGCATAGAACAAGCCGATCAAAAGCATCAGATTCCCATGCCGGTATGCCAGAGTATCGTCCTCGAATACAAAAATCCACTCATGCAAATCGTTTGTCAGAACCAGCAAAAGAAGAAAGCTTGCAATCGCAAAGGTTCCTTTTTTTACTCCCTCCATCCGTTTCGGCGAAATTCGGCCATCTACATGCAAAGCGATCCACAGAAAAAGCATGGGGACATAGAGCAAAGCCACATAATANAGATACCAGGTGTACCGATGGACAGCCCCCTCATAACCGGAGAGCAAGCGTGCCATGCGTATGATAATCCAAAAGCATAAGAGCAAAAACACAGCCATCGTATAGCGACGTAAGACCGGGTCGCTCACGCGAAAGTAAAAATAGGTACCCATTGTGCCTAAAATACAAAGCAGGATTACATAACTGATACTGTTTTCATACTTGTTCGTCCGCAAAGGGCGAAACGGTTTAATCAGTTCCCGATTAATCATGCTTTCGGCCCGGATAACAGCAGCATAATAGTCCGAATCAATTTTCTTGACCCGGTTCGTCACGTTGCGATCTGCTTGATAGACCGCTTCGGACAGTTTTGCCTGTAAAACGGTCGTATCCAGATGCAAAGGCTTTTTGGACAAGAGAGCTACGGGGAAAGCGACGGTCCCTTCCGAAGGAAAGACGATTTCGAGATTGGCACCGGAAGCTTGCAGCGCACGTGCCTGCTTGTCAAAAAGAATCATTACATCCGGTAATTTACCCGCGGTAAAGCCCTGATTACCCGAAAACAACAGTTTACCCCGCGTATGCAGATCCTGCATCAGCTTTTTGCTTTGTTCGATCTGACGCCAGTCTTTATCCAATCCCTGACTCATCCCAAGAAGTAACATGTCGCTGTTCGAATCGATACCTACGGTCAGATCGTATTTATTCAAATCGGACCACCCGGTTATTTCCGCTTTTGTTGTATCCCGGTTCACAGCCAAAACGGGGATCAGATCATACAGCGACAACAGATGATATTCCTTACCGGAATGATCCAAGCCGATATCAAGAATCTCGACAGCTTTGGCTCCGCGGCGCAAATAGTGAACGGGATTACTCTGCATGGGAATCAGGGGGTCTGCGGGAAAGGTCGCCTTTAAGAGCTCCTGATCCTGAATCCAGCTTTCCCGGAAGTAATAAATTCCCGTTTCTTTCCCCTCTGCCAGGACAATCGACGGCAAAAGAAGCATCCCGCAAACCAATAGCAGCAGGCTATATGCATTTTTTTTGAAAGGACACTTCTTTTTCTTCATCATAACTCTATTATATCGCAGCTTATTCGTAAGGGCTATCACATTCTCTGTTATCGTGTTCTTTTTCTCCTTTGTCCGGATCCGAACAAATGTTTGCCTCGCTGGCTATCCTATGATATAATAAGCGCGAATAGGGGGATTCCCATGTATGATGATTTGAATCAAAAACAAATAGATGTATTGAATTATGTAAAAAAGGAAGTGCTGCGTAAAGGCTATCCCCCGGCTATCCGGGAAATTGTCGCTGCAGTGGGCTTAAAAAGCACTTCCACTGTACACAGCTATCTGACTCAGCTGGAGAAAAAAGGCTATATCCGCAGAGACCCGCTGAAAAACCGCGCCATCGAAATTGTAGACGATCGAACCGATGATTTTCCTGTGCACCGCATTATCCACGTGCCGATCGTAGGCGAGGTAGCCGCAGGTTCTCCCATACTGGCTGTGGAGAATATCGAAGACACCTACCCTCTTCCGGTGTCCATGGCGGAAAACGGCGATTTGTTCATGCTTCGCATACGCGGGGATTCCATGATCGAAGCCGGTATTTTTCAGGATGATTTAGTGATTGTACGTAAGCAGAACACCGCTAAAAACGGCGATATTGTCGTCGCCATGCTTGATGATGCGGCTACGGTAAAGCGCTTTTACCGCCGCGAAAATATCATTGAACTGCGCCCCGAAAACAGCAGTATGGAACCGATACTGACCCGGGACTGCCAATTGCTTGGCAAAGTCATCGGCCTGCAACGAAGAATTTATTAAACAAATCCGGCTCCCCAGGGGAGCCGGATTTTTACAATCAGTATACGAGGGTTGTCTGAACAGGCATCGCATTTTGCTGCATCGCCAGTATCAACTCGATAACAAACGAAGCCATACGCGTGTTCAGTGCAAGAGCAAAATTCAGATCACAGGCAATGCTCTCTTCCTGCGCCTTGTACTCTTCTATAATGGATGCGATTTGCTCTGCTATCATTTTTCGCAGTCGCAAGATCGGTTCGGAATGAAGATCAATCTCTTGCGTATCCAAAGCAATATCTGCAAAAACATGTTCTTTCGCCGCTTCATTGACGGCTTTTTCATACTGTACATGCTTTACGAGACTGCCGTTAAAACTCCAGTTCTTCGCATGGGCCATGCAGCAAAAGTCGGAGAGATAGTGACTGATAATGCCTACCTTCCGGCTGAAGAGCTTCATAGCGATAGAATCTTTATGGTCACTGAGATTCATAAATCTGCTTACGAAGATTAGAGTCACAATTTCATTGGAAATGAAATGGAGGCTGTCCTGGATATAGTGGCTTTGTAAACGGTACTTCGGGAAGATGTCCGGTACAACCGAACCCCATTGCAAGCGATCTTCATTTAATTCGATGTCGTATTTTTCTTGCAGGTTCTCATGAAGAGAACGTGCAATGATCTTGTGTGTTTCTGCGAAAATGAAAACCACTCTCCTTTCACAACAAATTAATTGTATCCTAACTGAAACCGCATGTCAATTCTTATTTTTCTCCTGATAATGTTCGTTAAATATCATTCATTAAAATTTGGAGACATCGAGTAGCCCCTGATCCAGCAATCGCTGTACCGTGAGTAACACCGCCAGGCGTCCCTGGTCTGCAGTCAGACCCCCCTGGTAAAAAACATTGTACGGCGGTTTCAGCGGCCCGTCTGCGCTGACCTCGATCGAGGATCCTTCCACAAATCCGCCCGAAGCCATAATGACTTCATCGGAATACCCCGGCATATCCCATGGGACCGGCGTAATATGCGAATCCACCGACCCCGCTTGCTGTACGGCTTCACAAAAATGGCATACGGCCTCCGGTTCGCCAAACCGAATCATCTGTACAATATCGGAGCGTTCCTGATGTGGCATAGGCGTGGTGGAAAAACCTAATCCCTGATAGACAGAAGCAAACAAAATGGCCGTATGCATTGCCTCGTACGTAACGTGGGGCGCAAAATACAATCCCTGCAAAACCTCCCGCGTCGTTCCGAAGCTAATGCCGATATCCCGGCCGATACCGGGTGTAGTGACCCGATAGGAGATGCGCTCAATCAGATCGGCATCCCCCGCAATATAACCTCCCGAGCGGGCAATCCCGCCACCCGGGTTTTTAATCAGAGATCCCGCAATCAGATTCGCTCCGACCTCCGGTGGTTCAAGACATTCGGTGAATTCGCCATAGCAATTGTCGACCATAATCGGTATATTTGTCTGCGCACGCAGGGTTTTGATTGCGTGTTGCAGGCATTCAATCGACAGGGTACCCCTGTCTGTATACCCGATGGATCGCTGCCAGTAAATCAGCTTGGTGTTTGGGGTGATTTTCTCCAGCACACAAGAAAGATCGGGGGCTCCGTTTACCAGATCTGTCTGCACATAAAAGATCTGGTATTCGCGTAAAGAGTGCGGAACACTTCCCTTCAAGCCGATGATTTTTTGCATCGTGTCATAAGGCAGCCCGGTTATACACAGCATTTCATCTCCGGGCAACAAAATACCCTGCAGAGCAAGGGTCAGCGCATGGGTACCTGAAGCAATACCGGGCCGTACGAGTGCGTCCTGTGCACCAAACACTTTGGCGAAGATCCGATCGACCTTCTCTCTTCCCCCTTCTCCGTATCCATAGCCCGAAGAAGAATGAAAATCATACGATGCCAGGCGGTTTTCCTGAAATGCTCGGATAACCTTGAGTTGATTGTATTCGCGAATGCGTTGGTGTTCCAGGAACAGACCTTGCAGTTTATCCTCACAGGCTTTTACATAGTTATATACCGGATCGGTAATGTGATATGCATCGCGCAGGATCGCATTCATAACAAAAGTTCCTTTCCTATTGTTGCAGGATCCGTATCATAGGGAATCCATCGGACCGGCAGGCGACGAAACCAGGTCATCTGCCGTTTTGCATACTGGCGCGTGTGGACGATAATATTGCGCCGCCATTCTTCTTG
>JGI24712J26585_10004313_pt1 | contig 10855 bp, 10 predicted proteins | sample BioPla3DNA2_FD_26585 | JGI IMG/M metagenome (IMG submission 26585)
TTTCAGCTCGCTGTGTTTTTGTATTGGATACTATAAACAGGGTAATCCCCGCCGATTCCATTCTCTCCCTCCACAAAAAAAGTTCCTTTGACGGAGGATTTTTGGAATAGGGTGCCAGGGTATTGTCCAGATCTAGGAGAAGCAGACTGATGCCTCTTGAAGCCAGCATTTCAGGTGTGATTTCAAAAATAGAATCTACGCGTATATCAGGTACTAAAGAAAATCCCATCACTCATCTCCACTCGATTTATGAATAAGTAAGACGCAAATATTATATTCCGTCTGATGCATAGTCTGTGTCAGATGTATATGCCGACAGCAAGAAATTATATCCTGAGGCTATTGATGAAAGTATAGCACTATTGCCCATCATTGTCCATTGTTCTTCTTTCAATTTAATTTTTCCTGTTTTCTGTCTATTATCTTATGCTGATAGCCGCCAGCTGCAGTGGAGTTGGCTGTTTTAAGCAGACAGTAGTCTGCAGAGGAAGGCTTCAAAGCTTAATGCTGTAATAATAAAAATCATCGGTAATCAAAGAGGGAGCTGTCCCCTGCAGGCAGATCCGCGGTGCAGCGTCAACCTTTAAGGAGGTTCCCCCCATGTCCTTTGAGCTCATATTGGCCACCCCACCCGAGAACTGCAAGAATGCGCTTCTATGGGGCATTCCCCTTGCCCATATGGCCTATAAGACCTGCGGAGCATATCTCTACCGGGCAAAGCTCCCGGACGCTCTACGACGCGGGCTGATGCTGATAACGAATATGAAGGCCTCAGAAACCAGGGACACGGAAAGACTTAAACGGCATATTCTGTCGGAATGCGCAAACCGTTCCTATTCCGGTGTTATAGCTGATTTTGAGCCTCCCTGTCCCTTTGCAGGCAACTTGCTGTCCGCCCTGAATACGGAGCTGAAGCGCCATAGACTTGCCTTTTATGTGTCTGAATGGGCAGCAGGCTTCGTAAATGAGTGTAAGGTGATATTGACCACCGCCGTTACCGGTGGCACATTGCTCCAAAGGCTGAAGGACTGTGCCCAAAAATACAGCCGCGGAAATATTATCCTTGATTTGGAGATATTGAGTCATGACTTCCTGCTTCCGGCCCATACAGGGCACGGCCAGAGAATAACTCATAAAAGGATTAATGAGCTTATTGAATACACCGGGGCAAAGCCCCAGTTTTCAGAAGAGCTGTGCTGCCACTACTTTACATATAAAAGTCGTCAGGGTCTGCACTTCGTTCTGTATGACGACAGTTACAGTGTATACAAAAAAATCGAGCTGGCTCAAAAGCTCGGGATAGAAAAAGCAATCTTATTTTATCCAGAAGTAAACAGCACGATAATCGAAACGGCGCTGAGCTTTTGTTCAGCATTATAATAATGGTTTTTACTCATCTGAATAAAGCTGGGGCATCATACATCCTATTAAATATTATGTAAAAAATCCGGATTGGAACAATCCGGATTTAAAACTCTTATCGATGTCTCTTATTCTTATTTTTTCGCGCAGCTTCCGATTTTTTACGGCGCTTTACGCTAGGACTCTGATAATACTCTCTCTTTCTGAGGTCAGAAAGAACTCCGGCCTTTGCGCAGCTACGCTTGAAACGCTTTAAAGCGCTATCCAGAGACTCATTTTCCTTAACTCTAATTTCTGCCATCTGCTTTCCCTCCCTCCAATCCACTCCAAGGAGTGTTTAAGGGCCTGTTACCGACTTTAACACTCGTATTATACCTATGGGACCTTTACTTGTCAAGTTTTTTTGGCTTCAGCACCAGGTTTACAAGCTTATTCCTGACCACAATTGACTTTACCAAATCCATTCCCTGCAAAATTCTTTTTATCTTTTCATCCTCCACAGCGGCCTGCACTACAGCAGAATCCTCACTGTCAACAGGCACAACAATCGTCGTTTTCAGTTTCCCGTTTACCTGCACAGCAATGGTTTTTTCCGCATCCACTAGTTTTTCCTCGTCATACTTCGGCCAGGGTTGCATTGAAGCCATTCCCTGAAAACCGAGCCTTTCCCATATCTCGTCCGCTATGTGGGGTGCAAAGGGCGAGAGCATCAGAAGCAGGGCCTTTAAATCTCCTCTGCTGGCTCCGTTTTCATAGTATTCATTGACAAGGGCCATCATTGCGGCAATTGCCGTATTGAACTTCATCTCGTCAATGTCTTCGCCGACTTTTTTTATTGTCCTGTGTATGGAGGCTTCATTTTTCGGCGAGTAGCCTTCATTATTATCCTTGTTTTTTACGGCAAGATTCCACACTCTGTCAAGAAACCGCTTGCAGCCTTTTACCGCATTTGAGGACCAGGGAGCGGCTTTTTCAAAGTCGCCTATGAACATGATGTAAAGACGCATTGTGTCAGCGCCGTAGCTATTGACCACATCCGTAGGGTTGACTACATTCCCCCTTGACTTGGACATTTTTTGTCCGTCCTCGCCCAGTATCATTCCTTGGCTTGTTCTTTTCGCATAGGGCTCTTTGGTGGGGACTATCCCAATGTCATAGAGGAATTTGTGCCAAAATCTGGAGTAGAGGAGGTGCAGGGTTGTATGCTCCATCCCGCCGTTGTACCAGTCCACCTGATGCCAGTAATCTATGGCCTCCCTGGAGGCAAGCTCCTTGTCGTTATGGGGATCCATATATCTGAGATAATACCAGCACGAGCCAGCCCATTGGGGCATTGTGTCGGTTTCCCTTTCAGCCGGGCCGCCGCATTTGGGACAGGTCGTTTTCACCCAGTCGGTTATCTTGGAGAGGGGCGATTCCCCGGTATCGGTTGTTTCATAGGATTCCACCTCGGGCAATATCAGAGGAAGCTCCCTCTCGTCTACGGGCACATAGCCGCATTTATCGCAGATAATTATAGGAATAGGCTCTCCCCAATAACGCTGTCGGGAAAACACCCAGTCACGGAGCTTATAGTTTATCTTCCGTGCGCCCAGGCTTTTTTCCTCCAGCCATTTAATTATTTTTTCCTTTGCCTCATCCACTTCAAGCCCGTTTAAAAACTCGGAATTGACCATAATACCGGTTTCCACATCGGTGTAGGCAGCCTCCTGTACATTTCCGCCCTCGACTACCTCCACAATGGGAAGGCCGAATTTCTTGGCGAATTCCCAGTCTCTCTGGTCATGGCCGGGCACGGCCATAATGGCTCCCGTTCCATAGGTAGCCAAAACGTAGTCTGATATGAAGATAGGTATGAGGTTGTTATTAACGGGATTTATTGCTTTTATTCCCCGGATCTCCACTCCGGTTTTTTCCTTATTCAGCTCTGTTCTTTCCAGCTCTGATTTCCCGGCAGCCTGCCTCCGGTAAGCATTGACCTCATCCATATTTTCAATATGGGCCGACCATTTTGTTATCAGCTCATGCTCCGGGGACATTACCATATATGTGGCTCCGAAAAGGGTATCCGGTCTTGTGGTGAATACTTTAATTTTATCGTCCAATGTGGTGTTAAAGTCCACCTCTGCTCCTGTGGAGCGGCCAATCCAGTTTATTTGCTGTGTTTTTATCCTCTCCAGATAATCAACCTCGTCCAGGTCATTTATCAGCCTTTCCGCATACTGGGTAATCCTGAGCATCCATTGGCTTTTTTCCTTGCGCACAACGGAACTCCCACAGCGCTCGCAGGAATTGTCAATAACCTCTTCATTGGCCAGAACACATTTGCAGGATGTGCACCAGTTTACCGGCATTGTGGCTTTATAGGCCAGCCCTTTTTTGAAAAGCTGCAGGAATATCCACTGGGTCCATTTGTAGTATTTGGGGTCCGTAGTACAAACTTCCCTGTCCCAGTCAAAGCTGTATCCCAGGGATTGTATCTGACGGCGAAAGTTTTCGATGTTTGCGGAAGTAACCTTGGCGGGATGGACTTTGTTGGCAATGGCATAGTTTTCGGTGGGCAGTCCGAAAGCGTCCCAGCCCATGGGAAACAGGACATTATAGCCCTGCATCCTCTTTTTTCTCGACACAATGTCCATTGCGGTATAGGGGCGGGCGTGTCCCACATGCAGCCCGTTTCCCGAAGGATATGGAAACTCTATGAGGGTATAGAGCTTAGGTTTATCGCTTCCTTCAAGTGCACGAAAACACTTTTTTTCACGCCATATATCCTGCCATTTCTTTTCTATCCTGTTAAAATCGTATTTCATATGATCCTCCATTCTGCCGTAATACGGCAGCACCTATAGAAACATGAGTAAGCTCACAGTCAGGTCACATTTGTCTGAAAAAGCGACGCGGCCGGGGCCCGCGCCGCAATTTACTTGTCCGTCAAACACTGTCCGTCATGCCTTTGTATCGGGCTCAGATTGAATAAGCTCAGAAATATCAACTCTGGCAGCATCGCTCCACAACCTTTCCAAGTCATAAAACTTCCGCGTTTCATCGAGAAATATATGAAGAACAACGGAAGCGAAATCTATCAGAACCCATCCACCACTGCGAACCCCCTCTGTTCTCAGAGGCGGCTCATCCTTTTCAGCCATAGACTTTGACGCTTCATCGGCGAGTGTTTTTATATGGGTGGTGGAGTTTGCGGTACATATTATGAAATAATCGGCCAGTATCGTTATTTCATCGGTTTTAAGAACGCAGATGTCCCTGGCCTTTTTACTGTCGAGGACTTTTACAAGTACCTCCATTATTTGTTTTGGCGTCAGCATATGGGTTTCCTTTCCTGAATTAATTTTACACCGCATACATTTAGGAGAATAAATTTATCGGCAATGAGGTTTATGCGATATCTCCAAGAATTTCTCCCGATGTGGAATATAGGTTGCCATCCGAATCTCTTGTTATAATATTTACATTATCGGCAGTTATCTCTTCCATATACGGATTTAGATATGAATTTATACTGTCCAGCCATTCCTCCAGCTTTATAACGCAATAGGAGGTGCCGTTAATATATTCATCATATTTGGTCGGCAGCGTCAAAAAGGAGATATTCTCTTCCTCCAGATTCATGCACTGCCGGATATACCATATTATAGTTCCCGCATCCAAGTCTGTCTTTACATACCTGGTAAAAATATCAACAAATTCTGTGAGCTTAAATAGATTGCCTGTATTCAGGCATTTTTTTATTATGGCTTTAATAAATGACTGCTGTGTTTTAATTCTGTCTATATCCTGCAGTGGGTAACCCGACCGAAATCTCACAACCTGGAGAGCATGCTCTCCGTCCAGATGCTGATATCCTGCGGGTATGTGGATATACAAATCCTGTACGGGGTCCTCATAATTCATATCAATGGGAACTTCAAAATCCACACCGTCCAGGGCATCCACTATGGCAACAAAAGCCTCCATATCCACCACAAAGTAGCTGTCTACAGTAAAGCCGGTTAAATCCCTCAGCCCCTCTTTCAGGCCCTTAATCTCATCATTGCCGGACATGAAGGTATTGGCTTTTTTTGTGCTCCAGGGTACGTTGACAAGGGTATCTCTCGGTATGCTGATTATATTTAACTTTTTATTTGAATTATCAAAGGCTCCGATAAGCATTGTATCGGTGTTCCCGTTCCCGTTATCCTTACCTACAATCGCGAAGGTATAAAACTCATCTTTTCGCGCCACTGTCTGCGGGACAGGAGGGGTGTTTTCCGCCACTCCGTTATCTCCGGGCACATAAGGCCCTGCCGGCATGTCCCTGTCTATCCTGGGAGGCCTTACACAGGATTTGTATAATATAATCGGCGTAATTATCAAAAGAAACAAAACTCCTGCTGCTATTCGCCTTTTTCTTTTTCTTCTTTGGTAGCGTTCAATCATCCTGTTAATTCGCCTCTGCTCCTCGATTGAACGCCCAGGCTCATCTTCCTGTATTATATGCCTCATTACTTTTTCCCTGATGTAATATATTTGATCAGCCGGTTTCGGCGAACTGCTCTGTATAATCGAATTCTGTCTCGACGGGAGGCGTCTCCTCGATAGGAGGTGTCTCGTCATTGGGAGGTGTCTCGTCATTGGGAGGTGTCTCCTCGATGGGAGGTGTATCCTCAATGGAGGGCGTCTCCACAGTGGGGGGCGTTTCCTCAACAGGTGGTTCAGATTGCACCGGAGCTTCTGAGTTGGTGGACGGTGTTATATCAGGCTCCGGATCATTTTTGGAGTTCTTTGTATTGTCATAAAATGAGTCAATCCCTCCCTCTATGGTGCCCGTTGTGGCATAGAGGTTTCCGTTTTCATCTCTGGTCAGTATATTAAGATGGTTTGCCGTAATCCTCTCATTGAAAGGATTGAAGCATTCATTGAGCAGCTTTAGCCACTCGTCAACCATAATCGTGCAATAGGAAAGCCCTTTTACGGAATCATTATAGAATTCGGGCATGGTATAGAAGGTTATGTCCTCCTCCTTTAAGCCCCATAATTCCCGACCATACCAGGCAATGTTCTTTAAAGCCAGATCCGTATCTACATATTCGGAGAAGATGGCTGCAAAATCGTCTATTTTAGTGATGTTTTCAATCTGCAGCATCTGACTTGCCACTGCCTTCATAAAGCTCTGCTGGGTTGATATACGCTCTATGTCGGCACCGGGATATCCCCTGTAGCGAATCACCTTCATCGCTTCCTCGCCGTTGAGATGCTTGTAGCCCTTTGGGATGTGTATATATAAGTCCTGCTTGGGATCTTCGTAGTCCATATCAACCGGAACGTCAAACCATACTCCGCCTATTGTGTCAACCAGGGTCACAAACGCATCCAGATCAACAACTATATAGTTGTCCACGGTATAGCCCAGCAAGTCCTTCAGTCCGGACTTGAGTCCCTCTATTGGCTCGGAGCTGAAGGCCATAATGGTGTTTACCTTTTTTACGCTCCACGGGACATTGACCATGGTATCACGAGGTATGTTGAGGATATTGAGCTTTTTGTTTTCAGCGTCATATGCACCCACAATCATAGTGTCCGTATTGCCGTTTCCCTGGTCCTTGCCCACTACAGCAAATGTATAAAATCCCTCTTTTCTATATGAATCCGTAACCTGGGGAGACGGGTCTATATCTTCGGTGCCCTGAGGGGTATTGGGAACAAAGTCCTGCTGTTTTTGCTCGGGAGCTTCAAACATAGAGCTTAGAAATATTACAAAAGACAGCATAATAACAATGAAAACACCGAGAATTATTATGCGTCTTTTCATTTTCTTCTTTTGGTATTGCTGAATCATCTCTTCGATTTTCTTTTTTTCTTCCGGAGTCCTCTTTATCTCTCCGGGCTCAACAGGCTCTGCCTGCTCAGAGGTTACCGGACTGTGAGCCTTTTCTGCTTTATTCCTGGCTTTCTTCCTTCTGTTTTTACCTGAATTACCAAATAGTTTCATAAGTCTATCCCTCTTTTGAAACGAGATAATCCAGCGCATTCCGTGTTCTTTGATGCGCGGTTACGCCCCGTCTCTTCATATCCCTCAGGCTCATTTCGAGCCCCAGTTTCAATGCTCCGTCAATATCCGTATAGGCCAGGCTTCTGAGCCTTTCAAGCCCGTCAAATTCCCTGCTCGGCTCTATGTAGTCGGCCAGGTATATTATTTTTTCAAGCAGAGACATGTTCTCTCTGCCTGTGGTATGCCAGCGAATTGCATTATAAACTTCATCGGATACGCCGAACTCATGGTAAGCAACGAGAGCTCCGGATATGGCATGAAGAAGCTTTGGCATCCTTTTTTCGGCAACATCGATTATAGTACCATATTTTTCACATATTTTCAACTGCTCATTTGTGTCCAGACTCTTTGTTATGTCATGCAAAATTGCGGCCGTTCTTGCTTCCTCTTGGTTGCAGCCCCATCTCCTTGCCAGTCTTACGGCCTCCTGCTCAATGCCCTCCAAATGGGGCCTTCTATCCACAGCCTGCCTATACATTCTCCTGGACTTTTCCCGCAGCCAGTCAAAGTCGGGGGCGGCTCCGTATAGCCTGTTTTTTATTATATAGGTGTACACCTCTTCACTCAGGTATTCTCTGCCTTTTCTTTTTTTAAGAAAAGATCTGAGGGAGGTTGAGGAAATATTAACAGGCTCTGTGGAAATCAACTCAACAGTTGTCCCGTATAAGCTCTTCAGCTTCTCCGAATGGGATACCGGAACGGATTTCACATCACGGGCAAAAACCGCAAGACCGGTATTTGCCAATATCCATTCGGCTCCATACCAGCTTTCAATGCTCAGAAACATGTCCTCGCCCATAATCAGCCATATCTCCGCATCTTTATACAAGGCTTTGAGCTCCAAAAGTGTGTCCTTTGTATAGCTTTTCCCGCCCCGCTTTATTTCCATATCGCTGACAGCGGCGTTTTTGATACCTTCGAATGCCAGCCGGGCCATCTCCAGCCTCATTTCAGGTGTGGGGGAATGCTCGGGGAGCTCCTTATGTGGCGGCATGGCGGTGGGTATCACCAGGAGCTTATCAAGACCTAATTGGCACTGCGTCTGTTTTGCAGAATTAATATGTCCTCTGTGGGGCGGGTTAAAGGTGCCACCAAAAATTCCGATTTTCATCATTAATCCAGAACAATTCCGTTGATTTCAGGGTTTTTCTTATACAGGACGAACCTGGTTCCGATGACCTGGACAGCCTCAGAATGTGTAAGCTCCGCCATCCTGTCGCAAGCTTCCCTGGAGGTCAGCATTGAGTTCTCCAACACCCTGCACTTTATCAGCTCCCGGGCCCTCAAAGCATCTTCAGCCTGCTTGATGATATTTTCGGTTATACCGCCTTTACCTATATGAACTATTGTATCTTCTCTGTTGGCAAGGGCCCTCAGCCGGGCTCTTTGTTTGCTGGTTAGCATAAAAACCATTCCTTCCATAGCTTGTGCTTCTAATCTAGTTTTGCACGGTCCTGCAGATAATAAATCAGCTTGTCTTTTAAAGCCTCTATAGCTTTGGCTCTGTGGGATATCCGGTTTTTAAGCTGCGGGTCAAGCTGGGCCATGGTCTTGCCGTATTCGGGCAGGTAGAATACGGGGTCATATCCAAAGCCCCCTGACCCTGACGGACTATAGCTGATTTTACCCTTGCATTCACCATATGCCGTCAGCTTATCTCCATTTGGGAAAACACATACTATACTTGAGACGAATTTCGCGTTTCGTTGTTCCAAGTTTGACATTTTGGATAAAAGAAGTCTGATCCTGTCCTCATCGCTTTTACAGTCCGGAGCGCCGTACCGAGCCGAATATATACCCGGCTCGCCTCCCAGCGCCTCAACCACAAGACCAGAATCATCGGCAATTGCAGGAAGTCCGCAGAGCTTCATCACCCCTTGGGCCTTTATAAGGGCATTGTCTTCAAAGGTGCTTCCCGTCTCTTCCGGATCTGTGGATACCCCTGCTTCCTTCATGGAGATTACGTCAATATTGACCTTTGAAAGTATCTGCCTCATTTCCTTCAGCTTTTTTTCATTATTACCGGCCAACACAAATCTCATATAGAACCTCATTGCCGCGCAGCGGCATTTGTATATTTTTTTCTTTAATCGAGTAATGCCTTCACAAACGCATCCCCGTCAAACTCCAGCAGATCCTCAATTTTTTCGCCTACGGTAACAAGCTTTACTGGTATTTTCAATTCCCTGGCCACCGCAAAGGCGATTCCCCCTTTGGCCGTCCCGTCAAGCTTGGAGAGCACAATTCCCGTAATTTTCGCTATTTCATTAAACTGCCTTGCCTGAATTAAACCGTTCTGACCTGTTGTGGAGTCAATTACTAAAAGTGTTTCCCTGGAGGTATTTGGCAGCTCCCTGTCTATTATTCTGCTTATTTTTGAGAGCTCCCGCATCAGGTTTTGTTTGTTGTGAAGCCTGCCCGCCGTATCGCAGATTATTATGTCTGCCCCCCTGGCTTTCGCTGCTGCAATTCCATCGTATATGACGGCACCCGGGTCGGAGCCCTCGCCATGCTTTACAATATCGGCCTTTGCTCTATCCGCCCAGATTGACAGCTGCTCGGCGGCGGCGGCCCTGAAGGTGTCACCGGCGCACAGTAAAACCCGTTTCCCCTCTTTGGTAAACTTATAAGCCAGCTTACCGATTGTGGTGGTCTTGCCCACGCCGTTTACACCCACAACAAGGATAACGGAGGGTTTTGTGTCCAGCTTCAGGGAACTGTTCTCCTCCGGGAAAATATTCATCAGAATTTCATAAAGTGCTTCTTTAAGCTCTGCGGGCCCTCTGAGTCCCCTTTGTCTTACTGTTTCCCTGAGCCTGTCCACAGATTCGGATGCTATTTCCACACCCACATCGGCCATTATAAGTGTTTCCTCAAGCTCGTCAAAAAACTCATCGTTTGCACCTGTAAAGGAATCAAAGATTCCGTTCAGCTGTGTTGTTAAATTCTTCCTGGTCTTTGCCAGTCCCTGCTTTATTCTTTCAAATACACCCATATTTATCTTCCGTTTCGTTCTCCCCCACCGGGCCGTCTGGGGCCGGCAGTTTTTTTATAGTTTATTTTGCTTCTTCCAGAGCCTTTTCCAGGTCTATTGACAGTACCTTTGACACACCGCGCTGCATGGTAACACCATACAGTACATCCGCCTCTTCCATTGTACCGCGCCTGTGAGTAATTATAAGAAATTGTGTTTTTTCAGACATCTTTCTCAGATATTTCGCAAACCGCTCCACATTCTTTTCGTCCAGAGCCGTTTCTATCTCATCGAATACGCAAAACGGAGTGGGACGTACCTTTAAAATCGCAAAATGAATGGCTATTGCCACAATGGCCTTCTCTCCGCCCGATAAAAGAGAAAGCGCTCTCTGTGTCTTTCCCGGAGGCTGAGCCATAATCTCTATTCCGCAGTTTAAAATATCGTTTTCATCCTCCAGAATAAGGTCCGCT
>JGI24712J26585_10004314_pt1 | contig 10855 bp, 11 predicted proteins | sample BioPla3DNA2_FD_26585 | JGI IMG/M metagenome (IMG submission 26585)
GGGGGAAGCACTATGGATACAAATACTATGGACATAAATGTTAGAGAACTTAGAAGAAATGCTTTTAGAGTTACAAAGGAAAGGGGAATAACATCTTCAAGAATAAGGGTTCCAGGCGGATTCTTAAAGGCAGAGTATTTGGGCTTAATTCAAGAAGTTGCTGATAAATATGGTGATGGAACAGTTCATATAACAACTAGACAAGGTTTTGAAATTCTAGGAATAGATATGAAGGATATACCAAAGGTTAACGCTATGTTACAACCTATAATAGAAGGTTTAGAAATTAATCAAGAAGTTCCAGGAAAGGGATATTCAGCAGCAGGAACTAGAAATGTATCAGCATGTATAGGAAATAAGGCTTGTCCTTTTGCTAATTATAATACAACAAACTTTGCTAAGAAAATAGAAAAAGCAGTATTTCCAAATAATCTACATTTTAAAATAGCTTTAACAGGATGTGCTAATGATTGTATTAAGTCTAGAATGCATGACTTTGGAATAATAGGAATGACAGAACCACAATTTGATAAAGATAGGTGTGTATCTTGTGGAGCTTGCATTAAAGCATGTTCAAAAAAATCAACAGGTGCCCTTCGTGGAGAAAATTATAGACCTGTTAGAAATCATGATAAATGTATAGGATGCGGTCAATGTGTTATTAGCTGCCCAACAGGTGCTTGGTCAAGAAGTAAGGAAAAATATTATAGATTAGCTATTATGGGGAGAACAGGNAAGAAAAACCCAAGATTAGCAGAAGATTTTATAATATGGGTGGATGAAGAAAGTATAATAAAAATAATACAAAATACTTATAAATACGTTGAAGAATATATTTCTAAGGATGCTCCTGAAGGAAAGGAACATATAGGCTATATCATTGATAGAACAGGCTTTATGGAATATAAAAAGTGGGCCCTTGAAGGAGTAGAACTTTCAGATAAGGCTATTCTTAAAGAAAACATTTATTGGAGTGGAATAAAGTACTAAAAAATAGTTCGGCTTTTTTAATGTACAATGCAGAAAGTAGAATCTACAATGAAGGATGTTTTGCGCATAAAACTTACAATATATTTTGTGTGCAGCACTTTTAAAAGTTCTTGAGGATTTTTTCCTCAATTCTGCATTGTGTATTATTATGCTTGGAAAAATTTATATAGTTAAAAGAAGAACTACTAGGCCTTAGTGTTATTGTTTTTGAGTACAGTGATTTAATCAAAATTCTTGGCAGAGTAGTTTTTATATTTATACCTTTCTAAAAGTGTAAAATGTTTATTAAAGGAGCAGAATGGGTTAAAATATAATAATAGGGATAAATGACAGTAAAAAAGTTAGGAGTAGTATTATGATTCAACTTTTAGGAATTAGGAAAAATATTGGGGTGAAAATAAGGGAAAAACTTGCTATATCTCAAAAGAAAAGGGAAGAATATACAAAGAAGCTCCTTGAGTATTTTGATGAAGTTGTTATTTTGAGTACTTGTAATAGAACAGAAATTTATTTTAATGGTTCTTTGAAGGAGGAAGAAGGATTAAAAAAGATTTTTGAGATATTAGGTTGGGATATAGAATTAAAGGAAGCCTGTTTTTATTTAGAGGAAAAAGGCGCTGTAAGGCATTTAATGGAGGTAGTTTGTGGTTTTCACTCAAGAATATTAGGGGAGGATCAAATACTTGGGCAAATAAAAGAAGCATATTTTTCAGCCTNCAAAATAGGTGCAGTTAAAAATGAGCTTCAAAGACTATTTCAGGAAGCTATAACATGCGGGAAAAAATTTAGAACAGAAGGAAAGCTTTATGAAATTCCTGTATCTTCTGCTTCTATAGCGGTAAATGAGGCTATAAAGAAAGGTGCTAAAAATATTATGGTTATAGGCTACGGAGAAGTTGGAAAGCTTGTATTTAAATATGCTCTTTCGAACAATATAAATGAGCTGAACTTAATAGTAAGGAATGTAGAAAAGATCCAAGGCATAGAAGATAAGAGGGTTAAAGTTATTAATTATCAAGAAGGAAGAAAAATAATCAATGATATGGATGCTGTAATCTCCTGTACCTCAGCTCCCCATTTAATTATTGAAAAGGAGCATATTAATGAAGAGGGGAAAAAACTAATAATTTTTGACTTAGCCCTACCTAGAGATATAGATGAAAAAATTAAAGATTTTAAGAGAATAGAACTTTATGATATAGACGATATTAGTTCAATGGATGATGAAAATAAGAAAATAAGAAAAGAAAGAATGGAAGAGTTTAGATCTATAATAAATAAATACATAGATGATTATCTTAACTGGAAAAGCATAAAAGAGATTTCACCTATTATACAAAAAATTAAGGAAAATAGTAATGATATTGTAGAGAAAAGAGAAACCACTTTAAAGAATAAGTGCAATGATAAAAAAGATATAGAAATTGCCAATAGGCTTATTAAAAGTACCTCGGATTATTATGTTAATAGGGCAATTGAGGTTTTAAAGGAAGAAAAATTAAAAGGGCAGGAAGAAGAGTGTATAAGGATATTAGAGAAGATATTTATAAAGAAAAATTAGTCTATACCTATCTTTCCTTTATATCACAAAAGCTAAGGGTAGGTATAATAGGAGGAGGGAAGGCAGGATACCTTAAGTCTAAGAGCTTTCTATCAAGGGGGTGTAGAGTTGAGGTATTATCCATAAATTTTATAGATGAATTCTATAGCTTAAAAGATATTAAACTTATTAAAGGGGAATATAAAAAAGAGTTTATTAAAGATAAGCATTTAATAATAATAGCCACAGATGATAATAATAAAAATTTAGAGATAAAAAGGGACTGTGATGAAGAATTTAAAATATACATATTTACATCTAATTTTTTAGAAGGAATGGCTGTAACACCAGTTCAAGGAGAATTAAATAATATAAGTTTTGCCCTAAGCACCAAGGGGGCTAATCCAAGGGGANCCTTAATTTTAGAAAGTAAAATTTATTCCCTGTTANAAAATTATGATGATTTTATAGGATATTCTTCATGTCTAAGAGAAAAAGCAAAATTAATCAAAGAAAATAAAAGTCAGATTATAACTTTCATATGCAGTGAAGATTTTAAATATATTTATGAAAAGGGAAAAGATAAAGTAGTAATGGAACTATTTTTTGGTAAAGAAATAGTAAGTAAATTATATTAATGTTTTATAGGAGATACTTATGAATTTAATTATTGCAACAAGAAAAAGTAAATTAGCTCAAATTCAAGCAGATATAGTAATTAATCTTATTAAAGAAAAGCATAATATTAATTCTGAAAAAATGCTGATAGTTACAGAAGGAGACAGAAGACTGGATGTAACCCTAGATAAAATAGGTGGCAAGGGAGTCTTTGTTAAGGATATTGAACATGCACTATTAAGTAAAAAGGCCCATGGAGCAGTGCATAGTATGAAGGATGTACCCTTTCAGTTGGCAGAAGATTTTGAAATAGTAGCAATACCTGAAAGAGAAGATATTAGAGATGTATTTATATCAAGGGATGGAAGAAAATTTCAAGATTTAAAAAAGGGTGCAGTTATAGGAACGAGCAGCATAAGAAGGGCTGCAATGCTAAAAGCTATGAGAAATGATTTAAATATAGTTCCAATTAGGGGAAATGTACAAACAAGACTTGAAAAGATGGAAAAGGAAAATATGAATGGAATAATCTTAGCAGCAGCTGGATTAAAAAGATTAAAATTAGAGAGCATAATAACAGATTATTTTGATCCAAAAATATTCTTACCTGCAATAGGACAAGGGGCCATAGGAATAGAAGCCCTAAAAGAGGGTGAATATAATAGCTATTTAAGAAGTTTAGATAATAAGACTGCAAGGATTACAGTAGAGGCTGAAAGAAGTTTTATGAGAAAGCTAAATGGAAATTGTAGCAGTGTAATTGGCGTTTATTCAGAAATAAAAGACAAGGACTTATATATGATAGGGATCTTTGATGTAGGTGGAAAAATAGTTAAAAAAGATATATTAGGTAATAAGGACAATAATATAGAGTTAGGTTTAAAACTTGCAGAAAAAATATTGAAAGGATAAACAGCGGTGAGTAAAGTTTATATAATTGGCACAGGACCAGGAGATGAAGAATTATTAACATTAAAGGCAGTTGAAGTTCTAAAAGAATGTACAGCTGTCCTATATGATAGATTAGTTTCAAATAATATATTAAATTACTTAAATGAAAATTGTGAAATATATTACTGTGGTAAAGAACCAGGATGCCATTACAAAAGCCAAGATGAAATAAATAAAATTTTAGTAAGCCTCGCTAAAGAAGGGCATATAGTTGGAAGAATTAAAGGGGGAGACCCTTATGTTTTTGGAAGAGGTGGAGAAGAGGTTCTTTCCCTAATTGAAGAAGATATAGAGTTTGAAGTAATTCCAGGAGTAACTTCNCCAATATCAGTATTAAATTATGCTGGAATCCCAATAACTCAAAGGGAAATAGCTCAAAGCTTTCATATAGTTACAGGAATGACGGCAAGTAAATCAAATATAAATTGGGAGGCAATATCTAAAGAAAAGGGNACCTTAGTTTTTATGATGGGGTTAAATAAATTAGGAAGCATAATAGAAAACCTAATAAGTAATGGAAAAGACATAAATACTAAAGTAGCAGTAGTAATGAGGGGAACTTCTTCCAAGCAGAAAAAGGTAGTTGGAACTTTAAAAAATATAGAAGCAAAAGTTAAAGAAGCTAAATTAAAGTCACCTTGTATAATTGTTATGGGAGATGTTGTAGAATTAAATAATAAATTAAATTGGTATGAAAGAAAGTCCCTTTTTGGTTTAAATATATGTATAACAAGATCAAAGGAACAGTCCCTTAATTTGAAGAAAAAGCTAAGAAGATTAGGGGCAGAAGTAACAGAAATAAATTCTATAAAAATACAAGAAACTAAAGAAAATTTAGATGCTGTAAAGAATAGGTTAGGTGATTATGATCATATAATATTAACCTCAGTAAATGGAGTTAANGTATTTTTTAATTATTTAATAGAAAATAAAATTGATATTAGGACTATTAAAGCTAAGTTTTCAGTTATTGGGAAAGGAACTAGGAAGGCCTTAGAAGAAAGAGGAGTAAGAAGCTTTATTATGGGCAAGGATTTCCTTGCAGAAGGCTTGTTTGAAGAGTTAAAACCTCATTTAACTGAGGGGGAAAAGGTATTAATACCTTGTTCTTCACTAAGCAGGGAATATTTAAAAGAAGAAATTGAAAAATTAGGCTTATATGTGGATAAAATACACACATATAATACAATTTGTGGTGAAGTAAAAAATAAAAGGGTTTTTGAAGAAGTTGATTTTGTTTTATATACCAGCCCTAGTACTGTAAACAATATGATAAATATGTTTAGTGTAGAAGAAATAAAATCAAAGTTTAGCATAGCAATTGGACCACAAACATATAAGGCTTTAAAAGAAAAATCTATAGAAGCTCATGTTTGCAAAGAACATTCAGAAGAGGGGTTCTTAAAGGANATAATTGAAATATACAATAATTATAAGAAAGAGTGAAGAAAATGATAAGAAGAGGAAGACGATTAAGAGCTAATGCGGCAATAAGGGATTTAGTAAGAGAAAATAAAGTAAATAGCAGTGATTTTATTTTTCCTATTTTTGTTGTTGAAGGAGAAAATATAAAAAGAGAAATAAGTTCTATGGAAGGGAACTATCATTGGTCAATAGACAGGCTGCCTGAAATTATAAAAGAAATAGAAGAACATAAGATAAGAGGTGTTATTATTTTTGGGCTGCCAAATCATAAAGATGAATGTGGCTCAGAAAGTTTTAATGATGATGGAATAGTTCAAAAAGCAGTAAGAAAAATAAGAGAAATTACAAATAACCTATATATAATTACAGATGTTTGTATGTGTGAATATACCAGCCATGGCCATTGTGGAATATTAAGTGATAATGATGTAAATAATGATAAGACTTTAGAAATATTAGGTAAAATAGCCTTATCCCATGCAAGGGCAGGAGCTCATATGGTTGCCCCATCAGATATGATGGATGGAAGAATTGGGCATATAAGAAATGTACTAGATGAAAATGGCTATGAAAATGTTGCTATAATGAGCTATGCTGCTAAGTACTCATCACATTTTTATGGCCCCTTTAGGGAAGCAGCTAATTCGGCTCCTCAATTTGGAGACAGAAAAACTTATCAAATGGATCCCGCCAATTCAAAGGAGGCACTAAAAGAAATAGAATGGGATGTAAAGGAAGGGGCAGATGTAGTTATTGTTAAGCCGGCCATGTCTTATTTAGATATTGTAAGAGCTGTGAAAGATAAAATTAATATACCAATTTGCGCCTATAATGTTAGTGGAGAATATGCCATGGTAAAGGCAGGAGCTAAGGCAGGCCTTATAGATGAAAGGGGAGTAGCTTTAGAAATGTTACTTTCAATGAAGAGGGCAGGAGCAGACATGATAATAACTTATTATGCTTTAGAGGCAGCAAGGTGGTTAAAGGAGGATTAAATATGGATAACAAAACAATATTTCATGAATCAACAAAATATATGCCTGGTGGAGTAAACTCCCCAGTTAGGTCTTATAAAAACATTGGANTAACTCCTCCTGTTATAAAGAGCGGAAAAGGTGCAGTTATCATAGATGAGGAAGGTAAGGAATATATAGATTTTGTATTAGCTTGGGGGCCCATGCTTTTAGGCCATAGTGATGAGGATGTAGTAAGGGCTATAAAAGAAACAGCTGAAAATGCAATAGCTTTTGGAGCACCTACTAAGGCTGAATTAGAAATGGCAAAGTTCTTATGTGATAACCTAGAAAATATTGAAATGGTTAGAATGGTTAACTCAGGTACAGAAGCAACTATGAGTGCAGTAAGACTAGCAAGGGGTTATACTAAAAAAAATAAAATAATAAAATTTGCTGGATGTTATCATGGCCATTTTGATGGTTTTCTAGTGGAAGCAGGTTCTGGTGTATTAACAAATAGTATTCCAGGATCTCCGGGGGTTCCAACTGATAATATAAAAAATACCTTAATTGCAGAATATAATAATATTGAAAATCTTAAAGGATTATTTGATAAATACGGTGATGATATTGCTTGTGTGGTAATAGAGCCTGTTGCAGGAAATATGGGGGTTATAAAGGCAGAAGAAGAATTTATGGAAGCTTTAAGGGAGCTTTGTGATAAATATGGTGCTCTTTTAATATTTGATGAGGTTATGAGCGGCTTTAGAGTAGCCTTTGAAGGGGCTCAAAGTTTGTATAGGGTTAAGCCTGATTTAGTAACTTATGCAAAGATAATGGGAGGAGGGCTTCCTTGTGGGGCCTATGGAGGAAAAAAAGAAATAATGGAACATTTAGCTCCATCAGGTGACGTATATCAAGCAGGTACTATGTCTGGAAATCCTATTGTTATGGCTGCTGGGTTAGCTACTTTAAGTAAAATAAAGAAAAATAGAGAAGAATACTATAATAAAATAAACTGCTTAGGAGATAAGTTAGAAAAAGGTTTATTAAAAATAGCAAGAGAAAAAGGAATTCCTTTAGTAATAAATAGGTGTGGAGGGATGTTTACTTTATTCTTTACTAAGTTAAAAGAAGTAAAAACTTATAATGATGTTAAAACCTGTGATTCAGAAATTTTTATAAAGTACTTTAAACATATGCTGGCTAATGGAATTAATATAGCTCCTTCTCAATTTGAAGCAATATTTTTAAGTGCTGCTCATACAGAAGAACATGTAGCTAAATTCCTAAAGACATTTAGTACTTTTGAATTATAAATAGAGAGCTAAATTTATGTTGAAAGCAATAATAATTGTTTCCTTTGGAACAGCTGATTTAAGGGGAATAAAAGAATTAGAAAAGTTTGAAGAAGAAATAAAGGAAAGTACAAGAAATAAATATTATGTTTGCAAGGCCTTTACATCAAAGCTACTATCTAAGGCTGTATTAAATAAATATGATAAAATTGTCCCAACATTAGAAGAGCTTTTAGTCAATCTAAATAATGAAGGTTATAAGGAAGTATATATACAGCCCCTTTATATAATTGAAGGAAAGGAATACTTAGGTATAAAAAAAGTTGTAGAAGAGTATATTCATTACTTTTCAAAAATTCTTTTAGGAAATGCTTTTATGAGTAAGAAAGAAGATAAATTAAAAAAATCCTTTAATTTAATATTTACTGTTACTAAAAAAGATTTATCGAAAACTGACAATATAGTTTTGGTTGGCCATGGCTCTAAAAGTGCTGATACAGAAATCTATAATACCTTAAAAGAATTCTTTGTAAAAAATGGATATAAAAAAGTATATGTAGGTACCTTAGAGGGAAAAATTAAAAAGGAAGAAGTTCTAAATCAATTAATAAAGAATAATATAAAAAATCTAACCATAATTCCAATATTTATGTTGCAAGGAAAACATATAAAAAGAGATGTTTTTGGCGAAAGTAATTCATGGGAGTCCTTAATAAAAGAACATAATATAAAAGTGAAAAGCATTAAAAAATCCCTTTTAGAATATGAAGAAATAAGAAAATACTATATTAATGAAATAAAGTTAAACCTAAATAAAGAATCATTTTAAAAAATAAAATTTAATAAAAAAGTTAAATTATAGAAATAAAAACTGTGAAAACTATCACAGTTTTTATTTTTTTAGTGTATAATCTTTAAGAGTCGCTGTATAAATATAGCAATTATTAGGGGGAGACATTATGTATAATGAGGAAATTAACAAAGTAACATTGGCAGCAAGGGATAAAATAGAATTATTAAATAACAATAAAATAGGATACTTTATTAGTTCAATCTTGGCTGGTATTTATATTGGACTAGGAGTTATGTTAGCTTTTACAATAGGAGGATTATTAACTCCAGATAATATTCCTTTAGCAAGGATTGTTATGGGACTGTCATTTGGAGTTGCCTTAAGCTTGGTCTTATTTGCTGGAGCAGAACTATTTACTGGAAGTAATTTTATTATGTCTGTTGGAGCATTATGCAAAACAGTTTCTTGGAAGGATGCAGTTAAAATTTGGGCAACAACCTTTATTGGANATTTTATAGGATCAATATTAGCAGCCTTTATCTTTTTTATGACAGGTTTGGCAACTGGACCAGTTGGAGAATTTATAGCAAAAACCTCTGAAGTAAAAACATCTTTAATAGTGAGTGAATTGTTTTTTAGAGCTTTATTATGTAATGTTCTTGTTTGTTTAGCTGTATGGTGTAGCTATAAATGTAAAGAGGAGACAGCAAAATTAATAATGATTTTTTGGTGTATATTTGCCTTTATAACCGCAGGTTTTGAACATAGTATTGCCAACATGGTAATCTTAACAATTGGAATGTTAGCACCCTTTGATGCAGTTTTAAGTATAGGAGGGTATGTTTACAATATTGCAATGGTTACATTAGGCAATATGGTTGGTGGAATTGTATTTATTGCAATACCTTATTACATAATATCAAAAGGAAAAAATAAATAGTTAGAGGCATATTTGCCCTATTTTTGCAATACTTTAAAGAAAGGAAGTGTATATAATGAAAAAAGAAATTATTTCTAGCAAAAATGCACCAGCTGCAATAGGATCATATTCACAAGGGGTTAAAATAGGTGAATTAGTATTTACTTCAGGACAAATACCTATAAATCCAGCTACGGGAGAATTAGTAACTGAGATAAGATCAGCAACTAAGCAAGCGCTAGAGAATATTAAGGGAATTTTAGAAGAGGCTGGCAGCAGCTTGGATAAAGTTATTAAAACAACAATCTTTTTAAAAGATATGAATGACTTTGCAGCAATGAATGAAGTTTATGCACAATTAAGGAAATAATTCAGCCATTATACATTCTACATTAAAAAAGTGCTATGCACTTTAGAAAGAATATTATTTTTGGAGGAATTTATGTTTAAAGAAAATTTTAGGTTTGTATCCAAGATAACTCTTATTCATCTGTTAACCTATACAGCTTGTGGTATAACATTTTCAATGATTTTAAAATATCAAGCATCTCTTGAAGTAACAGAGGGCTTTAGGGATATGAATCATATTATGGTTCGATTATCACCAATTTTTCAAGTAGGTCGGGGTATTTTATTTGGATTAGTATTATTACTAATAAGGAATTCCTTTCAGGGAAAGAAACATGACTGGTTAAAGTTATGGTTCCTTATTATAGCTATTGGAATATTTAATACACCTGCAACTGCACCATTTTCAATTGAAGAGTTTATTTATTATGAACCCTCCAATATAGCATGGAATTTGCAATTAGGTGGATTAGCAGAAATACTTATACAAACATTGCTATTTAGTTTTTTATCAATGAGAGTTATAAAACATTCAAGTAGCAAGTGAGGAAATTGAGATTATTTATTAACTTAAAAGTAAGGAAGAATTTGAATAAATAAACTCCAACTAGGATATTATAGGAAATGATAATATTTTTGGAGGGTGATTTATGTTTACTGTTATGGCAATAAAAATTGAACCAAGGGTGAAAAAGGCTCCAGAGGTTCAAGAAATTTTAACAAAGTATGGCTGTATAATACATACAAGAATAGGATTACACGAAGCAACTAAGGATTCCTGTGCTAATTCAGGACTAGTATTATTAAATCTCCTTACTGATGAAAAGAAGAAATTAAGAATTTACATGAAGAACTAGATTCTATGGAGGGAGTTACAGCCAAGATATTAGAAATGTAAATAAATTAAAAATAACCGCTGCTTTAGGAGCGGTCAGATAGGGATTTATAATTCCTAAAAAATTCGGCATAGTCGTTGATATTCGGCTATGCCGTTTTTTCGTTTATTTTGGTAAGTCG
>JGI24712J26585_10004322_pt1 | contig 10841 bp, 9 predicted proteins | sample BioPla3DNA2_FD_26585 | JGI IMG/M metagenome (IMG submission 26585)
AAGCCGGTAGGGGTTTTCTTTAACTATATTGATAGCTTCATTGCCGTACTGCTTGAAAATTCTGGCGGAGTGGCTGGCGCTAACCCCGTGCCCCTGGAGAAAAATCATAATCTCTTTGATCTCTTTGTGTTCATCCCAGGCTTTTTTGATCATCTCGATTCGTTTTTGGCCGATACCTTCCACCTGGGAGAGTTTCTCCGGGGAGTTTTCGATTATATCCAGCGTTTGCAGGCGAAAGGTTTTTACAATGCGCCTGGCCATGACCGGGCCAATGCCTTTAATCATGCCGGAACCCAGATATTTCTCTAATCCATTCAGCGTGGAGGGAGTTATAATCTCATACTGCTCCACCTGGAACTGCTCGCCATATTTTTGATTGTGCACCCATTCTCCGCTGAGTTTAAGTGATTCGCCGGGGGTTATCCCGGCCATCCTCCCCACAATCGTCGTCAGCCCTTTTTTCCCTTTTTCCTGGAGCCTGGCTACGGTAAAGTTATTCTCTTCGTTGTAGTAGGTGATCCTTTCCAAAAAACCGTAGATCGAATTCAGCGGTCCCTCACCTTCCCTTGCGCTTTCTTTCCCGTTCCTTATCAGCTTTTTGCTCTTCCAGCTCGCAGGCCTGGCATAGAGCCCGGCTGATGCCGCCCTTCCAGATCATATAATCCGCATCTGTCCTTTTCCCGCAGCGGAGGCAGGCATGCATATTTAACCATCCTTTCGGGCCAAAAGTAATATTAATCATCTATATTTAGCCGACCTGTTCCAGTATTGTTATCAGATACCGGAGATAGTCCTTCTCATCCTGCTGAGAAGCCTTTACTTTCAGAGTAACCCCTTTGCCGGATAAAAGGGAAAGATAGCGGCGGTTTTTATTCACAACCTGCCAGAGCTGCTCGCTCTGGAATTGTTTTTCCTTCGAAAATTTGATGATCGTTACGTTTTTTTGATGCTCGATGGTCTCCACTTCTTTTTCGCGGGCGAGTTGCCGCAAGCGCATTACCAGAAGCAGGTTTTCCACCGGTGGCTGAAGGTGCCCGTAGCGATCCTTCAATTCGGCGGCCATATCCTGCAGGTCCTCTTTCTTCTCCAGCGCAGCTATACGGCGGTAGAGCTCAATTTTTTGCTGCTGATTTACTATATATGAGGAGGGCAGATAAGCGTTGATCTTCAAATCGATCCTGGGTTCGGTTTTATGCTGCCCATCAATCTTTTTGCCTTTCATCGTTTCGATTGCCTGCTGCAACAAGCGGCAGTAAAGCTCGTACCCCACCGCCATCATAGAACCGTGCTGTTCGGGACCCAGGATATTGCCCGCTCCCCTGATTTCCAGATCCCGCAGGGCTATTTTAAATCCCGACCCCAGCTCGGTAAACTCCTTGATGGCCTGCAGCCTTTTAACGGCATCCCCGCTCATTACCTTATCCTTCCTGTAAGTAAGGTAGCAGTAGGCAAGGCGGTTGGAACGTCCGACCCTTCCCCGGAGCTGGTAGAGCTGTGCCAGCCCAAAATGGTCCGCATCATATACTACCATGGTATTTACATTGGGGATGTCGAGACCGGCCTCCACAATGGTAGTACTGACAAGAATATCATACTCCCCGAGCAAAAACCTGTGCATGACCTCCGCCAGCTTCTGTTCCGGCATCTGGCCGTGGGCCACCACAATCCTGGCTCCAGGTACCATCTCCTGCAATTTGGATGCCCATTTCTCGATTGTCTGGATGCGGTTGTAAATAAAATAGACCTGGCCGCCGCGGTTGAGTTCCCGCTGGAGAGCTTCCTTGATAAGATTCTGAGAGTACTCCACCACGTAAGTTTGTACAGGATAACGGTTCTCAGGCGGCGTATCGATAACGCTCAGATCCCTGGCTCCCGAGATAGCCATATGCATGGTACGGGGGATGGGGGTAGCCGTCATGCTCAGCACATCGACTTCCTTACGCAGCATTTTAAGCTTCTCCTTGTGCCGGACGCCAAAACGGTGTTCTTCATCAATAATTAACAGACCCAGATCTTTAAACCCGATATCCTTGGAAAGAAGCCTGTGCGTACCGATAACTATATCGGCAACCCCGGCTTTGAGCTCCCCAATAACCCTTTTTTGTTCCTTGGGGCTGCGGAAGCGGCTTAACAGCTCAACCTTCACGGGGAATCCCTTAAAGCGGTCCAGGAAATTTTCATAATGTTGCTGCGCAAGAATAGTTGTAGGAACCAGAAATGCCACCTGTTTGCCGTCAACTACAGCCTTAAAAGCCGCCCTTAAAGCCACCTCCGTCTTGCCGTAACCCACGTCCCCGCAAAGCAGGCGATCCATGGGCCGCTCTTTTTCCATATCCGCTTTTACTTCTTCAATGGCGCGCAGCTGATCCGGCGTTTCTTCAAAGGGAAAACGATCCTCAAATTCCTTCTGCCATGGCTGATCGGGCAAAAAAGCATAGCCCTTCACAGCTTCTCTTGCCGCATAAAGAGAGAGAAGATCCCTGGCAAGTTCCTGGACGGAAGCCTTGACGCGGCTCTTAACGCGTGCCCATTCCTGCCCTCCGAGAGAGGATACTTTGGGAGGATGGCCCTCCCCTCCTACATACCTTTGCAGCAGATCAATCTGTTCAACCGGGAGGTAAAGCTTATCTTCCTTAGCGTATTTGATATAAAGGTAATCTCGCGTAACACCGTCAACATCCATAGTGCGAATACCCATATATCTTCCAATTCCGTGCTGTTCATGGACAACGAGGTCTCCCATCCTGAGCTCCTGAAAATCCCTTAGAGCATTTTTGCTTTTGGGAGCAGCCCAGCGCTTCTTTTTTCTATAACCGGGAAGGATCTCCTTATCCACGAGCACCGCCAGTTTTAATGAAGGCATGACAAACCCGTTTTCCAGCCTTCCGGTGATAATATTAATACTCCTTGATGTTCTTCCCCTTTTCTCTGCCTTCTCCCCGGGGAACGAAATAATATCGCTTCCTTCACTCAACGTCTCCACTTCACTTCTGCTTTTATTAAGCAATACCCGTGAATCCGCCGGGCGCGAAACGCTGAATTCCTGTTCACGAAAGAGCTTCTCCATTTCACCGGCTCTCTTTTCCCCGTCACAGATCAGGAAAATCTCGTAACCTGAGGACCACCAGTTCTTTATTTCATCTTTCAGCAGTTCTAAACGCCCCATAAATGAGGGAACGGGACGGGACTGAATATTTAAAGTGCCGGCAACATTTACAAAAGGAAGGCGGCCCGAAAAAGGGGTTAAGGCGACAATCTTGAGGGGTTTCCGGTTGAATAATTCTTTAAGCGTCCAGCATATATCAGCCTGACCAGGCAATATATCCCCCTGTAGAAGGAGCCCGGTCTGGAACTCCCGCAGTTCTTTCAAAAGAGACTCTGCCTGCATGGCAACGCTCTCCGGTTCATCCCAGAGGAGCAGCGCACCCGGCGGCAGGTAATCTACCAGTGCACCGGGCTCGGGGTAAAAAAAAGATATAAAATGCTCCATCCCTTCAAATGAACCGGAACTTTCCAGTTTTAAGAGACAGTTCTCCACTCTTGTCCTCATCCTGTCGGCGGCTTCTTCATTTTTTTGTTTCTTAAGCCTGGAGACGCTTTTCTCCATCTCTTCCAGAATAGCTTTGGTTCCCCTCTGCCGGGCAGCTTCATTCAGGATCACTTCCCGGGCAGCCAATACGGAGATAGCGGGGATAGAGTGCAAAGAACGCTGGGTTTCGGCATGATAATATTTGACTCCCTCAACTTCTTCATCAAAAAAAGATACCCGCACCGGATGAGGGGTATGAAAAGGGAAAATATCGATGATGTCTCCCCTGACGCTGAAATAACCCTCGCTTTCTGTCAGCTCGGTCCTTTCATAACCCATTTCCACCAATTTTTGCAACAAAAATTTCCATTCGAATCTCTTTCCCGCTTTGAACTCCAGAATGTTTTCCTTCCACAATTTTACCGGAGTAAGTTTGCTCAGCAGAGCAGCAACGGGAGCGACAACCAGCACCCGCTTCCCCAGTGCGAGCCTTTCCAAAACCCGCAAACGNTGCTGGAGTATCTCCCTGCTCTGGGTTAAAACCTCTCCCGCATAGAAAAAATCCCTTCCCGGAAGAAGATATACCTCCCCTTCGGGGAGAAAACCCTTGATCTCCTCGTATATTTTTTCCGCTCTGGCCATGTCACCGGTCAACACAACGGAGGCTGCAGGATTGCCGGCAAAAAGAGCCGCCATAAGATAACTGCGCCCGGAACCTTCCAGGCCGGTAACCAAATGTGCGCGACTCTCATCCTTTGATTTTTGCAGGTTAATGAAAGAAAGATCTTCTTGCCACTTATTTAGCAAATTATACGGCAATTTATTACCTCCCACAAAATAAAACAGAAATAGACTTTATACTTTTAAACCGGGGATAAAAGTAAAAGTCGTTATTATTCTAAATTATATGAAAAATGGCTCATGATAGTGAAAAAAAGATCATGATACAAAATCGAAAGATAAGCTTTATCCGGGTTAACCTTTCTTGCCCGACTTGTCTGAATTCGGTCACTTAAAACTCTCCAGAACACCTTCCGGGAGGCTTTCTTCAAAACATGCCGGGCAGAGGGAATAGAGCAAAAGCCCCAGATCTTCACTGTATTTTATTATATCTTCCTTTTCTTCCTGCGTCAACGTATTGATACCTAGCTTTTCTAGCGTAAGATCATCAATCTCCAGCGTCTCCTGAGGTTTGCCGCAAATATCACAAATGTAACTTACCTTCATCATACATTCCCCCTCAAGTTCTTTTGCTGTTCTCAGCCGGGCATATAACACCATCATATGCCTTCAATCATTATTCTGTCTTCCGGAGGGAAAATTATACAAAAAAAAAGCTAAATTAAGCACGCTAAATACAGCCCCAATGCAAGACGGTAAAAGATTGGAAGATCATTATACACTATATATTTTCGCTAATTGATATATCACAGTTATTAATGATTTGGATAAAACGGTGTCCACAACTTATCAAAAAAGAAAGCTTTTTTGATATCAAAAAAGCTTTCTTGCCTTATACCGAGACTTTATCACCACTTTAGCATTTTAAAGAATAAAATGAAGGCTTTTTGCAGCAGGGAAGCACAGGGCCTTTTTCACCATTAGTCTTGTTCGCGGGGAGCAGCGTTATATCTGTTCATGGCCTCCTCAACTCCACCGGCAAGAAATACCTCAACCGCATCCGCTGCCGTTAACACAAGATCATGCATCTGCTCCTTTTCTTCGGGAGTAAGGGGTGTAAGCAGAAAATCAGCCTCATCCTGAAAGTCCCCGGATACCCTCCCCACGCCCAGCCGCAGCCTGGAAAAATCTTCACTGCCAAGCTGAGCGATAATCGAAGCCATTCCTTTGTGCCCGCCGCTCCCGCCTTTGGGGCGAAGGCGAAGCCTCCCCGGCGGAAGATCCATATCATCATAGATCACCAGCAGATCTTCAATTCCCAGGGGAAAATGCTCCAGGAGAGCCCTAACTGCTAATCCGCTGCGGTTCATAAAGGTCAATGGTTTTGCTAATAGTACATTCTCGCCTGCCAGAACAGTTTCAGTAATAAAGGCGTTAAATTTAATATCCTTAAATTTTGCCCCGCCCCGGAATGCCAGCTCATCAATAACCCAAAATCCGGCATTATGCCTGGTATGAGCATATCTTATCCCGGGGTTTCCCAGGCCTACAAGTAAAAACAAGCCTACCACCTCATTAACCGCTATCTGGCAAAAGGGTTATTATTCCTGCTGTTCCTCCGCCGGTTTTTCTGCGCCTGCTTCCTCTTCTTCCGCCTCTGCTTCCTCCGGAATCATCTCCTCATGCGGAACCAGAATGGAAGCAAGGTTCTCCACAGGATCTTCAAGGATTTCGATCCCCTGCGGCAACTTAAGATCGGCTACGGTAAGGACGTCGCCAATACCAAGATCTTCTATCGGAACATCGATGACCTGCGGAATATCCCCCGGCATACATCTAATCCCAATTTCCCTCTTTTGAACTTGAAATATTCCTCCCTCTTTTACACCTGCAGCTTCACCGGTAAAGTTTAAAGGTACCTGCACCTCAATTTTATCCGTCATGGAAATACGAATTAAATCTGCATGAAGAATAAAATCTTTTTGCAGGGGATCCCTCTGCACTTCTTTTATCATTACTGTCTCCTTTGTCCCGCCATTTTCCCCGCCTATTACCAGATCAAGGAGAACATTAGATCCTGCTGCCGTATTTAATGACTTCTTCAGGGATCTGCTGTCCAGGCTGATCATTAGCGGTTCGGTTCCCCGGCCGTATACTACTGCAGGCACCATCCCCGCAGCCCTCATTTGGTTCCTGCTGCCTTTACTGCCGCTCTTTCTGGGTAAAGCTTCAATTATAAAACGCTCCATACTCTTACCTGGCATAATTTGCCAGGGACACCTCCTTTTACGCTGCTTAATCGAATAAAGCGCTTACCGATAGTTCTCTGTGAATGCTGGAAATTGCATCGCCGATAAGCGAAGCAACAGATAAAACAGTAACTTTTTCCATTAGATTGTTGCTGTTGTTGAGAGGAATCGTATTTGTAACAACCAGTTCACGGATGGGAGAGCTCAAAATTCGCTCTTTTGCCGGGCCGGATAAAACAGGATGGGTACAGCAAGCATATACTGAAACCGCCCCCATCTCCAACAGTTTTTCTGCTCCCAGCGTAATCGTCCCGGCAGTATCAACCAGGTCGTCGATCATAATGGCTTCTTTTCCCTTTATATCTCCAATAATGTTCATTACCTCCGCCACGTTCGGCTGGGGGCGCCTTTTATCGATAATTGCCAGCGGCAAACCCAAACGCTCGCCGAGTTCTCTGGCACGGGTTACGCCTCCCAGATCCGGGGAAACAACTACTCCTTTTTTGATATTTTTCTGCCTGAAATAATGCGCCAGTATGGGCATCGCCATCAGATGATCCACAGGAATGTTAAAGTAACCCTGAATTTGCCCCGCGTGGAGATCCATACAAATAACACGCTGTGCCCCCGCTGTTGTAAGCAAGTCCGCAACCAGTTTGGCCGTAATGGGCTCTCGGGCGCGCCTTTTTCGATCCTGCCGGGCGTAGCCATAATAAGGTATTACAGCATTAATTCTTGCAGCGGAAGCCCGCTTCAGAGCATCGATAAAGATGAGCAGCTCCATCAGGTTATCGTTTACCGGATTGCAAAGAGATTGGATTATAAATACATCGGCCCCTCTGACGCTTTCTCTGATATTAACAAATGATTCGCCGTCGCTAAAACGCTGAACTTCTCCCATGCCCAGTGGGATACCGATATAATTCGCCACCTCTTTTGCCAGTGACCGGTTCGCCGTTCCTGTAAAGATTTTCAGTTCCCGATCTGCTCTCAAGCTTAATTCCTCCAAGTCTAATTTTCATATTTTCTTCAAATTAGCTCCGGTTGGTTACATTTCTCTGCAGGTATTGGTTTCTCCTGCTATTATTCTTTTTTCTTCTGCAAAAACCTTTTACCAAGCCCCTTCTTTATCTCCTGCCCGGGGCGGGAAATCATCAGCGAACCGGGAGGTACATCGCGGGTAACGGTAGAGCCGGCGGCGATAAACGACTCCTTGCCTATGCTTAAGGGAGCCACCAGGTTGCTGTTACAACCGATAAAAGCACCTTCCTCAATAATTGTTTTGTGCTTCCGCCGGCCGTCGTAATTGACCACAATACTGCCGGCGCCCATATTTACACCGGGCCCGATCTCGGCATCACCGACGTAACTCAGGTGGGGTACTTTGCTGCCCTGCCCAATGGAGCTATTCTTTATTTCAACAAAATCACCTATTTTTACGGAAGTCCCTATTTTACTTCCTGGACGGATATGGGCATAAGGCCCAATATTTACCCCGTTTTCAATAATGCTTTCCCGGACCAATGAATGCCGGCAGAGTACACCATCCCCCACAAGTGTATCGATCAGATGCGCCCCCGGGCCCAGGCAGCAGTCCTTTCCTACTTTTGTTTTTCCTTCCAGAACAGTCTGGGGGTAGATAACTGTATCGGCCCCAACTTCCACACCCGCATCAATATAAGTGGAAGCGGGATCGATGATCGTCACACCCTCAAGCATAAGCCGTTCATTGATCTTTTCACGCATCAGGGCAGCAGCCCGGGAGAGCTGGAGGCGATCGTTGATCCCCAGCGCCAGACGCGCATCTTCCACAAGGTGGGCTTTCACACCCAAACCCGCTTCTACCAACATGTGAACAAGGTCCGTTAGATAATATTCCCCTTTTTCCTCGTTTTTTGGCAAAAGGGGAAGAAAGCTCTTTAAAGCCTGAATGTTAAAACAGTATGTCCCGGTATTTATTTCGTTTATTACCCTTTCTTCCGGGGTCAGATGCAGTTCTTCCACTATTTTTAGAATGCCGCCACTTTCATCCCTGACAATGCGCCCGTATCCGGAAGGATCCTTCATCAGGGAAGTAAGGACAGTAGCCGCCGCCCCGCTCCGGTGGTGTAGAGAAATTAACTCCTGCAGCTCTTCCTTTTCCAGCAGGGGGGTATCGCCACAGAGAACCAGGGCCAAACCCGCTTCAGGCAGGCAAGGCAGGGATTGCTGGAGAGCATGCCCAGTCCCCAGGCGCTCCCTCTGTTCCAGGTAAAAAAGCTCTTCTCCGAAATATTCCCTGACCTTTTCAGAGCCGTAACCGGTAATGATAACCTGCCTGCCTGTTACAGCTTTGGCAGACTCCAAAACATGCCAGAGCATAGGCTTTCCGCACAACCGGTGCAAAACCTTGGGCAGGGATGACTTCATCCGGGTACCTTCCCCGGCAGCCAGAATAACAGCAATAAGCTCTTCCATATTATATCTACATTCCTTTCTTCAGAAACAAAGGATCAGGCAGAATTCTCTCAGGTTTCCTTCCTCACAGTCTTTCTCGTGCAAACTTTTTCTATAATTTTTTTAAACCAGTTACAATCCTTCATTGTTAGAGTCTGCGATATATCTGCGCATCAGCTCCAAATCCTCCGGTTTATCCATGTCAAAACCCAGCTCAGGATAATCGCTGATAATCGCCTTTGCCTTTAAATTGAACAACCCGGAAAAACGCTTTTCAAGCTGGGCGATACTAAGCCTCCCAGCCAGACCGCTCAACAAAAAACCCGCGCCGAGCATAGAGACCATCTTCAAGGGTTTTTTCCTGGAATCTATAAATTGTTTCAGGATCGGGAGATTGGGCTCGATTATTGTCGAATTTACTAAAAAAATGTTGCCTCCTGTAAAGCTTCCCTCCTCAAGTTTGACAAAAGTCCGCTTCACGCCGGGAAACGAGTTTTCACATACTTCCTTTCTCACAATAGGATAATAAAAATCAATATCATAAGGATAGCACTTTTGTAAAAAATCCTCTAACCCTTCGGAAGTAATCAGTGGTATATCCGCCGTCGCGATCAGCAATGGCTTTTTTGTTTGTAAATAGCGGGTCGCCGCCCCCAGGTTTTCCAGAAGTGAGTTCTCTTCGGGGACGAGCTCCAGAGAATAATCGCCCTTTAAGCATTCAAACTGTTCCACCGGCCCTGCCAGGACAATCCTTTCTATCTTCTCCACACGCCTGAGGGCTTCAAGAACGTAGCGGATTACCTCTTTATCTCCAATTTTAATTAATGCCTTGTTGGGGATTCCTTCAATTTTCTCGAGTTCACCATTTGCCCCCCCGGCAAGGATAACACAATCTACCATCAACGATCACTACCCTCCACCTTTTTCTTCTATCTCTATTATATCCTCTTTTCCGGTTATTGTCTCTGTTATCATAGTCCAACATCCTTCGCGGGGGAGTTCCCTTTCCAGCTTATATAATAGCTGATCATCCCTGGAAAGAATAAAAAGCGTCGGGCCGCTTCCTGAGACGGTTGCTGCCAGGCCTTGCTGCAACAGCTTCTCTTTTAATGATGCGGTGTCTTTATGCAGTTCAAAAACCGGGGTCTCCAAATGGTTTTGTATCAGTGAAGTCAATGCGTTAAAGTAATCCTTTCCCACACCCGCACCTGCGCCGTCAACGTTTTTCTCCAGCAGGCGGACGAACCGGTCAATTTTCGTCATGGAGGATATTTTATCCAGATCCAGGGCGCTGTAAACCTCAGCGGCCGAAAGCTTTGCTCCATGCACAGCCACCAGCAGCACCTTTGTCCGTGGAAAAAGCGGAAGGGGCTGAATAATTTCACCGCGCCCGCCGGCCAGCGCCGTCCCTCCGGAGATAAAGAAAGGAACGTCCGAGCCCAGCAGAGATCCCAGCTTCCTCAGGTCATCATCATGCAAAAAAAGCCCCCACAGCCGGTTTAATCCTTTTAATACCGCAGCGGCATTGCTGCTGCCTCCACCCAGCCCTGCAGCAACCGGAATCCTTTTTTTCAAGCGGATTCTAACTCCCCTAGCGGGGGCATAGGTTGACTGCATGAGCTGCGCTGCCCTGAAAGCAAGATTCCCTTTGCCGGACGGCAGAGACGGGTCATCACATATAAGTTCCAGCTTCCCGCCGGGGATTTCCTCAAGGTACAGGGTATCGTGCAGCTCTAGCTCCTGCAAAATCGACCTTAGCTGATGATAACCGTCCTGACGGCGGAACAGAACCTCAAGTATCAGGTTGATTTTTGCGTGAGATTTCAACTTCAGCCGCATCACTACAGATAGCACACCAGCCGTGGATTATCCGTGATCCCGGGTATACGTCCCCTCTTCGCTACGGGTTTGCCGTCAATTTCCTTTAAATCCATCGTCATATCAATGGGGCGGGCGGAGGAGATGTAGCTGCCGACTCCGAAAGCGTCTGCTCCAGCCTCGACCAG
>JGI24712J26585_10004326_pt1 | contig 10830 bp, 8 predicted proteins | sample BioPla3DNA2_FD_26585 | JGI IMG/M metagenome (IMG submission 26585)
TTCATAATCAAAAATCATATTTTAAAGAGCAAAACCGGTGCTAGACCGTTAATATTTAACGTTTTTACTCAATTTTTGAAATGCAAAAGTTGAGTTTATAATTAAAACATAAGTCTGATTTTAGAAAAAACTCAATCCAATGCACCTAAGCGCATTAAAATTCACTGCAACAACATATATGTGCACCATAATAATGATACTTGAACTATATATTTTGCTTGTATAAATAAAGTATCACCACACAAGTAGAATAGACTTAGCTATGTAAGGTGGAAGATACTAATAATTGCTGATAGAAATTGATTACGAAGGCAAATGTTAAAAGTTTTTTGAACAGAGTGCTCTTTAACAATTTTTTCTTGAAAAAATACAAGATTCGTATAAAATATTACAGACTAAGATCACTAAATCAAAAAATATTCTTTTTGAGCCATTGATCTGCGTCACTTGGTATACTCAATATAATTCTTGGGGGTCTTTGTGGTCGCATCCGCAATTTTGGCTCTTGCTGACGGTACAGTATTCAAGGGCAAGGCTTTTGGTGCTAAGGCAACAACCGTTGGTGAAGTCGTTTTCAACACATCTATGACCGGTTATCAGGAAATACTAACCGATCCTTCATACGCTAGCCAAATCGTTACATTAACTTATCCTCATATTGGTAATTACGGTACTAACGAAGAAGACGTTGAATCAGTAGACGTTTTTGCAATGGGTTTAGTAATTCGTGATTTATCATTGGTTCCTTCAAATTTCAGAAGCACCGCATCATTAAGCGATTTCCTTCAGAAATATAACAAGCCAGGCATCTACGGTATTGATACTCGTATGCTAACTAGAATTCTTCGTGAGAAGGGTGCTCAGAACGCCTGCTTATCAACCGATCCGGAAATGACCGAAGAAAAGGCAGTTGAACTTGCCCGTCAGTTCCCTGGTTTAAAGGGTATGGATCTTGCTAAGGTAGTATCAACAAAAGATATCTACACTTGGACCGATGGCACCTGGGAATTAGGCCAGGGCTACGTAAACAAGAGCAGAACAGAATTTAACGTTGTAGCTTATGATTTCGGTATCAAGCACAACATCCTAAGAATCTTAACCTCAATTGGCTGCAAGGTAACTGTTGTTCCTGCAATGACCCATGCAAGTGAAGTTATCAAAATGAATCCTGATGGTATCTTCCTATCAAACGGTCCTGGCGATCCTGAGCCATGTACCTATGCTCAGGAAGCTATCAAAGAGTTTATCGAGAAAAAAATACCTCTATTTGGTATCTGCTTAGGCCATCAGTTACTAAGTTTAGCTTCAGGTGCTAAGACCATGAAGATGAAATGTGGTCACCATGGTGCAAACCACCCTGTTCGTGATTTAGCAACAGGTGTTGTATACATCACTTCACAGAACCACGGTTTCTGCGTAGATGAGGCAACTCTTCCAGCTAACTTAAAGGCTACCCACAAATCACTGTTTGACGGCACTTTACAAGGCGTTGAACGCACTGATGTTCCAGCATTCAGCTTCCAGGGTCACCCTGAAGCAAGCCCAGGTTCTCATGACCCAATGGCTTTATTCAAGCACTTTGTTGAACTAATGCGTACATATCGTCAGAAGGACTAATCACAAATGCCAAAGCGTACAGACATTAAAAAAATATTGATTCTAGGTGCAGGTCCTATTGTTATTGGTCAGGCATGTGAGTTTGACTACTCTGGTACCCAGGCTTGTAGAGCTCTTCGTGAAGAAGGCTACGAGGTAATCCTAGTTAACTCAAACCCTGCAACCATCATGACTGATCCTGATGTTGCAGATGTAACCTACATTGAGCCAATCCACTGGAAGGTTGTAGAAAACATCATCGCTAAAGAGCGTCCTGATGTAGTACTTCCAACCATGGGTGGTCAGACCGCTTTAAACTGCGCACTTGATTTAGAGAAACACGGAGTACTAGCTAAGTACAACGTTGAAATGATCGGTGCTAAAGCAGATGCAATTGACAAAGCAGAAAATCGTGAACGCTTTGACAAGGCAATGAAGAAGATTGGTCTTGAGTGTCCACGTTCAGGCATTGCACACAGCATGGACGAAGCATGGGAAGTTCAAAAACAGGTTGGTTTCCCATGTATTATCAGACCATCATTCACAATGGGTGGTACCGGTGGTGGTATTGCTTATAACCCAGAAGAGTTTACCGAGATCTGTAACAAGGGCTTAGAGTTATCTCCAACCCACGAGTTACTTATCGATGAGTCTTTAATCGGCTGGAAAGAGTACGAGATGGAGGTTGTTCGCGACCATGCTGACAACTGCATTATCGTATGTTCAATCGAAAACCTTGATCCTATGGGTATTCACACTGGTGACTCAATCACTGTAGCTCCAGCACAGACCCTAACCGATAAAGAATACCAGATCATGCGTGATGCTGCTATGGCAGTTCTACGTGAGATTGGTGTTGAGACAGGTGGTTCTAACGTACAGTTTGGTATCAACCCAGATAACGGCCGTATGGTTATTATCGAGATGAACCCACGTGTATCACGTTCATCAGCTCTTGCTTCAAAGGCAACTGGTTTCCCTATCGCTAAGATTGCAGCTAAGCTTGCTGTAGGTTATACCTTAGACGAGTTAGGCAACGATATTACAGGCGACAAGACTCCAGCTTCATTCGAGCCAAGTCTTGACTACGTTGTAACCAAGATCCCACGCTTCAACTTTGAGAAGTTCCCTAATTCAAACAACAGACTAACCACTCAGATGAAGTCTGTAGGTGAAGTTATGGCTATCGGTCGCACCTTCGAAGAGTCATTACAGAAAGCTCTACGCGGTCTTGAGACCGGCAAGCTAGGCTTTGACCCACGTGTTGACAAGGAGCACCCTGAGGCTCGCAAGAAGTTATTACACGAGCTAGAAAATGCCGGCGCACACAGAATCTGGTACTTAGGTGATGCATTCCGTCTTGGCATGACTGTAGAAGAAGTATTCAGCTACACCAAAATTGATCCATGGTTCCTGTTCCAGATTAAGGAAATCATTGATATCGAACAGTCACTATCAGACAGAACCTTAAAGTCAATCGATGCTGATGAAATGCGCGACTTGAAGTCACGAGGCTTCTCAGATGCACGTCTTGCTTCTCTTCTAAAGACTACAGAAGATGAGGTACGTGCTCGTCGCTGGTTATTCGAGGTTTACCCTACCTACAAGCGTGTTGATACCTGTGCAGCTGAGTTTGCTACATCAACAGCTTATATGTACTCAACCTACGAGCAGGAGTGCGAGGCACGTCCTACCGATAAGAAGAAGGTTATCGTTCTAGGTGGCGGACCTAACAGAATCGGTCAGGGTATCGAATTCGATTACTGCTGCGTACATGCATCTATGGCATTACGTGAAGACGGTTACGAGTCAATCATGGTTAACTGCAACCCTGAGACTGTATCAACCGACTATGATATTTCAGACAGACTATACTTTGAGCCTGTTACTCTTGAAGATGTTCTTGAAATTGCAAGAATCGAGAAGCCAGTTGGCGTTATCGTTCAGTTTGGTGGTCAGACCCCATTAAAACTTGCAAAGAAACTTGAGCAGGAAGGTGTACCTATCATCGGTACCTCACCTGGTGACATCGACAGAGCAGAAGATCGTAAGCTATTCCAGGAAGTTGTTAACAAGTTACAGCTTCTACAACCTAAGAACGGTACTGCTACATCTCTAAGCCAGGCTGTAAGCGTAGCTGAAGAGATTGGTTACCCTCTAGTTGTTCGTCCATCATATGTTTTAGGTGGTCGTGCAATGGAAGTTGTTTACGGTGAAGAAGATTTAAGACATTACTTTGCTGAAGCTGTTAAGGTTTCAAACAAGTCTCCAGTTCTTTTAGATAAGTTCCTAGATCATGCAACCGAAATCGACGTTGACGCTGTTGCAGACGGTAAAGACGTTGTTATCGGCGGCATCATGGAGCACATCGAAGAGTGTGGTGTTCACTCAGGTGACGCAAGCTGTGTATTACCTCCATACCACTTAACTAAAGACATGATTGAGCGCTTAACCAAGATCTCTAAGGAACTGGCTTTAGCACTTAACGTTAAGGGCTTAATGAACATTCAGCTTGCTATCCGTGAGGATAAGATTTACCTAATCGAGGTAAACCCACGTGCTGCACGTACAATTCCATTCGTATCTAAGGCAACAGGTCTTGCACTAGCTAAGATCGCTGCAAGAGTTATGACTGGCAAGACCTTAGCTGAGCAGGGTATTACCAACGAGGTAATTCCTCCATACTACTCTGTTAAGGAAGTAGTTCTACCATTTGCTAAGTTCCCAGGTTCTGATCCTCTATTAGGACCAGAAATGAGATCAACTGGTGAGACCATGGGTACTGCAACCACCTTCCCAGAGGCTTATGCAAAAGCTCTGTTAGCAGCTAAGTCTCCAATTCAGAGAGAAGGAACAATTCTTCTATCAATCAAGAAGTCAGATCAGGACAGATTACCAAGACTAGGTAAGCTACTTGCTGATGCAGGCTTCAAGTTAGAAGGAACTAGAGGCACCTGCAATGTTCTTAAGGCAGCAGGTCTTGAGTGTGTACAGGTTAATAAGGTTTATGAAGGTCGTCCAAACCTATTAGACTTTATTAAGTCAGGCAGATACAGCTGGGTAATCAACACCACTGAAGGTCGTCAGTCTGTTGAGGATTCACGTTCACTACGTCGCAGCTGCTTACGCTACAACATTGCATACACTACAACCTTAAATGCAGCCTTTGCATCAATTGAAGCATTCGATGCTGATGAGTACGCTTCAGTGCACTCATTACAGGAACTTCATAAGATGGTTGAAGAAGCTAACAAATAATCAGTATTTGAAAGCTTAAGCAAAAATCGCTCCTTCCGGGGCGATTTTTTTATCTGTACATTTCAAAAAATGCACATTTTTACATCAAATTTTCTAATTTATTGAACAGTTTTCTCTCAATTAAATGATTTTGTGAGCATTTTTGCATAAAAACTCACGAACTTATTTTGTAATCTAGAAAGTGAAACCTATACTTTAGATAAACAGAAGAAATTAGGCTTTGATTTCTAGGGAGTTGAAAATGATAAAAATTAGAAAAGCAGATTATAGTGATATTGAAACTATTAAAGATCTTGCATTAAGTCTAATACCTAACTCTTTTAAGGGAGTATTAAATACTTCCCAGATTGATTACATGTTAGATACCTTTTACTCACAACAGGCACTGCAGGATGCACTAGATGCTGGTAAAGAATACTTCATTGCAAACTACGATGGTGTGGATGTGGGTGTTGTATCTGTGATAAAGCACGGCCCTGACTTATATCTAATGCAGAAGATCTATGTTGAGCCAAAGGTACAGGGTAAAGGCGTGGGAACTGCATTATTCAATCAGCTAATTGATTATGTAGCTAAAATTCAAGATGGTCCATGCACCATTGAGCTTTTAATCAACAAACACAATCCTGGACTTGCCTTCTACACCAAGCGCGGTATGGTAAAGGTAAGAGATACTGGTCTTGATATGGGAGACTTCTTTATCAATGAAGAGGTTTACTCACTTGACGTAAACAGATTATCTAACTGATAACTATATGATCAGTACTAAATAGAACATGAGTTTTTGCTCATGTTCTTTTATTTTGCAGTTTTGATGCAGAAAAACTCTTCTCTCCTGCCTAAAAAGTTATCGCCACAATTTTTTTTTGCCCTAAAAAATAACTATCCAAAGATCACTTTTACGTAACAATGAGCTACTTTATGTAAAAAGTCAGCTCCAAAAGAGTGCAATACATCTTTTTGCATTATTTCAAACTAATTGTAATTTACTTTAATTTATCAATACGTTATTTCATCAAAAAGTAGTATTTTAAACAAATAAAAATTCATAAATTACTCAGTAAGAGTCTTAAATATCACTATCTCTTTGATTTGTAGGATTTTAATAGTCATCGCACCAAATAAAAACATATAGTAAAATAATATGTGATGTTTTAGTGCTACAAAAAATTTTCTTTGACTTAATGCGCTATAACCACGACAATTTACTCAGTTAATAAAACTCGGGTACGAAGTACTCATTCATTTGAAAATTAGGAGCACCTAAATGGATTTCACTTCAGTAAGTAAGCTCATCAAAGATAACGATGTTGTTTTTGCTGACTTAAGATTTACAGATACTAAGGGTAAAGAGCAGCACATTACTCTACCTATTTCTTGCATCGATGAGAAATTCTTCGAGCAGGGTACGATGTTCGATGGTTCTTCAATTGCTGGCTGGCGTGGTATTGATAAGTCAGATATGATTTTAATGCCTGATATCGACACTGTTCAGTTAGACCCATTCTACGCTGACCCAACCATCATCGTTCGTTGCGATATTTTAGAGCCTGTAACTCTAACCGGTTACGACCGCGACCCACGTTCAGTTGCAAAGCGTGCTGAAGAGTACTTAAAGTCAACCGGTATCGGTGATACTTCATTCTTCGGTCCTGAGCCAGAGTTCTTCTTATTCGACGACGTTCGCTTCAAGTCAGATATTTCAGGTTCATTCGTAGCTATCGACGATATCGAAGCTGCTTGGAACTCAGCAACTGAGTACGAGGGCGGTAACAAGGGCCATCGTCCAGCAGTTAAGGGCGGTTACTTCCCAGTTCCTCCAGTAGATTCTTCACAGGATATCCGTTCTGCAATGTGTAAAGTAATGCAGGATATGGGTCTTGTAATCGAAGCTCACCACCACGAAGTTGCAACTGCAGGTCAGAATGANATTGCTACCGAGTTCAACTCTCTAACTAAGAAAGCTGACGAAATACAGATTTACAAGTATGTTGTTCAGAATGTAGCTAACCAGTACGGTAAGACAGCTACCTTCATGCCAAAGCCAATCTACGGAGACAACGGTTCAGGTATGCACTGCCACCAGTCAATCGGTAAAGACGGCAAGAACATCTTCGCAGGTAACCTATACGGCGGTCTATCACAGGAAGCTCTATGGTACATCGGTGGTATCATCAAGCACGCTAAGTCATTAAATGCTTTCACCAACCCATCAACTAACTCATACAAGAGACTAGTTCCTGGCTTTGAGGCTCCTCTAATGCTAGCTTACTCAGCTGCTAACCGTTCAGCTTCAATCCGTATTCCATACGCTTTAAATCCTAAGACTGCACACATTGAGGTTCGCTTCCCAGATTGTACAGCTAACCCATACTTAGCATTCGCTGCAATGTTAATGGCAGGTCTAGATGGTATCTTAAACAAGATTGACCCAGGTGATGCAATGGATAAGAACCTATACGATCTACCTCCAGAGGAAGCTGCAAACATTCCACAGGTTTGTGGTTCATTAGATGAGGCTCTAAAGGCTTTAGCTGCTGACCATGATTACCTAAATGCAGGCGGCGTATTCTCAGAGGATATGATTAACGCTTACATCGAACTAAAGGCAGCTGAAGATACAAGAGTACGTTCTACTCCACATCCAGCTGAGTTCGAACTTTACTATAGCTTATAATAATATATTAAGGTAAAAACCATATAAAACAATGGTTTAATTATCACAAGGGCCCTATTTAGGGCCCTTTTTGTATCTATACCACTTGAAAAGGTGAATATAAATGACTAATTCTGGCTTATACAGAAGTGAGTCTGAACATGACGCATTCGGCGTTGGTTTCATCGCTCACATCAAAGGTCACAAAAGCCACAGCATCGTAAATCAAGGTCTTGAGGTATTAAAGAACTTAACTCACCGTGGCGCTGTAGGAGCCGATCCATTACATGGTGACGGTGCAGGTATTCTAATTCAGATCCAAAATCAGATCTTCCGTGACGACATGATGAATCAGGGTGTAAAACTTCCACCAGAGGTGAATATGGTGTTGGTATGGTTTTCCTACCTCGTGAGGAAGCTTCAAGACACGCCTGTCATGAAGAGATCAAAAGAGCTATTGCTGCAGAAGGACAAATCATCCTAGGATGGCGTGATGTTCCTCTAAATGAGAACATCCCAATGTCTCCTGTTGTTCATGAAAAAGAGCCAGTTATCAGAAAGATTTTCGTTGATCATTCACCTGATGTGCTAGTTACAGATGCTTTAGAAAGAAAGCTATATATCATTAGAAAGACCTGCTCTATTGCAACTTCTAATCTAAAACTAAAACACTGTAAAGAATTCTATATCTCATCCTTCTCTGCACGTACTATCTTTTATAAAGGTCAGTTACTTGCAAACCAGGTTGGCGAATATTTCAAAGATCTTAAAGATTCACTTTGCGTTAGTGCCATCGCTCTAATCCACCAGCGTATTTCAACAAATACATTCCCTCTGTGGTCACTTGCCCACCCATTCAGAATGATTGCCCACAACGGTGAAATCAACACCCTACGCGGTAACTTCAACTGGATTAAGGCACGTGAGAAGAAGATTTCTTCACCTGTATTCAGTAAAGATCTTGAAACCTATGGCCTTTAATTTTCTAGTGCCAGTCAGACTCTGCATCTTTTGATAACGAATTTGAGTTATTAACCATGTCAGGTTACTCACCCCCATCAAGCGCTCTTATTAAAGAGTTTGGCTTAGAAACAGGTAAGCTTGGCAACATCAAAGCTGATATTACAGGACCTAACGCTTACCAGACATCTAATGCAAAGGTATTTGCAGCAGGTGACGGTAGAAAAGGTCAGTTTCTTGTAGTGTAGTCGATTGCTGAAGGCCGTCAGTGTACCGAGAGCGTAAATAACTTCCTGATGGGAGAATAATTTACCTAAAAAATTTGCCTGTTAGTAGTTGCCTTCTGCATCCCTTGCAGAAGGCCTTTTTACAAAATCCCTTCACATAATTTAACTTTTCTTTAGTTTATTAAGTATTATTTAACTGCACTGAAAAATTTAGTGCAAAATCAAAATTCAACATCTCATTTCCAAATTCTAAAATTCCAGTTAACTATTTGATTTTATTTTATTTTACTAAAGGTTAATATATAATACATGCACTATTGAAAGGTATTTTACTTCATATAATTTCAGAGATTTTATCAAGCATAATATAATGATTTATAAGCATATTAATTAATAAAATTTCTTTTCTACCAACTATGTGCACTGTGATAACACACCATTTGCACCAAATAAGGGATATACAATTTTTTTATTGCAACGAGTAATTAAGAATTGTAAATTATTTGAAAATTAAAAATTACTATTATCCACAGGTAAAAAGGAGACATTCAAATGTCATATACCCAAAGAGTATTAGATTCTTTAAAAGCAAAATATCCATACCAGCCAGAATTCCTTCAGGCTGCTGAAGAAATTTTAATTACTTTACAACCTGTAGTTGAAAAAGAACCAAAATACGAGCAGTACAAGATCCTAGAACGTATGTTTGAGCCAGAGAGAACTATCTCTTTCCGAGTTGAGTGGGTTGATGATAAGGGTGAAGTTCAGGTAAACAAGGGCTACCGCGTACAATTCAACTCAGCTATCGGTCCTTACAAGGGTGGTATCCGTCTACACCCAACAGTTAACGAGGGCGTATTAAAGTTCTTAGGTTTAGAGCAGATCTTAAAGAACTCTCTAACAGGTACTCCTATCGGTGGTGCTAAGGGTGGTTCAGACTTCGATCCTAAAGGCAAGTCAGACAACGAAATCATGCGTTTCTGCCAGGCTTTCATGATTCAGTTACACCGTTATATCGGTGCTACCATCGACGTTCCAGCTGGTGATATCGGTACTGGCGGTCGTGAGATTGGTTACATGTACGGTGCTTACAAGCGCTTAACAACCCGTTACGAAGGTATTCTAACCGGTAAGGGTATAAACTACGGTGGTTCTCTAGCCCGTACTGAGGCTACAGGTTACGGTACCGTTTACTTCACAGACGCAATGTTAAAGGATCAAGGCGATTCCCTAAAGGGCAAGGTTTGTGCAGTTTCAGGTTCAGGTAACGTAGCTATCTACTGCTGCCAGAAGTTACAGCAGTTAGGTGCAACTCCAGTTACTGTTTCTGATTCAACTGGTACCATCTACGATCCAAACGGTATCGATGTATCAGTTCTAAAGCAGGTTAAGGAAGTTGAGCGTGCTCGTCTAACTCGTTATGCAGAGTTAGTAAAGACTGCACAGTACACTCCTGTCGAGAACTACCCAGCAGGTCAGCACCAGGTTTGGACTTACAAAGTAGATTGCGCATTCCCATGTGCAACTCAGAACGAGTTAAATGACTTAGATGCTAAGACTCTATTAGCAAACGGCTGTAAGGTTGTAGTAGAAGGTGCTAACATGCCTTCAACTCTAGGCGCTATCAAGCAGTTCCTAGACGCTAAGATTGCTTACGGTCCTGCAAAGGCAGCTAATGCTGGTGGTGTTGCTACTTCTCAGTTAGAGATGGAGCAGAACGCTGGTATGACAGCTTGGACTTTCGAAGAAGTTGACAGCAAGTTACACACCATCATGACCAACCTATACAACAACGTAGCAAACACTGCTCGTGAGTTTGGTGTTGAGGGTAACCTAGTTCTAGGTGCTAACATCGCTGGCTTCCGTAAGGTTGCTGATACTATGATCGCTCAGGGCGTAATCTAATAAGAATTTACTCCTAAAGTTAGATATAAGCCTTGGGGTTATACTCAAGGCTTTTATTTTATCCGCGCTATCCTCTTATTATTCCTGATTGTTAACACTAATCCTGGATTTCAAAAAATCCAAAGCTTTTCATATAATCTTTTACTCTAGCTGATACAAATAATCATATAAATTTTATACAAGGCTATTTATTTTTTAAAAATTTATTAGAATGATATTTATAATTAA
>JGI24712J26585_10004327_pt1 | contig 10828 bp, 11 predicted proteins | sample BioPla3DNA2_FD_26585 | JGI IMG/M metagenome (IMG submission 26585)
GATACTGAAGCAGCTATCCTTACGGCAATTGAAGCACTGCGAATATTAATAAAAGACGATAAGTAAAGAGGTGTGTCCCCAATAGATTGGGGACATTCCTTTATCCTTCTAAACTTTTATACTTTTCCACTTACCGGAATTATACCTTAAAAGAACAAGTGCAGAACGTATAGTTTGGTCAACTATGAAGGCGAACCATGCTCCTTCAAGCCCCATACTCCATACATTTATTAAGTATATGGCCAAAAGTGGTCTAATTAAGAGCACTGTTACAAAAGTAATAATTGCGGTTGCTCTTGTATCACCGGCACCTCTTAAGGAACCTGACAAGATAAATTGAGAAGACTGCAAGGGTTGTGTAAATCCTACAAACATCATTATTCTTGCACCTTGTAATACTATATCCGGGGAATCATTGTAGAGAGAAACAATATTTCCTCCCCAGAAAATAAAAATTATTCCTAATATAATTGAAACAGACATTCCAAGTTGTCTTGTTCTGTGTACATAAGCATGAGCCATATCCGGGCGGTTTTTACCCAGACTTTGACCAGTTAGGGAAGTAGCTGACACGGCAAATCCCTGACCGTTCATAAATGACATTGCCTGGATGTTCATACAAATTTGATGCACCGCATATGCAACAGTACCGAGACCTGCAATGGTTTTAACATAAATAATTACCCCAACACGCATCAAAAGCTGCTCCAACATGGCAGGAGCACCTATGGTTATTATTTGCTTAAGGGAATGAGGTTCAGGTTTAAAACCTTCTTTAAAGTCAAGGTGCAGATATTGGTCTCCCTTCATAATATAAATAAGGGCAAAAACAAAGGCAACAAATTGTCCGATTATAGTTGCCAAGGAAGCACCTGCCACTTCCAATCGCGGAAATCCAAAATGACCTTCTATTAATAGGTAATTTAAAATAACATTTACAATATTTGATGTAACATTATATATCAATGCTGTTCTTGAGTTTCCTACACCTCTTAATGTAGCTGTGACAGTGGAAGTAAGTGCCATGAAGGTAAAGCCGACCATTTGAATTTTTAAGTAAATGGTACCGCCTTCCAATGTTTTTTCTTCAGCTGCACCCATGAAAAGAATAAGTTTTTCTGCATATACATAACCAATTATTGAAGAAATAACTGAAAATATCAAAGTAAGCATTAAAGCCTGCCTAAGAATCAAATTTGCCTTTTCCTGCTCACCGGCTCCCTTGTACCTTGCCACCATAGCAGTAGCTCCGACATTCATGGCCATAAAAATTGTCATGAGAAGAAATTTAGGCTGTACGGTAAGGCCGACAGAAGTTAGTGCCCAGGCTCCCAAGCCGCCGACCATCATTAAGTCAACCATTGAGGCAAGCTGTGTTAATGTAAGCTCAAGCACGGACGGCCATGCAATTTTTACAATATCGGTGTAAAGCATTTTTGATGTTATATTTGGCGGAAGATGATGTTTTTTTATATCTTCGACTTCAATATCACTGCCATCTTCTACTAAGTCTAAAGCTAAATTATAGTTTTTATATTTATTAGATGTATCCATTCTTGCTCCTATATTCATATAAATAAGGCCGCATGGCTGCGACCTTTGTGCGGATTGCACTAGTGTAAATATCTATATTTAATGATATCATGAAAAAAATTAAATGTCAACGTACGCAAAGATATGATAAGAGGAATTCTTTTAGAAATTTTTGAAAAAATAGGAATTATACAATATTAAAAAGTTTACTCAAAGAATCTTTCGTGTTAATATAATTATAAATTTATGATAAGATTTTTATAAGAAATTAAACAGAAGTTAATGTCAATATACAGAAGATTGACATTAGGTGTAAATAAGCGGAGGTTGTGTTTTGAGCATTATATTATCGATTTTTCTTATTGGATTTTTAGGTTATATGATAGGAGGTATCAAAGTTCACTCCATGGAATTGGGAACAGCCGGTGTACTGTTAGCAGCATTAGTTTTTGGTCATTACGGTATAGTTGTTCCCGATATTGTCCGAGAAATGGGCTTGGTCTTCTTCGTGACTTCAATAGGATTTGTAGCAGGTCCAAATTTCTTCCGGAATTTTAAACAAAATGCCGGGTCCTATATGCTGATTGGTGTGTTTATGATTATATCAAGTGCCTTGACTTGTTCATTGATTATAAAGTTAAGCGGAATCAGCCCTTCACTTGGGGTTGGATTATTAACAGGGGCTTTGACCAGTACCCCCGGATTAGCTGCAGCAATTGAAGCGGCTGGTGATTATGGTTACTTGGCTTCAATAGGTTATGGAATTGCCTATCCCTTTGGAGTTATCAGCATTGTAATTTTTGTTCAGTTAATTCCAAAATTATTGAAAGCAGATATGACAAAAGAGCGCCGGTTATTTAAGGCAGCTATTGATAATGCAAAGACCAAGTCAGACTTACGGAGCTTGTATTCATTTGACAGTTCAGGTTTCTACGCTGTCTGTATGGCTGTTGTCTTAGGTATTCTTCTTGGCAAAGTGACTATTCCTCTGCCGGGCGGTGCCAGATTTTCATTAGGAAATTCCGGAGGACCCTTAATCACAGGTTTGATTTTAGGACATTTCGGACACATCGGTCCGGTAAATGTTTCAGTTAAAAAAACTGTTTTGGAAACCTTCAGAGAGCNTGGACTTATGCTTTTTCTAATCGGTGCCGGCACAAAGGCGGGACAAGGATTTGTTGAAGTTCTCAAACAATATGGCTTAATATTATTTTTATACGGAGCCATCATGAAAATAATCCCCTTGTTATTAGGATTTTATTTATCTTATAAAATGCTGCATTTAGGTCTGCTTAATAGTCTTGGAGCAATCACCGGTGCTATTACCAGCACTCCGGCATTAGGAGTTCTTATTGATTTAGCTGAAACCGATGATGTTGCTTCATCCTATGCTGCAACCTATCCACTTGCCTTAGTGTCTGTTGTATTGGCTTCCCAGTTTATTATTATATTATTTGGAAATTAATGAAGAGAAAATAACTGTCCTTATTTCTTAAAAATACTTTTTCGTATTTTAATGCAATTTTAATTTATCCCTAAAACATAATTAATGATAGGATGGTATTTTATATATACGAAAATAAAAAAATATTATATATAGGAGGAGTTATGAAAGTTACATTGGAACAGATAGATGAGCTAAGAAACAGAGTCAATGTAAGCTATGAGGAAGCTAAAAGAACCTTGGAAAAAAACGAAGGAGATTTAATTAAATCTATCATAGAGCTTGAAAAGAAGAGAGGAAGAAAAGGTGAAAAAAAAGGCAGTTTTACAAATGCTGCAAATAAACTTTTAGCTCTTAAAATGTCGATAAAAGGCAAGGATGGAGATACAATTTTAAATGTACCGGTAGTAGTTGTACTGCTTACATTCTTAATGTCATTTTGGACAGTGCTCATCTTATTAGTTTTGGCTGTTGTGACATCCTGCAAAATAAATGTTTATAGGGATAGAACAATAAACATGCACAACATAAAGAAAAATGTTAAGGAAACAGTTGATAAGATAAAAGATAAGTCGGAAGAAATTTTTAAGGATGACGAAGTAGAGCCAACAGACATAATAGACGAGTCAGAAAATGAAATAATCATTGAATAAAAACGGATATCAGGTCTTTGGCCTGATATTTATTTATTGATAAATATGGGAAAAAATAGTACAATAAAACAAAAACGAGGTTGTCATGAATAAGAAAAAGATTTTAATTGTGGAGGATGAACAAAAGATAGCACGGTTTTTGGAGCTTGAATTAAAATATGAGGGCTATGATGTAACGATAGCAAAGGACGGCAGAGAAGGGTTTGAAAAAGGAAAGGACCCGGATATCGATTTGATAATACTTGATTTGATGCTGCCCGGACTAAGCGGCATTGAAGTGTGCAGACGGTTAAGACAGACATCAGATGTACCTATTATTATGCTGACTGCAAAGGATGATATTTCAGATAAGGTGACAGGTCTTGATATAGGTGCCGATGATTATATGACAAAACCCTTTGCAGTGGAAGAATTATTGGCTCGTATAAGAGTATTGTTAAAAAGAAAATATCATAGAAACAATGGTGAAGAAATGCTGATAATCGGTAAGCTTAAACTATGCAAAAACAATTTCAAGGTTGAATACGATAGCGAAAACATAGAGCTTACAAAAAAAGAATTTGAATTGTTGGAATACCTTATGCGAAACAAAAACATAGTACTGTCAAGGGAAAAGATTTTGGACAATGTATGGGGATATAATTATTATGGAGACACTAACATCATAGATGTATATATAAGATATATAAGAAGCAAGATAGACCAGAAATACAATGTAAGTCTTATTGAAACAGTCAGAGGAGTAGGCTACATTATCAGAGATTGAAGGAAGACATATGTTAAAGACAATTCTTATAAAGCTCTTAAACTTAATTCTCTATCCATTTAAATTAATTATAAAAATTTTGGTAGGTCTTTTAAAAAGACTTAAATTTTCTATTGCATTTAAAATATCCACAACTTATCTAATACTGTACATTATTATTATTATGACGGTGGCGCTTACAACCTCGGTAGGTTATTTAATATTTGAACTGCAGAAATTTGAAGATTCAACTGCAGCAAAGGATTCTGAAAAAATTATCAGCACTTTCCCGAATTTCAACAAGATAAATGTAAAGGAAGAAAGCTACTCTTCGTTTGAAATATTTGATAAAAATTTAAATATTCATTTTGCCAGCGGAAGAACGGGAAGGTATGCAGATAGTATTATTGTTATTGCAGAAAAAATAATTTATAACAATGAATATGTTCATTCGGAAAGCTTTATGAAAAACGGCTCCTTATATTATATGAACATAAATTACCCCATGGAAGATATGCTAAGGGATGCATGGAGAATTAGTTTTATGGTTTTAATATCAGGTGCCATAGGTCTTATGTTTTTTGCTCCCATAGTATCAAGCACCAGCTACAAGCTTATAGGACCAATAAAAAATATGACTGAAATAACAAAGACTATAACCGTGAATAACATAAACACCAGACTGGATGTGAAAGGAACGGAAGATGAATTAAAGGAATTGTCCGAAACCTTCAATGAAATGATGGATAGGATAGAGGGGGGATACAAAACTCAGCAGCAGTTTGTTTCAGATGCTTCCCATGAGCTTAGGACACCGATAGCTGTTATAAAGGGATATGTAAATATGCTTGACAGATGGGGGAAGAATGACAAGGCAGTATTGGAAGAATCCATAGCAGCTATAAAAAATGAAACTGATAATATGCAGGATTTAATTGAAAAGTTATTGTTTATTGCAAGAAGCGACAGAAGCACTTTGAATTTTACAAAGGAAGATTTTAGAATTTGTACTGTTCTTAATGAAATTGAAAAAGAAACAAAGATGATTGATGCATCCCACAAGTTATATTTTAAATTTTATGAAGATGCAACTATATACGGCGATAAAATGCGAATTAAACAAGCTGTGAGAATTCTTCTTGACAATGCAATGAAATATACTCCCCCAGGTGAATATATAATGGTATCCGGCTTTATAAAGGATGAATATTATGTGATAAAAGTTGAAGATACAGGCGCCGGTATTCAAAAAAATGATTTGGATAAAATATTTGACAGACTTTATAGAGCAGAAGAATCAAGAAGCAAGCAAATCAGCGGTCACGGACTAGGACTTTCAATTGCTAAAATAATAGTATTGGGACACAAGGGTAAAATTAAAGTTAAAAGCACACCTAAAAAGGGCTCAGAGTTTTCATTGATGTTTCCTTATCTTGACAGCTGATTCAAAATTATTGATTTATCGACAAAATACATCATTATTAGTCAGAGAAATCTCCTTTCCATTCTAGTATAATAGCTTGTACAATATGCAGAAAGGATGATTTTGTGAATATTCAGTTTATAGAAACAGGACAAGTGCTTACAATCAAGCTCAAAGGCGAGTTAGACCACCACAGCGCTGACACGGCAAGGGTTTTGATTGATGAAAAGATTAAGAATGAAAAATACAATAAATTGGTGATAGATTTAAAAGGTCTCGACTTTATTGACAGTTCCGGTATAGGATTTGTTATAGGCCGATACAAGGTTATAAGAAAGCGTAAGGGTGTAATAGAAATAGTAAATGCCGGCAAAAAGGTAAGAAAGATTTTAGACATGAGCGGCATTGGAAAAATAATTAAAATAAAGTAGGGGGACAAAATGCACAATAACTATGTATATATTAGAATACCGAGCTTATCTGTTAACGAATCCTTTGCAAGGGCTGCAGTTGCAGCATTTTGCTCAAGCTTGAATCCAACCATGAACGAAATATCCGACATTAAAACCTCAGTGTCTGAAGCAGTTACCAATGCAGTGGTGCATGCTTATGAAGATGAGATTGGTGAAATTGAAATTCAGTGCAGAATTAAAGGGCAGGTGGTTGAAATAATAGTTGAGGATTTTGGTTGCGGAATAGCAGATGTAGAAAAGGCAAGAGAGCCGTTATTTACCACCAAACCGGAGTTAGAACGTTCAGGTATGGGTTTTTCAGTTATGGAATCATTTATGGATGAATTAGTTATTTTGTCAGAAAAGGATGTTGGAACAAAGGTTATATTAAGAAAAAAAATAAATGAAAAAAAACAAAAGTCATTAAATGAAGAAATTGATGTCTCTGAAGATGAAGAATAAAAAGGCACAGCTAAAAAATAGCAAATTTAAATAAAAAAGGCACTATTAGTGCTTTTTTTTTGTATTCAAAAAGCTTTTTTGCAAATAATACTTGTGAGGTGATTTATATGAAAAAAAAGCTTTTTTTATTAGTAATAATATTAATTGTGGGCTTGGCTGCCATTTATTTCGGAAATAGCATTAACAGGTCCCTGAAAAAAATACCTGAAAGCGCAATTCTATTATAGCCATCTATGATTGATACTTTGCAGGAGGAAAAATGAAATACAATAAAGACAACTATAAAAAGGTAGTAGATGAATTCACTCCGAAAAACAAAATGCTTAAGAATTGTATAATGGCCTTTATATTCGGAGGAGTCATATGCCTGATAGGAGAAATTATCAACGATTCTTTTGTTGCATGGCTTGGAATATCAGATGATGAAGCATCACCCATGACATCAGTGATATTAGTAGGTATAAGTGCGCTTTTGACAGGTTTAGGATGGTATGATAAATTAGGCAAAATTGGAGGTGCCGGAACGGTAGTTCCAATAACAGGATTTGCAAATTCGGTAGTTTCTCCTGCCTTGGAATTTAAGAGGGAAGGATTTATTTTGGGAACAGCTGCAAATATTTTTAAGTTAGCTGGACCTGTCTTGTTATTCGGATATTTTTCTTCATTTATAGCAGGTTTATTAAGCATGGTATTTAAATAAGGAGGAAGGATGAAAAAGACAGGAAAAACTTTTATAATTAAAGATGATGTAATAATAAGAGATACCTACACCATTGTCGGAAACAAGGAAGGGCAGGGACCTTTAAAGAATAAATTTGATATGGTAATTGATGATGATTTATGGGGGGAAGATTCTTGGGAAAAATGCGAATTAAAAATGCAGAGAACTGCAGTAGAAAATTTAAAAAATAAAAATAATTTAATAAATGATAATATAGACCTTTTAATTTCCGGAGACCTGCTTAATCAAATCACATCCTCTTCCTTTGCCGCCAGGGATTTGGAATTACCATACATAGGTGTTTACGGCGCCTGCTCCACCATGACCTTGACTATGGGTTTAGGCGCAATGTTAATTGACGGGGGATTTGCTGAAAATATAATTTGCGTTACATCAAGTCATTTCTGCAGTGCAGAAAGACAGTACAGACTTCCCCTTGAAATGGGAGGGCAGCGTCATATGTCTGCTCAGTGGACAGTAACCGGTTCAGCTGCTATATGGCTATCAAACAGCGGAAAAGGACCTAAAATAAAACATGTAACCTTCGGGAAGATTGTTGATTTAGGTGTCAAAGATGCAAATAACATGGGTGCAGCCATGGCACCGGCTGCCTATGATTCATTAAATCAGCATCTTCAGGATACAGGTGTTGATTATGATTTAATCGTAACCGGTGATTTGGGAACAATAGGTAAAGGTATAGTGAATAAAATGTTCAACGAAGAAAATAAAAGTATTGAATCAAAATATGATGACTGCGGTACAATTATTTTTGATATTGAAAAACAGGATGTACATGCGGGAGGCAGCGGCTGCGGTTGCTCAGCTGCGGTATTCGGCTCCTTTTTATATAAAAAACTGTTAAATAACGAAATTAAAAAACTTCTGTTTACATCTACGGGAGCACTTCATTCTCCTACTGCAAATCTCCAAGGTGAAAGCATACCGGGAATTGCCCACTGTTTGGGAATAGAAGTTTAGGAGGCATTATGAATTATGTGATGAGTTTTTTAGTAGGCGGTTTAATTTGTCTGGTTGGTCAGATTATTATAGATACATTTAAGAAAAACAATGCTTATCTGCTTGTAATGATGGTTGTTACAGGGTGTATATTAGGATTTTTCGGTCTATATGATAAATTGGTTGAAATAGGCCATTCCGGCGCAACTGTGCCTCTTTTAGGATTTGGAAATTCATTAGCCAAGGGGGCAATGGAGGAAGCAGCCAATAAAGGTTTTATGGGGGCTTTGAGCGGAGGAGTGATTAGAACGGCTCCCGGAGTAGCTGCTGCATTAATATTTGGTTATATTGTTGCTGTTATATTCAATCCCCATGGAGATAAATAGTAAGAGTTCAGAATAAAAATTCTGAACTCTTACTCATTTTCAATGGATTCCAATATTTCATCAATTGGCCTTTCAGCTTCTTCATCTATCGGTTTTTCAGTTTCTTCGTCGTCGGAAATTTGAAACTCATCAATTATTTCATTTATAATATCATCTAATATGCCTTGGTTTCCGTTATTTCCATTCACTTCATCACCGTTGCCGCCCTCAAGTTCATCATTCAACCACCTGTCATAATCTAATTTGGTATGCTGATAACAGGTTCTGGTAGGTATCTGATATTTGAAGTCTTCGGTTAACATACCTTCAACACGCAAGTTTTCGACTTCAATTCCTAACACATGGGTTATTCTACCGTTTTCATCAGTTGACATCTGGCCGGCATATATTTGTTTAAGCTCTTCCATGGTGAAAATAATACTGTCTTCCAATATTTGATGATACAATTTTATTGCTTCATAATTCGACTCTTTTTGGTAAGGGTCATAAAGGGGATCCCTAACCACGAAAACTCTTTCTTCAACCACATTTCCCGGACAGTTATGTGATTTTAGCATAGCAGAGATAGTGCATACTTCAGCCTTTACATGTACATTACATGTTTCGGTAGGCTGAGTTCCCGGTATGAAATATTCGGTAATAACCTGACTCCCTCTCTGGTCATGGGCGCATAAATCACCCGGAAGCTTTCCTGATTGTGAGCAAACACTTACGGGTATTAAATTTGGATTTCGCGTGAAGGTTGCAGGTTCAAGCCCCTGATGAATAGGAGTCATAATAGCGCTCCAAAGCCTTGCATTATTGCCACTGTCTCCTGAAAGCTTCATCTGAACATTATCATTTCCAACCCAAATTCCTCCCACATAGTATGGGGAAAAACCAACATACCAAAAATCACCGTTTGCCTGTGTAGTACCTGTTTTTCCTGCGACTTCTATTCCTAATTCTTTAGGAAGTCTTGCCCTGTATGAAAGCCCCGGATTTACGGTTGTTCTTAAAATATCCTTCATTAATGAAGCAACCTCAGGGCTTACTGCTACATGTGTTTCGGGGACTTTTTCCAATATTGTTTCGCCCCTGCTATTAACTACCTTAGTGTATACTATAGGCTCCATATATATCCCTTCATTGGCAATTGTGCCATATGCAGCTGTCATTGCCAATGGAGAAAATCCTTTTGTTAAACCGCCCAAGGCAAGAGATGCCAAATTCACATCATTGTAATAGGGGTTCTCCTGAGGGGATACAAAGGTATCATTGTCAGGATTGACTAAATCTATTAGACCTAATTTTGCCAATGAGTTCATTGCAGCTTCAAGACCTATTGTTTCAAGCATGGTAACTGCATTTGTGTTTATAGATTGCTCAATTGACTTTCTAAGGGTTTGTATACCCCAATATTTAATTTCTCTATGCTCATACCAGTTTTTAGGCCATCTATCGCCCTTTTGATTGTATTTTGGCAAGTCATCTAAGGGGTAGGCAGCCGAATATCCTAAATCTAGTGCAGCTAAATATACAGATAAGGGTTTAATTGTTGAGCCGGGTTGTCTTGCTGCATCCGTAGCACGATTGAATGTCTTGCTGCCTTCAATCTGTCTTCCTCCAATTATTCCTTTGATTTTTCCTGTTCTGTAATCCAATATTACAGCCGCTGATTGTGGTTGTACGATGCCCTTTTCCTGATAGAAGAAATAACCTTCCGGTATTGTTAACACACCATCACTTCCTATGTTAAACATTCCCGGATTTTTATCCAAATAGCTTTTTTGAATTTTAAATTCTCCTTTAGTGCCTTTTTTATCGATTATTTCATAATTGTTTCCCACATTGAGAGCTCCTATGGTGTGAGAAACAAAGTTCATATTATCATCAATTGTATAAGCATCAACAATATCTATGTTTGAAGAATAAATATCGAATTTTTTTGAGCTGATTATCAAATTTCCGTTTTCATCAATTATGTATTCATCAGGCTTTAGGTAAATGCCGTTTTCTTGATCCATTATATTTTCTTTGGCGAAAAATATGAGCTGGCCGCTTTCATTA
>JGI24712J26585_10004331_pt1 | contig 10821 bp, 8 predicted proteins | sample BioPla3DNA2_FD_26585 | JGI IMG/M metagenome (IMG submission 26585)
ATCGGCCAATATGAACACTTCGGTTACCTTTACCTACGTGAGATCCGGCTTTTTTGGTAGCACTACTTATACTTTAACCCGCACATTGAACAATTTAGTAACGAATTATAACTTGAGGCTACAATAAAAACAACCCTGTAAATAGTTTACCGTAAACAAAAAATCCGTAAGGCGTGGCTTATCCTACCTTACGGATTTTTTTGTTTTGTACCCGGACTTAGCTATTGACTGTTTGCAGTATAAACAAGCATCTGCCGGCAGACTGACAAGTCCCTTCGTCTAACAATTAGCAATCCACTGTTTTAGCAGAACCTCTCACTTTGCTGCCACCAAAATCACAACAAACATCAACCTCTCTCGAACCTACAGGGTCGATTTAACCCAGTCGAGCATGGAGCGCTCCTTGGCCGTGGCTTCCCGCTCAATCCGGTCGCACTTCTCGGTTAGCGTGGCGACGAACGCCCTGTCCTTTAAGCCCGATATATTGATACGGACGCTCAGCACCGTCCCCATGATCGCCGAGCGGCAAGCCATGATGCTCACCATGCCATCGGTCACGGCGTTCCGGTTGCCCTTCTGCACCACTTCGATAATGGTATCCATCATGCCCAGGGCCTTCTCCGCTATCCCCATGGGAACGAGTGAGGCTTGCTTCATCGCGTTCTCAATGGCCTCTGAACGGGCCACTATCTCCTCGCCACTCTCCTTGGGCATCTTGTACGCATCCATCACCCGGCTGTACACCTCCGCGTCGCGGTCAATATTCTCCAGGAAGAAGTCGATGTTCCCCTCCATCTCCCGGATAATCTCCCGCATCCGCCCTTCCACCGACGCGTGCCCTTTTTTCCCAATGGTGAGGTTGGCTACCATGGATATCAACGCCGAGGCAATAGCCCCGCTAAATGCCGAAGCGCACCCCCCACCGGGTACCGGGTTCCCGGAGGCGGTCTTTTCAAGGTACTCCCTAATGGTCAAGTCCTGTAGTTTCATACGAAAATTTAATTTTTTTTGTTTCGGTGTACGGAACCTTTGATGTTTAAAATAATCATTCACTAAAGTTAGACTATTTCTCGCCACGGCATAGTCCAAATGGATTTGTCCTCTGCTCATTTGGCTTGACGAAATAGTTCCCAAGGGTGTTTAATGATTGTTTTAATCATGTCGGCTTCATATAATTAAAGCTTTTATTTTTATTTTTATTCCAAACGATTCACACTATTTCCACTGACATCATACCGTGGAGCGAGCTTCGCTTACCGATCCTCAAACGGGCTCCCTTTTCAATCGGTGGCCACTACCTTTTGACGATACAAAAATAGCAATAATTTTACGTATTTCCTTACCGTGCTGAATCGTAACTGCTTCTTTATAACCATTTTTAAAAAACTGCATCTTTTTCATTAATTATCCATCGATTTACAATTTTGTTCCTTATATTTGCAAATGAATTACAAATAACAAGACTAAAATGATTATAAATTTTTCAGTTAAAAATTTCGGGTCTATCAAGGACGAACAAACCTTGTCGTTCGAAGCGACAAATAAAACTCACCTTGAAGAGGCCTATATAGTTAAGCAAGGGAGAAGGCGTTTGCTAAAGATAGCTTTGTTGTACGGAGCTAACGCTTCGGGCAAAACAACCGTGCTGAAAGCATTGGACTTCCTGAGAGTTCTTGTTTTACAACCCCTAAACAAGAAAAGCGATGTTCTCGACTTTGAACCATTCCTGTTTGTAGACGATCCACTAAAAGAAAATTCTAAGATTTCCATAGAGTTTATTCAAAACGGGAAAAGATACAGTTATAAGGTGGTTTTTTCGAAAGAGGCTGTTATTCACGAGGAATTGACTTTTTGGAATTCATACAAAGCAAATATCTATAAAAGATATACTGACACATCAAAGCAATTAAGCGAAATAGAATTTGGAAGTACCATAAGCGTTGACAGCCTAACCAAAAAGGCGCTTGAAACAAATACGCTTTGGAATAACACCGTGTTGGGGGGATTCCTTAAAACTAATATAAACATTAAGGAGCTTAAAGAGGTTGTCGACTGGTTCGGATCAACATTGATGACCACGGTGCAAAACAACTCGATTCTCACGATATTTGCAAGCGATCTTGTTGAAAAAAAGCGCATTACAAATATGGATATTGTGAACATAATTAAACGAGCCGATTCAAACATTTCTGATATTATCGTAGAGGATGAAGAGGTTGATTTACGTGAATATTTAGATGAGCCTTTTCACATTGTTAGAAAAAAAAGAAGTAATAACGAAATTATCAATTCCGAAAAATTCTCTGACAAGTTTATGCGTAGGAACATAGCATTTGAACATTCGGTAGAAAATAAAAACTACAGACTCCCTTTCGAAATGGAATCAAGTGGCACGCAAAGATTTTACGGTTTGGCAGGAATATTGGCATTGTTGATTAGAGAATCAGTGATTTTACCCATTGATGAACTTGAAGCTTCGTTGCATCCCGATTTATACAAATACTTCATTCTCACCTTTCTTCTCAACACTAACGGGTCACAACTAATTGCAACAACGCATAACAGGGAAATATTGAATGATAGAGACCTGTTTAGAGACGATGCTATTTGGTTTACGAACAAAGATGATACTGGTAATACCGAACTATACTCATTAGCGGACTTTGACAGTTCGGTAATTCGCAATACGAGTAACGTACTAAATGCTTACAAAACGGGTAAGTTGGGCGCAATACCCTACCCGGGCGACTATTACTTGAACTTGACACCATGAGAGAAAGAAGAAAAATAAAGCAGCGAAAAACTACACCCACTTTTGCATTCGTCGTAGAGGGTAAAACAGAGCTCGTTGAAAAAGCATGAATTCTTACTTGGTAGATGAAACAAACTAAGCCCATAATGAGAAGGGGACTACCCCTCTTTTGCTTTTTTGGCCTGAACGGCTTATCTTTACGTGACTTTTGACGGTGAACGCCCTATTCTTCACCCTTAGTGTAAAAAGGGGCTATGAGGCTTCACCTTATACCTCCTGCCACCTTGCAAAGCGCAAGGAGAGTGTAGCAAGATGCTATGGGGCTTCACCCATATATATGGATACTGATTTTTCATGAAGATGACCCAGGAGAAACCGAATTATAAGCTTGAGGTTTGTGCCAACTCGGTGGCCAGCTGCCTGGCCGCCCAGGAGGGAGGTGCCTACCGCGTGGAGCTCTGCGCGGGGATACCCGAGGGGGGTACCACCCCATCGCACGGTGAGATAGCCGTTGTACGCGAGCTGTTGAACATACGGCTCAACGTGATCATCCGCCCACGAGGGGGTGATTTCTTGTACTCTGACCTGGAACACCGCGTGATGCTGAAAGATATTGAAACGGCATGCGCGTTGGGAGTGGATGGCATCGTGATCGGCTGTCTCACGCCGGAGGGGGAGGTAAATATGGCCAGGAACCGGGAGCTGATAGCGGCGGCCGGGGAGATGAGCGTGACCTTCCACCGGGCATTCGACATGTGCCGTGATCCCTTTGAGAGTTTGGAAAGGATTATCGAGCTGGGGTGCGACCGTATCCTCTCCTCCGGGCAGGAACCCAAGGCGGAGCAAGGGGTGCCACTACTGAAAAAGCTGGTGGAACAAGCGGGCGACCGGATTATCATCATGCCCGGGAGCGGGATCAACTACCGGAACATCGCCGCGATTGCCAGTGAAAGCGGTGCCAGGGAGTTTCACCTCTCGGCACGCGAACCAGTGGAAAGCGGGATGACCTACCGCAACCCGCGGGTGAAAATGGGGGGAACCGCTATCGTGATCAACGAGTACGAGCAGATGGTTACCCAGGCCAGGCTGGTAAAAAATGCTTCCGAGGCGCTGGCACAACTACATCGTGGTTAAAATAATAACCCGCGTATAATAACCCGTGCATCGTTTTTATAGTTATTTTCGCGTCTAAAACAGAGAACTCGTGATAAACACACGTGGTGGGCTTGACAGCACAGACAGGGCTTGATAACACTTTGGAAATTCAATCATACAATCACAAAAAACAAAGAAGATGAAGAATCATTATTTATCCATTATCGTGCTGCTGATCGCGGGAGCGTTTCTAACGATCTCCTGTGATGGACAAGGCAGCAAAAGCGGCGGGACAGCCGACTACAACACGGTGCCGCTACCCAACGAGATAGCCACCGCGGAGGGAGAAGCGTTTGTCCTTTCTACATCGACCCTCGTGACCTACCCGGCAGGCAATGAAAAGATGCAGCGGAATGCCGAGTTCTTAGCCGAGTTCCTGGAACTGTCGTGTGGCATTAGACCGGCTGTCGGAGTAGAGATGGCCGAAGCGGAAACGGGTGGAACAGAAGCAGCCAAAGCCGCGAAAGGCAATACGATAGCCCTTTCCGTGGGACTGCAACACGACAACCCCGAAGCGTACCGCATCGAGGTGGATGCCCGATCCATACGGGTTAGCGGGGCCTCTGAGGCGGCCGTTTTCTTCGCCATACAGACCCTGAGAAAAGCCGCGCCGGTGGGCAACTATCGCTCGGTGAACTTCGCCCCTGTAACCATCAATGACGCTCCCCGCTTTGGGCACCGGGGGATGATGTTAGACGTCTCCCGACACTTCCAGCCGGTATCGTTCGTGAAAAAGTTTATCGACCTGCTGGCACTGCATAACCTCAACCGTTTCCACTGGCACCTGACGGAAGACCAGGGTTGGCGGATCGAGATCGAGTCCTATCCCAAGCTCACGGAGATAGGGGCGTACCGCGACGGTACCGTGATTGGTCGCAATACCGGCGAATATGACACCATTCGCCACGGTGGGTTCTATACCAAGGAGGAGCTAAGGGAGGTGGTTAACTACGCGGCAGAACGGTATATCACCATAATCCCGGAAGTTGACCTGCCCGGTCATATGCTGGCCGCCTTGACCGCTTACCCCGAGCTGGGTTGCACCGGGGGACCGTACGAGGTAGCCAGGGAGTGGGGCGTGTTTGAAGATGTGTTGTGCCCGGGGAACGAAGAGACATTTACCTTCCTGGAGGCGGTGTTGACGGAGGTGATGGAGATCTTCCCGTCCGAGTATATCCATATCGGGGGCGATGAGGCTCCCAAGGTGCGCTGGGAGCAATGCCCACGCTGTCAGGCACGGATCAAGGAGCTGAAACTGAAAGACCGCGATGGCCACACGGCCGAGCACTACCTGCAGAGCTACGTGACCGCCCGGGTAGAGAAATTTTTGAACGAGCATGGACGCCGCATCATCGGGTGGGACGAGATACTGGAAGGGGAACTGGCCCCCAACGCCACCGTGATGTCATGGCGCGGTATGGGAGGCGGTATCCAGGCGGCCCAGATGGGGCACGACGTGATCATGACGCCCACCACCTACTGCTACTTCGACTACTACCAGTCACGTGACACGGAGCAAGAGCCGCTGGCCATCGGCGGGTACGTGCCGCTATCGCTGGTGTACAGCTTTGAGCCGGTACCCGAAAACCTCACGGAAAAGGAGAAAACACATATACTGGGAGCACAGGCCAACCTTTGGACAGAGTACATTAAAACGCCGGAGCACGTGGAGTACATGACGCTGCCGCGACTGTCTGCCATGTGCGAGGTGCAGTGGTTGCAGCCCGAGAAAAAGGATTACGACCGGTTCTTAGAGCGATTGGCCCGCCTCTTCCCCCTGTACGACAAAATGGGGTACAATTACGCCACACACCTCTTTAACGTGGATGCCAAGCTGACGGCCAACTTCAACACCAACGCGCTCGACGTGGAGTTCACCACCATTGACAACGCTCCCGTCTACTACACGCTCGATGGCACGGAACCCAACAAATCGTCTATCCCTTACGAGCACAAGTTCTCCATTAGCGAGGATGCAGAGCTAAGGGCTGTCGCCATACGCGAAGGTATGGAGAGCAGGATGTTTAGCGAAACGATCAAGGTGAGCAAGGCGAGCTTTAAGCCGATAGAGCTGCTGACATCGCCGGCACCCAACTACACCTACGGCGGGGCGGGGATGCTCGTGGACGCGCTCCAGGGACAAAACACCAACTACCGCACCGGCAGGTGGATAGGCTTTCAGGGGAACGACCTGGTGGCGGTGATCGATATGCTGCAGCCCACGGAGATCTCCTCGTTGACCGTGCGCAACGCGGTGGTGACGGGCGACTGGATCTTCGACGCTTCGAGGATAGCGTTGGAGTCGTCGGAAGACGGCACTACCTACACGCCGGTGGCCGAAGAAGCCATCGTGGATGAGCACAGCGACCATTGGGCGGATATTGTCGTTCACTCGATCTCGTTTGAGCCTACCGCGGCACGTTACTTTAAAGTCACGGTACAACCCACCCTTATGCCCAAGTGGCACCCGGGGAGCGGGAGCAACGCGTTTATCTTCGTCGACGAGATTCAACTGGATTGAACTAACGAGTAGAGCAACTCGATCTCTTGTGCCCAGAGTGATTCATCGGGCGTTTCCAGGATAATGGGCATATCGTTAAAGCGGGGGTCGTTCATGATAAACGAGAAAAGGTCCATCTCCATCACCCCTTGCCCAATGCTCGCGTGCCGGTCCACCCTGGTGCCCAGCTCTTTCTTGGAGTCGTTCATGTGTATCCCTTTCAGGTAGTGGATACCCACCACCTTATCGAAGGTATCGAAAGTGGCATCAAACGCTTCGCGGGTACGGAGCTCGTAGCCGGCTGCCAGGGTATGGGCCGTGTCCAGGCAAACCCCTACCCTGCTCTTGTCCTCCACCCCATGGATGATACGAGCAATCTGCTCGAAGGTATGGCCCAGGTTGGTACCCTGCCCCGCGGTGTTCTCAATCACGGCGATCACCCCGTTGGTGCGGTCCAGTGCCATGTTGATGGACTCCGCGATCCGGTCGAGGCAGTCGTCGATGGGTATCTTGTTGAGGTGGCTGCCCGGGTGAAAGTTAAGCCGGTTCAGCCCCAGCTGCTCACACCGCGTCATCTCGTCGAAAAAGGCACGCCTCGACTTGTCGAGTCCCTCCTGCTCGGGGTGCCCCAGGTTAATCAGGTAGCTGTCGTGCGGCAAGATATGGTCGGGGTGAAACCCCAACTCCTCCACGTTTGCTTTAAAACGCTCGATGGTCTCCTCGTTGTATGCCGCGGCATACCACTGCCGTTGGTTCTTGGTGAAAAAGGCGAAGGCTTTCGCCCCGATGGCGTGCGCGTTCACGGGAGCGTTCTCTACCCCGCCCGCCGCGCTAACATGGGCTCCTACAAATTTCATACAATTTTTTTACTCTTTTTATTTCGCGGCATCATCCGCTCGCGCGTGCATGATGCTCATGCTCGTTTGATATGGTTACGGTTGGCAGACTATTTTTTCGGGAAAGTGATCAGGAAACTGAGGCCTCCCTCGGCACGGTTCTTCGCCACGATACTCCCCTTGTGAAGCAGCACCGCGTTCTTCACGATGGAGAGTCCTAACCCCGAACCACCCGTCACGCGCGTGCGCCCCTCGCCCACGCGATAGAAGCGCTCGAAGATCCTGACCAGGTGCTTCTCATCCACCCCCACGCCGTTGTCGTGGAACTCGATAAAGTAGGCGTCATCGCTCTCGCTGTAGCAGCGAACCACGATCTCCACGTTATCACCGGCATACGCGATGGAGTTCTCCGCCAGGTTGCGGAAGATGGAGTAGAGCAGCGTCCGGTTGCCATAGATCAACACGTCATCACCTACCACCACCTTCATCTGGTCGCCTGTTTCACGCAGCTTGGGCGACAGGTCGGTCTTCACCTCCGCGAGCAGTTCCTTGAGCGGTACCGGCTCCATCTCGAACCGGTCTGATGCCTCCTCGATCTTAGTGAGCATACCGATATCCTGTATCAGTTCAGATAAACGGATGGTTTGCACGTACGCCCTATCCAGGAAGTGGTGTATCCTTTCATTATCTTGACTTTCCGGCTGATCGAGGATGGTCTCCAGGTAGCCCCGTATGCTGGTGACCGGCGTGCGCAACTCGTGGGCGATGTTGTTGGTCATCTCCTGCTTGAGCTGTCGCGTCTTTTCAGATCTCGTGATATCACTCAAGTAGATTTCGAAACTCTCATCATCGAACACGATGACACGTACCAGGAACTGCCGCCCACTTTTATCGATTCGCAGGGTGTAGGGGTCACTCCCCCTATCCTTCCAATCGATGAATGCCACTAGGTCGCTAAAAATCGGCTCCTGAAACAGTTGCTCGACCTCCAGCGTGGGCTTATCCAGGATCACGTTCAGGAACTGAAGGAAGTAAGAGTTGGCGTATATCTTCTCACGCTGTTCCGAGAAGATGGCAATCCCCTCTTCTGAATACTGAAAGTGCTGCAGCAACTTTTCACGCTCGGAAGCCAGCTTCCGACGGTTCTCCTGGAGCAGGGTGTAGTGCTCCACGATATCGGCGCTCACCTGCCCCACTTCATCGTCGCTAAACCTGAATCCGGAGGGAACCGGCGTACCCTGCTTCACGCTCAGCGAAAAGGCCCTCAACTCCTTGATCGACTTAGAGAAGCGATTAGCGAAGAAGTAGACCATCAGCATGCAGAGCACGAAGAAAATGAGGATAGAGTAGATGAACGGGCTGTGGGCATGAATGAACTTCTGTACTTTCATGTCATACGGCATGGCAAAACGGATGAAGTAACCCTCCTCATATTTTTTAGCGAAGTAGAGGTAATCGACATTGGTGCTTTCGGACCGCCGCACGTGAGAACCTTTTCCAAAGCCAATGGTCTTCTGGATTTCGGGGCGTTTCAAGTGATTTTCCATCTCGCTCGCCTCCAACAGGTTATCGAAAAGTACCTCACCCTGCCAATCGATAAGGGTAAGCCGCAAGTCGGGATCCATGTAACGCAATTGCCCCTCCAACTGCCCCAGCTCTTCGCCTAACGGGATCTGGTTACCGACGATGTACGCGTGGACGATGTCGGCGTTGCATTCCAGCAGTAACTCCAGGCTAAGCGTACGCTCCTCCTTCCACTGCCGCTGCTCGAACAAGATAACCCCAACCGTGAACACGGCGATGATCGCCGTGAACACCAGCATGACAGCCGTTTTATAAGACACCTTTTTTTTCATTGTCACTTCCTCATTGTTTTATGGGCCCTACCATTGCATTTTCCCCAAACACCCACTTCAAGGCCACGTGACCTCCTTGATACCGCGAGATTACTTGTCAGACCCTTTCGCATCCACATTAAAGTAGTACCCGAAACCGGACCGGTTGACGATGAGGTGCGCGTATTCCCCCAGCTTTTTCCTCAAGCGGGTGATATGGACATCCACCGTTCGGTCCAGCACGTACTCGTGCTCACCCCAAACGCTGTCGAGGATATCGACACGGGTGAGCACGTTGGGCGCGACGCGTACCAGTAACGTTAGTATCTCGAACTCCTTTTTGGTGAGCGACACCTCATTCCCATCCACGGTCACCCGGGTAGTCGGCAAATCGATCTCCAACCCCTGAAAACTCCAGCTCTCCTCCACGGGGGGAGTAGCCAACTGCGCACGTCGCAACAGCGCTTTTACCCGCGCGACCACCTCTTTCATGGAGAAGGGCTTCGCGATGTAGTCATCACCGCCCGACGAGAAGCCGGTCAGCACGTCATTCTCGCTATTTTTCGCCGTGAGGAAGATGATGGGCACGTGGTTCTCCTTTTTCCGTAACCTTTCGGCGAGCGTGAAGCCAGAGATACCCTCCATCATCACATCCAGTAGAATCAACCGGTGCGTGTTGGTGAGCTTGTTTTCGGCCTCCTCTGCCGATGAGGCCACGTCAACAACAAACCCCTCTTTTTCCAGGTTATATTGAAGGATAGCCTGTATATCTTTCTCATCATCGACCACTAAAATTCTCTCTTTCATCATTCTCTCTCACTAATCCTTTCTCTATCCTCTATTCTCTACCCCGGCAACGCTTTATGCCGAATATCTTTCCCCTCGATGAGGTAAACGGCCGACTCGGCCATATCGACCGCCTTATCACCTATCCTCTCCAGGTAGTAGGAGATGCTGTTCAGGTTCATGATGTTGACGAGCGACTGCTTGTTTTGAAGCTGCCCATCGAAGTCGGCAGCCAACTGCTTCTCGATTTTGCTCTCCATCCTATCCAGCTTGTCGTCCATCTGGATGGTGTCGTACGCCATCTCGTTGCTAATCCCGGTAAAAGCGAAAAGCGCGCTCTTTAACATCTTATCGGTCTGTTCAAACATCTTGCCAATCGGTTTCTTGTACTTCTCGAAACCGGGCAGTGACAGATCCATCTCTCCAAAGGCCAGGGTGATATTCTCGATCAAGTCGCCCACCCGCTCCATCGAGATGGTCATATCGTGATACGACATTAACCGCCGCAAATCGGACGCGCGCGGGGTAAAAAGGATAATGGCATTGATTACCTTCTCCTTGATGGTGATGTCCAACGAGTTGATGATCTTCTCGTTGCGCTTCAACTCGGCCATCATCTCCTTATCCCGGCTGTTGTTCACCAACGTGGAGGCCATCTTAATCTGCGACAGTACGATCTCAGCGAGCAGCTGGAAATCACTGTGAAGCTGATCCAGGTACTTGTCCTTGATGCCCCACGTAGGGGTCGATGTCCTGATATTATTTACCGTATCCATACTGTTACTGTTTTTCATTTTCTCTATTATCGCCTTCTCATTTCGTCTGTCATGCAAGAAGACGACAACGATATAACACGCTAGGGTTGAACGACCTCGCGGATTAACCGAAGACCCCCGTCAGGTACTCCTCCGTGCGCTTGTTCTTGGGCTTGGTAAACATCTGGGTGGTGTTACCATG
>JGI24712J26585_10004333_pt1 | contig 10819 bp, 11 predicted proteins | sample BioPla3DNA2_FD_26585 | JGI IMG/M metagenome (IMG submission 26585)
TTATGATACCTATAGGAGGTATGGCGGGCGCGCTATACGCCCAAAACCCTATGTCAGGAAATATGGGAGGGGTAGAGATAACGCTATTGACAAGAATACCGGGAGAACCGTCAGGCTTCTTGCCTGCCTGGGGATAGCACTCATAACACTGCTCATTAAGCTCATATTTCCGGGGGCCTCAGCCACGATGAAAAGAGAAATTCTCCCGGTATTGGACAGCAGTGTTGACTACAAGGCCGCTTTTTCCTCCATGGGCAGATTTTTTACAGGAGACTCGGATTTTTCGAAAGCCTTTAATGATATGGTGGCCTTCCTTATTACCGGAAAAGAGGCGATTAAAGCCGGAGCCGTGCCAGAGGGAGAGTCGGTTCCCGTACTCGGCAGGAGCGCTGTGGGCGCGCAAACCCTTGGAAATCCAAACATTTTCCCAGGCAGCGGGCAGCCCCTCTCCCAGGGGGCGGAGATTGCCGTCTTTGAGGATAATAGGAGTTTTGCAGCCCTGCAGACAACGCCGGCTCCCCATGAGCCCCAGGAAAAAAATGAGGTAGAGACGTTTCTTGAATCCCAGAGCCTGTTTTATGGATATGATATCCCTGAGGATGTGATTGTTGAGAAGATAGAGCTGCCTTTTGAGTATATAAAACCGGTAGACGGCATTTTGTCATCAGGCTTTGGCTACAGGGTTCATCCGGTGGACAATGAAGTGAAGTTTCACTATGGGTTGGATTACGACGCCCCGGAGGGCGCGGATATACTGTCCTTTGCCGACGGTACGGTGCTGGTATCCGGGGAGAGCAGCACTTTGGGTTATTATCTGATAGTGTCCCATGGCGACGGCTTTGTGACCCAGTACTTTCACTGCAAAAAGCTACATGTGCTCAGCGGCGACCAGGTGGAAAAAGGCATGAAAATCGCTGAGGTAGGGCAGACGGGAAACGCTACAGGACCGTGCCTGCACTTTGAGATTATACAAAACGGCTCCTACTTGAATCCTGAATACTATCTGGAAAATGAGGGATAATCCTTTGCGCGGCATTATTAAAGGTTATAACCGCAGTGCTTGTGAACAAAGAATAAAATTTAAAATCGGCACCGGTTTCATTCTGGTGCTGTCGCTTTTTTATTTCCTGGACGAGAGCGGGGTTTTCGCCTGTATGCTTATTGCCTCGGCAGTGCATGAACTGGGGCATCTGGCGGGTATAGCGTTGGCTGGCTCAAAAGCTACATGCATAAAACTGGAGCTGACGGGAGCCATCATCACATATGACAGCAGCCGGGTCAGCTATTTCGGGGACGCTTTCATAGCGGCCATGGGTCCGTTCTTCGGCATTATACTGTCTTTGTTCTCCTCGGTGTTTGCCGGGTACGATGAGAGTTCTTTGGTTCTCTCCGGAGTAAGCTTCTGCCTGACCGGGCTCAATCTTCTGCCCGCTCACGGTCTGGACGGAGGTGTGATTATATACGCCCTGCTGTCGGAGCTCAAAAATGAAACCCTTGCCGACAGGGTGCTGTGCGCGACAACCTGCCTGACAGTTTTTGTCCTTTTGGTATTGGGCTGCTATATCCTGATTATTACCCGAACTAATTTCACTTTTTTGCTGGTAGGCGCGTGGATACTGTTTGATTTTATCCGTGCATCCTACAGGCCGAAGGGCTGAGATGGTTTTTTGTGGCCCATCCAGGCTGCTCAGTGTACGCGACTGCGGATATCGTGAGGCTTAAAACAGCACCGTTTGAATTTGGCCGGTACTGTGATATACTTAACAGTAAATTTTCGATATACTGTATTTAAAATTATTGCATAATCCCATAGCCGGGTATACAATAAACGGCGGGGCATATGCTAATGACTGAATATGGCGGTGCGCCCTGTTCAGATTTATATATAATACCGGAGACATCTATGTATCATAAGCTAGAAAGAATCCTCCCCAATGTCCGAAAACCGGCCAGATATACGGGAGGGGAATACAATCAGATAATAAAGAATCCTGATGAAACAGAAATCAGGGTTGCCCTGTGCTTTCCCGATATATATGATATCGGGATGTCCAATTTAGGCATGAGAATATTATACGGCGTCATTAACAAAATGCCGGGGGTATGGTGTGAAAGGGTGTTTGAGCCCTGGAGCGATATGGCGGCGGCCCTGAGGGAAAACAATATACCCCTGTATGGACTGGAGAGCGGAGACCCGATAAAAGACTTTGATATGCTCGGCTTTTCGGTAGGATATGAGCTCTCCTATCCCGGTATTCTGAATATTCTGGATCTGGCGGGCATACCCCTCAAATCCCGGGACCGGACCGGGCTGGCACCCATCATATTCGCTGGCGGAACCTGCATGTACAACCCGGAGCCTCTTGCCGATTTTATCGATATAGCCGTAATAGGCGAGGGAGAGGAACTTGACCTGGAGCTTATTGAGCTCTACAGAAGGGCAAAAAGGGCCAACTGGAGCAAGGAGAGATTTCTTGCCGAAGCTGCCGGGATAGATGGAGTATATGTACCCTCCCTATACCACGTAGAGTACAATGAAGATAAGACAATAAAGAGCATAACTCCGAAGAAGCCGGCGCCCCCAGTGGTAAAAAAGCGCATAGTTCAGGAGCTGGACAAGTCCTGGTTCCCGGTGGACACTATTGTGCCCTCCACCGAGATTGTTCATGACAGGACTGTCCTGGAGCTGTTCAGAGGCTGTATAAGAGGCTGCAGGTTCTGCCAGGCGGGTTATGTCTACAGGCCTGTTCGCTCCAAATCCCGGGAGGTGCTGGTGAAACAGGCGGCTGATGCCCTGGAGAACTCAGGCTATCAGGAGCTCAATCTGGCTTCCCTCAGCACCAGCGACTACAGGGAGCTGGGCGCCCTGTGTGATGATCTGCTGGACTGGTGTGAGCCGCGCAATATTAGCCTTTCACTGCCTTCCCTCAGGGCAGACAATTTCTCCATGGAGCTTCTGGACCGGGTGCAGAGGGTAAGAAAAAGCGGACTGACCTTCGCTCCGGAGGCAGGCTCCCAAAGGCTGAGGGACGTAATAAATAAAAATGTGACCGAGGAAGATATTCTGTCTGCCTGCAGAACGGCTTTTGCCGGCGGGTATAACGCGGTCAAGCTGTATTTTATGATTGGCCTTCCCACTGAAACAGACGAGGACATTTTGGGTATTGTTACGCTGGCCAAAAAGGTCCTGGGAGTATTCAAGGAAAGTGCGAAAAATAAAAACAGGGGAGTCAGGATAACCGTCAGCACCTCCTGTTTTGTTCCCAAGCCCATGACGCCTTTTCAGTGGGAAAAGCAGGACACCCCGGAGGAGTTTGAGCGAAAGCAGCAGCTAATCAAAGATAATTTGCGCACTCGTGCAATACATTACAGCTGGCACAATCCCCAGGTGAGCCTTATTGAGGCGGTCCTTGCCAGAGGCGACAGAAGAACAGGCGCGGTTCTGGAAGCTGTCTATAAAAAAAGCGGAGGACTACAGGCCTGGGATGAGTGTTTTTCTTATGATGCCTGGCGCTCTGCCTTTGAGGAAATAGGTATCAATCCGTCATTTTATGCCCACAGGGAGAGGAGTTACGATGAGATATTGCCCTGGAGTGTCATATCGGCAGGGATAAATAAGGAGCATTTGATAAGAGAGAGCAAATTGGCAAAACAGGGGAAGACTACGCCAGACTGCAGGCAAAGGTGCTCGGGCTGCGGCGCAAATTCTCTTATGAAGGGGTTAAGCTGCGATGGGTAAAACAAGACTAAGGTTCAGCAAAACGGGAAAGGCTAAATATATATCTCATCTAGACCTGATGCGCACCTTCCAGCGCGCGTTCATGCGGGCAAAAGTCGGGATAAAGCACACGGAAGGCTTCAATCCCCATGCTTATATATCGATTATCCTGCCCCTTGCTTTGGGGTGCGAGAGCATTTGCGAGGTGCTGGACGTGGAGATAACCGATCAAACCCCTGTATCACTGATACCGGAAAGGCTCAACCCTTGCCTGCCAGAGGGAATCGAAGTTGTTTCTGCCTTTGAGCCCATAAAAAAGCCAGGAGAGTTAAAGTATCTCAGGTTTCGCTCGAAATATATGTATGAGGATGGTAACACAGGGCCTAATGCCCGGCATATTAAAGATAAGCTCCATGATTTTTTTCGGCACGATACGCTTGCGGTAATAAAAAAGACCAAAAGAAGGCAATCTGCATTTGATTTGAAGCCATATATAAAAACTATGGATATTCGTGCCGGACAGGGAGAGAGCCTGACAATTGAGGCGGTGGTATCCGCCCAGAATCCCAGCGTGAGCCCGGCCCTTTTACGCATGGCCATTGACCAGCTGGAGCCGAGCTTATCCCCGTCTTTTTTTGAAGATAAGAGAATTGAGATTTATGACAGTAATATGAATATATTCAAATAATCTGTCATGCATGTGTTTTATATAAAGGTATGTCTTTCGGGTGCAGGTATGGGACCCAAAAGTGATCCGGGGAGTTAAATAATTTTTCTTGCATTTTTATACATGTTATGTTATTATTACGCGGTATGCGGGAAAATTTCTTTCCGGCTCTCCAGGCTGCTTGTTTTTTGCAGTCGGTAGGAATATATCGGGGCGGTCCTCTGCCAAAGGGCATGAACGTCTACATGGAAGGGAGGAAAAGAAAATGGATTTAATAAAAGCGCTGAACGAGCAGTACATGAAGCCTGAGCTTCCGGATATAAACGTCGGTGATACCGTCAGAGTATCAATTAAGGTCAAGGAAGGTAACAGAGAGAGAATACAGGCATTTGAAGGTACTGTTATAGCAAGAAAGCATGGCGGCATAAGCGAGACAATAACTGTCCGCCGTATCTCCTATAACGTGGGCGTTGAGAAGGTGTTCCCCATCCACGCACCCAATATTGTCTCAATCACACCTCTCAGACGAGGTAAGGTTAGACGCGCCAAGCTGTATTATCTCAGAGATAGGGTCGGCAAGAAGGCGAAGGTCAAGGAGAGAATCTAAAAAAAGGGGCTATGCCCCTTTTTTTCATAAATAAGCAAAGCCGCATATTTACCGAAGGTTATGATGGTTATATTTATATAAGGATATAAAAGGCCGCAAGGGTCCCTGAGAATGGGGAGGCTACGGCGGAATGGACGGGTTGTCATATGGATAACAAAACAGATGGCTATAACTCAAACGAGCAGGTAACAGAGACAAAAAAAGTGGAGAAAAAAACGCCTCAAAATAGAAGCGAGGCATATGACTGGCTGCAATGCATAGTTACCGCGCTGGTATGCAGTATTCTTACATTTGTTTTTATAGGCAGAATAATTGGTGTTGTGGGCATATCGATGGAACCGTCCTTTTATGACAATGACAAGGTTATAATGTCAAAGCTTTTTTACTCTCCAAAGCCCGGAGATGTTGTGGTTTTGACGAAGGATACCTTTAGTGAAAAACCGATAGTAAAGCGGGTAATCGCAGTTGAAGGGCAGACGGTGGACATAAACTTTGAAACGGGACAGGTATGGGTGGACGGAGTACTGTTGGATGAGCCCTATATAAGTGAAGCTACCAAACTAAGGTATGACATGAAGTTTCCGGTCACGGTGGACGAAGGATGTATTTTCGTGATGGGGGACAACAGGAACAGGAGCATTGACAGCAGAGATACGCGTATAGGCATGGTGGACAAAAGGTATGTTCTGGGTAAGGTCTATACCATTATACTGCCTTTGTCACGAATGAGGTGGGTAGCTCATGGATGATCGGCCAATGAATATCCAGTGGTTTCCCGGCCATATGGCCAAGGCCAGGAGAATGATGGCGGAAAACGTCAAGCTGGTGGATATAGTATGCGAGATAATTGACGCCAGAATCCCCATTTCCAGCTCGAACCCGGATATTCCAAAAATAATCGGCACAAAGCCCAGATTGCTTATATTGAACAGGATTGATTTGGCGGACCCTGGGGTAACCAGGCAGTGGAGGGCTTATTTTAAAAAGAGAGCCATACCGGTGCTTGAAACGGATGCCAAAAGTGGAAGGGGAGTATCCGGTTTCTCGGCTGCGGTGAGAGAAATTATGAAGGAAAAGCTTCAGAAATACGCAGCTAAGGGAATAGCCACAAAGGTTCTGAGAGCGATGGTTGTGGGAATACCCAATGTGGGGAAATCCACCTTTATCAACAAAGTTGCAAAACGCAAGGCGGCGGCCGCTTCGGACAGGCCGGGGGTAACCAGAGGAAAGCAATGGATAACCGTTGACAGGAGCCTGGAACTTCTGGATACTCCGGGTTTACTGTGGCCAAAGCTTGAGGGGCCTGAAACCGGGGTTAATCTGGCATTTACAGGTGCTGTCAAAGACGATGTTATAGATATACAGGAGCTTGCCGCCCGGCTGATGCAAAGGCTCTCCCAGGATTATCCGGAGCTGCTGGCGGAAAGATACAAGCTGGAGATACCCGAGAATGCCACCGGCTATCAACTGCTGGAGATGGCGGCCGGAAAGCGTGGATTTCTAATTTCCGGAGGGCAGGTGGACACCCTGCGAATGTCCGCTATTCTGCTTGATGAGTTTCGAGGCGGAAAAATTGGGCGGATATCCCTGGAGAAGCCCGGTGATTACGATGCTTGATATCGATAAAAGCCTTTATGACAAATATGGATTGATATGCGGAGTTGACGAGGCCGGGAGAGGGCCGCTGGCCGGGCCGGTTTACGCGGCTGCGGTAATACTGCCGCGCGGCTGCAATATACCCGGCCTTAACGATTCCAAAAAGCTGTCGGAGAAAAAGCGAAACACGCTGTTTGATGAAATTTGCCGGGTGGCGGTGGCCTGCTCCATAGCCTTTGCTACCGAAGAGGAGATAGATGAGCTGAACATACTGGGTGCCACATTTCTGGCTATGAACAGGGCTATCCGGGGGCTGTCCCCAGCGCCGGAATTTGCCCTTGTAGACGGGAATCGGGCAAATGGGATTGAGCTGGAGTGCATGCCGGTCACCGGCGGAGACGGGAAATATACCTGTATTGCCGCCGCTTCGGTTCTTGCCAAGGTGAGCAGGGACAGGCATATGGAGCGGCTGGACAAAGAATATCCCCAGTATGGTTTTTTCAGGCATAAGGGTTACGGCACAAAGCTCCATTATGAAAGGCTCAGGGAATACGGGGCCAGCCCGGTACATAGAAGAAGCTTTCTGAAAAAACTGGAGGCGGGACATGAACACTAAGCTGGTTGGAGCCATGGGAGAAGCCGCCGCGGCAGAATATCTTCGAAGGAAAAATTATAAAATCGTGGCCATGAACTACCGAACCCGCTACGGTGAGATTGATATAATCGCAGCGGACAGGAAGCATCTTTTGTTTGTGGAGGTCAAGCTGAGAAGAAACAAGAGGTTTGCCGAAGCCCGGGAGCATGTGGACAGAAGAAAGCAGATAAAAATCATAAACACTGCAGGGATTTGGCTATATGAAAATGAGACAGATCTTCAACCGAGATTTGATGTTATAGAGGTTTATACTGAGGATAACGGTAATAAGATTAAAGAGATAAACCATATTATCGACGCGTTCCAATGACTTTGGTTGCGCGCAGGGGGCAAACATGAGATTACCTCTTTTTGACGGGCACTGTGATACCCCGTGGGAAATGGCCCGAACCGGCTGCGGGCTGAAATCAAACAGCCTGCATATGGACTTGGAAAGGTCGTGGAAGTTTTCACCTTATGCTCAGATGTTTGCCATCTGGGCTCCGCCTGAAGCCTGCGAAGATGGAGACAGGTTTACCCCAATTTTAAATAATCTGCTGGCCGAGCTTGACAAAAACTCCGAAAAGATTATATTATGCAAGTCAGCCATGCAAGCCCGGTCTGCCTTCAGGTCCGGAAAGACCGCGGCATTTATCGCTCTGGAGGGCGCTCATATAATCTATTGCAGGCCGGACCTTTTGGAAATAGCATACAGCAGAGGGGTCCGTTCCTTGAACATAACCTGGAACAATGCAAACACACTGTCGGGCTCCCACTGCCAGGAGCCGGAAAGGGGACTGTCCCATTTGGGAAGACAGTTTGTGAGGCTTTGCAACAGGCTGGGAATTCTGGTGGATGTGTCCCACTTATCCGAACCGGGTTTTTGGGATGTGGCAGAAACCACATCGTCCCCGATTATTGCAAGTCATTCAAATTCAAGGGGCGTATTTGACCATACAAGAAATCTCTCTGATGACCAGTTTCGAGCAATCATCCAGCTGGGCGGAGTGGCAGGGATAAACCTGTGCCCGGATTTCATCGGTGCAAAGCCCGATTTGGACAGCCTGATAGAACATATACTGCATTTTCTTGACCTGGGCGGGGAGAAGAATATTTCCATAGGAACGGATTTTGATGGTATTGATATGCCTGTCAAAGGAATAGGCGGCATTGACGACCTTGACAGGCTCTATGATAAAATGCTAAGTTGCGGTATTGATGAAAAAACCGCCGAGGATATTTTTTTTAACAACCTTATGAGAGTGGTGAATCAGGTTTGCACTATCTGAGCACGAGGGATACCTCTATAAAGCTCACGGCCGCCCAGGCAATTGTTCAGGGCTTGGCGAGGGACGGGGGGCTTTTCACGCCGGAAACCCTGCCGGAGGTGTCAATGGATTTTATAAGTGAGCTTTGCGGGCTCTCCTATTGTGACCGGGCAGCGAAGATTATGAAGCTGTTTCTCGAGGAGTTTTCAGCAGAGGAGTTGGATGTTTTCTGCCGTGAGGCATATGGCGCTCCGGCCTTTGACCACCCTGATACGGCACCTGTGTACAGACTTGAGGAAGGCTTGTCTTTTCTGGAGCTGTGGCACGGTCCCACAAGCGCTTTTAAGGATATGGCGCTGCAGATGCTGCCCCGTCTGCTGACCGCCTCCATGGCAAAGACGGGCGAAAAAAAAGAGGTTTGTATTCTGGTGGCCACCTCGGGAGATACCGGAAAGGCTGCCCTTGAAGGCTTTAAGGATGTGGAGGGCACAAGAATACTGGTGTTTTACCCGAGGGACGGGGTATCGGACATCCAAAAGCTTCAAATGACCACCCAGGAGGGAAAAAACGTCGCCGTATGCGCCGTTGAGGGCGACTTTGACGATACCCAGAGCGGCGTGAAGACCATATTTTCCGATGAAAAGCTCCGCTCAGAACTGGAGAAAAACGGACTTCTCCTCTCCTCGGCAAATTCCATCAACTGGGGACGGCTGTTACCGCAGATTGTATATTATTTTTCAGCTTACTGCGATTTGATTGTAAAAGGCGATATAAGACAGGGCGAGGGTATAAACTTCTGTGTACCCACGGGGAATTTTGGAAATATACTGGCAGGTTACCTGGCAAGGAGAATGGGCCTGCCCGTAAATAAGCTGATATGCGCGTCAAATGCAAACAGGGTCCTGACTGATTTTTTTACAGAAGGAAAATACGACAGGAACAGAAAGCTCTACAAAACAATTTCCCCTTCTATGGATATTCTGATATCAAGCAACCTTGAAAGACTTCTTTTTATAGCCTCGGAATATGACGACTCCATGGTGTCAAGCCTCATGTCCGGCCTTTCCGAAGCGGGATACTATCAAATATCAGACGCTCTGAAGGAGAAGCTCAGCCAGGTATTTTGGGGGGGCTGCGCGGATGACGGTGAAGCAATGGAAACCATTGGGCGTGTGTTTGAAAAATACGGCTATCTTTTAGATCCCCATACGGCCGTGGCCTATAATGTATATGAGAAATACAAAGAAAAAAGCGATGACAGGACCCATTGTGTTATAGTATCCACCGCAAGCCCTTATAAATTTTGCGGCAGTGTGCTGGCCGCTCTGGGGCATGATATAGGGGGTAAAGACGGACTTGAGCTCTTTGAGCATATGAAAAGTGTGACCGGTGTGGAAATTCCCTGGAGGCTTAAAAAGCTGAAAGATAAGGCCAGTCGTTTCGACCGGTCTGTGAGCAAGAACGATATGAAACCGGTCGTGGTGGAAACCCTTGGAATATCCGGCCGATGAGTGCCGTTTGAATAGCTGAGGTGCTTTATGTCGCTTTATGCCATAGGTGATCTGCATCTTTCATTTTCCACTGAAAAACCCATGGATGTTTTCGGCGGAAAATGGGATAACTATGTAGAAAAGCTTGTTGAAGGGTTTTCCATATTGAATAATGAGGATCTGTGCGTCATATGTGGTGATGTGAGCTGGTCGATGAACCTTGAGGAGGCCCTTGAGGATTTTAATTTCATAGACAGCCTGCCGGGAAGGAAAATAATTCTCAAGGGAAATCACGACTACTGGTGGAATACTGTCACAAAAATATATAACTTTTTCAGGGACAACGGGATAAGCACAATTGACATCCTTCACAACAACTGTTGGTTCTATGGTGACACTGCAATATGCGGAACCAGAGGCTGGTTTTTCGAGGAGAATATGCAGGACCCCCACGACAGGAAGATATTGAACAGAGAGCTGATAAGACTGGAGGCTTCGCTGAAAGCGGCGGGGGACAGAGCAAAAAGATGCTTTTTCCACTACCCTCCCAGGTACAGGGACTATGTTTGCCATGAGATTATAGACCTTATGAAGCAATATGATGTGAAAAGCTGCCACTTCGGGCATATTCACGGGCCCGGACACCATTTTGCGGTGGAGGGAATCATTGAGGGAATTGAGTACAGTCTGGTTTCGGCTGATTATATAGACTTCAAACCTGTCAAAGTAATTGAATAAATAAAAAAGTGTATAGTGTACAATGATATGGTCTAAAAAAAGAAGAAGCTGACCCCTAACTGTGGTAAAATGGTAAGTGCTAACAAACCAATCACAGAAAG
>JGI24712J26585_10004334_pt1 | contig 10817 bp, 4 predicted proteins | sample BioPla3DNA2_FD_26585 | JGI IMG/M metagenome (IMG submission 26585)
GTAAATGTAGACTATGTTTTAATGCAGATACAGAAGTATCACGATAAGAACTCAGAGGATAAGGAACTCCTAGCCGACATAACAAGAAGTATAGACAGTAGCCCTTCGCTACGAAGCAAGAAGGACTTAATCTTAGAGTTTATAGAGAAAGTCAACTATAAACCTGACGAGCAATCTAAGAAGTGGAACGAGTTTATAAGAGAGTCACTTAAAAAGGACGTGGAGCAACTAATCTTAGATACCAAGGTGAGTGCTGAGCTGACCCTAGACTATGTAAAATACGCACTAAAGCACAATGATTTCAGCAACACAGGCAGACGCTACGACGCTATCTTACCACCTATCAGAAGGTTCGGAGGTGGTCGTAGAGCAGTCAGTGAGAAGGTCGACGAGAAGTTACAGGTTTTATTCGAGAAGTATAGAGGATTGACATAAACTAAAAAAGCGTAAGCAGATATTATTCTTGCTTACGCTTTTTCTTTTGGGCCTACGTCTGTTTCATTATAAAGAGAGGAGGAAAGTATAATGTCCAAACAAGGAACGAAACAAGGTAACACTAACCAACAACCTATGAATCGAGGTAACACTAACCAACAACCTGTACGACAACCTAATCAACAACCTAATCAACAGCCTAATCAATCGGCTGTTTGTCCAATGTGTAAGCAGCGTATTCCGGCTAAGCGAAGAACTAATAGGGTTACTCGTGCTATTAAGTCAGGCATTACTGTTTTGCTAGTGACTTATATACTTTTGTCGGGGTTAAAGACATTTGTACCTACTCTTTATGAACCTCTCTTGCAAAGTACTTCTCTTTTGCAGAAGGTAGACAAAATCATACCTAAGTTCACAAAAACTCAAGGAACTTATATAGTACCAGATTAAATACAGGCCTATAGTCGTATAAGCTTAATATAAATTTAATAACAGCTTTTCGTTAAAAGTATGGAAGGAGTGTTTAGTTAATGAGTGACGCAGTAAATAATACCGAGGGTCTAATTACGAGTGATTTTAAGTCTGAGAATGGGGTGTTTGATATTCAATATATCGACCCTGAGGATATATCTGTTACGAAACGAATACGAAAAACGGGAGACGCAAGTGGTCTTATTAGGTCCGTTAGAGAATTAGGTTTATTAGAACCTATTACGGTAGCACCTATTGGAGAGGGAAGTTATGTACTTGTACACGGATTACGACGTCTTAATGCTTGTATTGAGGTAGGTATGAAAAAAGTACCTTGTATCGTGGGTAAGAGTATCAAAACTTCGGAAATACCCGTTATGGCTACGGTATATAATCAGACACAACCTTATACCAACAAAGAGATTTCTGATTATGTAGATTATTTAATTACCGAGAGAGACATACATGATTACAACAATATAGAATATTTATTACAGCTTGAGAATGGAGACGTAGCGAAATTACAGGATTTAAAAGCTGATAATGATATGGATATTATGGAGAAGTTCTTTGCTGACGAGTTAAGTATAGGAGCAGCTTTTAAGAAGTTAGAAAGTCGNCGTAAGAAAGAAACTAAGGCTGAGAAACTTCGTCTACAAGCGGAGAAAGCCTTTGACGCAGGTACAGGTTTATCCGAGGCCGGGGAGCGTCAAGGTATAGATGACGATAATACACCGAGGCGTCAAATATTTAATGCCGAGGAATTAGAAGAAGGTATAGAAGAAAAGAGTTTAGACGAAATGGTAGCTGAATCAGACGCTACAGAGGGGTTTAAGCCTAATAAACAGAAGGTAGGTAAGCGAGAACGTATAGACCCAACCATTAAAAAGGCCACTTTAGCTAGGGATAATTATACTTGTCAATGCTGTAAACGAGGTGGAGAAAGTTATGTAGATTCGCTAGACTACCATCATGCACTACCCGTGGCTCTCGGAGGTGAGGACAGCGTAGCGAATGGAGTGACTTTATGTGTATTATGTCACAGATTAGTGCATTTATTCGGAAACGGTCAGCTTGTAGTACCTGTTACCAAGGCACCTGAGGAACTTGCAGCTATGTCAGCAGAAGACCGAGCTGTTTACGAAGATGACCAACTTAAATTCAAGCGTGTTGTTGTGTTAGGTCAGATAATTCGAGACGGTTATGTGCAACGTAAGATAGATAATAAGAAAGCTCGTGAGTTATTTCCTACTAATTCCGTGGGACGTTATAAGCCTAGTGAGAATTTAAACAGTAAGGAACTCGCTGAGGTAAGCACCGAGTAAAATTAGAGAAAGGACGGGGGTGACATATTGCGTTTCAATTCATTTTTAACTGCTTTAGAGAGAGATGTTGAGCAAGCTACTGCTTTAACTATGAAGAAAGGTACAGATAGCCACGCCCGTCCTTATATCACTATACATAACGCACAGGGTGTAGCGTTAGTGGAGATATCCTACACTACCAATGGGTACGGTAAGGCTATGAGAGTAATCCGATTACGAAGGGACGACGGTTCTTGGTATACGAATTGTTCTACGGGTAAAAATATGGCAAAGGGAATTGTAGTTTACTTAACCCGTTACACACAGTTACCAAATGCTTTATTGGTATTGAAAAAGGGTGGCGTTTACTTATAGTTGAATAGGGGGTAATACTATATGTTTAATATATTCAAGAGGACAAAGAAACCTGAATATAGTAAGGAACAAATACAAGGATTAGGATATAAGACGGATGGGCGAAGTTCGAGGGAGCGTGTAGGTAAAGGTAAACAAAGGATGTTACTTGATTCCACTAAGTTATTACTTGATAGGCAATCTGATAATCGCACTAATCCGTATGAGGCCGAACGTCGAATAGATAACAATGTTTATCAAATGTTTAGTGAAGATAATGTACAAGGTAAACCAAAATAAGTTGTTCGCAGGCCGATGAGCGTGATGCTATAAAATTAATCACGCTTCATTTGTTTTATAAATGATATAGAGGAGGGATATTTATATGCTTGCACGTGCGTTTAGGAACAAATTAAAAGTATTAATCACGTTGCTTTTATTGGCTTGTACCTTAAGTCAGTCAGTAACGCCAGCTTTTGCTGGTGATAATGGTAGCCATACCTCCACAGGACATAAAGCGGAAGTAGTTAAGTATTATCTTACTTCATTAAAGCAGAATTTGGCGGTATTTTTAGCTGATGGAACACGGGGAGAGTTTGTGTTAGACCGAGCTGAGCTTACAGCGAGTGTTCAAAGTCAGCCGGGTAAAACTTATATAAGCAGAGATTATGCTAATACATTCAATGAAGCTTATCGTGATATGTCTGTATCCCAAGCTTATGCACAGATATTCAAGCGTACACAAGTCGCTTGGGGAGCTGAGGGAGTATCTGAGTCGATAATGCTTATGGGTCGAGACGTATTTTGGGGAGGCGGCGTAGGACCGGGTGGTGGTGTAACTATGTCTGCTGACAACTCTATGTCTAAGTCTAATGCTTATTTCCAAGAACATAGAATGGGGTATGACCCACATGGCTTAAAGTCTAGGTTATACAGTAACTATCTAAAAACTGGATGGCCTAAAAATCTAACCGGTTGGGAAGATTATAATGGCGAGATAAAAGGTAAGGGTGTTTTAAAACAACAAATACAGACATATTTAGAAGAATATTTCGAAAAAGATGGCGTTCATAAGCAGACACCTTATGAATTTATTGAAAGCACGTATAATAAAGCGAAAAAGGAAAAGAAAACGAAAGACCGTGCTTATCATATATGGGCGTATATATCTGCGGGAGCTGACGCAACAGCTGACGGTGTCCCTAATAGTGCACCTATTGAACGTTGGAGAGATATATTTGAGGGTGACGACCGTCTAAGTGCTGACGACATTTTTATCGGGGATGAGTTGTATGAAAAAGTTGGAGATGATATAGAAAGACCCTTGGATTGGTACACTGACCCACGGATTAGGAGTCAAGCTGCGGCTTATTTTGATACTTTACTTTCTTTAGCTCTTATGGCTGAGGTTAATGGTAAAACGAAGATAGCTGAACATTATCTCGAGGCAGCTAAAGCTTGTTTTGGTAAACCGGGTGCTTTTGCTAAGGAACCAACAGAGTTAGTTCAGTCCAAATCTATAGTATTTGATACTTGGTCTACCCAATGTTATACTGCGGCCGGTCAAGCGTCTAAGGGTACTGTAGTTACATATACTGATAACTGGGGTATGTATAGACGTGCGTATTATCCTAAAACAGCNCCTAAGAGAGATTGGCGAAGCTTAAGCCCTATTTATAATGACTATCACGTAACGCCTATAGCCACTGAAAGTAGAACTTATCAAAAATGGGCTTTACCGGAGGAGTCTCGTGCTTCGACAGACCGTATTGCAGTCAGATTATCTTTATTAGATAAGTCTTTTCCAAAGGATTTTTCAACTTGGAGTATGGTAGATGATACTAAGATAGATATATCATATGCCTCTGTGTGGCATCCAGCTTTATCCGGATTTGGTGCGGTTGCGTCTTCTTTAGGGCGTAGTGTAATACGAGATAAAGACGGTAAAATAGTAGGTGTAAGCGAAACTCAAAAGATTTCACCGGGATTAAAAGGAGTTTGGAACGCTTCACGTAATCATCATTATGCTGGTTTTGACAGTTCTAAGACATTGGATATGGTTGGCGGACAATCTGTTATATTTTTATACGCTCAGGGTTCGAAATCTCCTAGTGTTTTCCCGTCTGTACAGCGTATAGGAGCTACTCCTAATAGTAAAAAAGTTGAGCCTAATCCAACAGGTCTTAATCAAAATATAAAGATTACTTATAGTTTAGGTAACGCTATAGCACCTGAGACTAAGACAAAAACATATAGAACTGTAACCTATGATAAACAGTTGTTAAAAAGGACTTTGGATTGGCTTAGGTACAAGGAAAAGTTTGAGGGCGGTGAGTTGTATGTGCGTACTTATGTTACACGTGAGGTGACTCGTTATCGCTTAAATACTTTATGGCTTGCGGGTGCGGGTAAAGCCCAAACAATCAGGACCCCGGGAATAGGGGTTGACGANGGTCAATCAGATGTATTACCTGCTATTAAGACTAGTTTAGGGACTTTGACAGTACCTAAGGCTGATTTTGATTCTGATAAGGGATGGTCTAAGATATCTATTGCAACCTATGAAGCTTTATTTACCAATCATGACTGCTTAATGTTTCCTAAAACAGATGACGAGTTTTATAGGTCTAAACAATGGAGTGTAACTACTCAACCTACGGATTATATTATTGTAGACGGAGAGAATAACACAAAGAAGATATATTATCCGGGGTATGATTTTTCCTTAAAAGTGCTTTATCGGGCAGACACTCAGTTTAAAGTCGTTACCAAGAATAAGGAAACAGGCGAAAAAGAGCCTGTTATGTGGGATTACTCAGGTAAAACAGGTGCTTCCGTGGAGAAGTATGCTAATAGCAATCCGGATAAAAAGTCACCTTATGTGTTAAGTATTAGTACACAAACTGAGGATTATGCACCTACAGCTAACTCAGCGTCTTTTAAGTATAAGAAAGACCCTGAGGTACTTGACGTTGATTATGAACTAATTAAAGAGAGTATGCCATATGCTGTTTATTCGAGTTCCCCTGAGGCATATGCGGAGTTAAAGAATTGGGGTGTATCAAGTAACAATGAGCCACACGACAGCACAGGTTTAGGTGATGGTCGTTCACCTATGGACACCCAGTTAGGTGTTACAGCTTCAAATAAGTCTAATGGAAGTTCTATAATAACAGAGGATTATGAAGCTATGGCGGGCGTACCAACTACCGAGAAGCTTTATTTGGCGATAGGTGGTTCTGAATTTATAGTAGATATTGCAGTACAGTATGTTCCTAATGAAACTGCTGTGCGTACTTATAGAACCCATTTTGACGGTGTAGATAGTCAGTTCAACTACGCATCTGCTTCGGGTGCGGGTGGAGATATACCTGACGATACAGTATGGGGTAGTCACGCAGTCCCTCAGCCTAAGGGATTAAAGTCAGGAGTAACAGCCACGGTTAAGACCAGTAATGGAGGTAAATCCATTAATCCACATGATGGTGGAACATATACCTTAGAAATTAAGGGTACTATTCATAACGATGGTGTGGACGGTAAACTAGTCATATCCGACCACGATGGCGGAACATATCCATACCCTTATGGTAATGGTAAAGGAAGTGATAGTAGTTTCCCTCCAAGAGCCCCAGCTTCACCTCAGGGTTCTAACGGTTCAGGTTCTCAATTAACAGCGGCTGAGGCGGCTAAGGGTAATGGTATGCCTTTGGTAGGTTCTGCTACTGTGGAGCGTGTACCAAACACAACACACGATAGTCCTGTCAGTTGGGCGTGGGCTGTACCTAGGAAAAGTGACGTTGCTGCTTTTAATGACTGTATGGATGATACAGTTAAGCAGTGGATAGACGATATGGTTACTTACTTCAAGACTTCTCCGGGCTTTAAGGCCGGTTCAGACGGTATTACTCGTAGGTTTGGAGATGGTGAAGTTGGAGAATTTACTTATACTAAGGATAAGTTACAAGATAACATTGTAGGTTATCCACTTTTAACTGCAGACAAAGGTAGACTTGATATAACCCCACCGAATAATTTATTTAGGTTTGAAGGTGATGTTGTAGCAGGAGAGTCTTTCAATATAGTATCTTTTAAAACTAATGATGTGTATGAAGTAACCAATCCTGCTAATAAGTCTGCGAAAGCGACATCTTCTAATAACGGTACCTTACGTACGATAAGTTATGAGATACAGGTAAAGTCAGCTGGTACGACATATAGTATTAAGACAATACCGGGAACACCTGCTGTTCCTCCTGATATACCTAAGGGACCAGACACTTATGAGCAATTAACTGCGCCTTATAGTAATTCAAACTCATGGTCCGGTTCTATTACAGGTAAGTGGACGGATGGGCATAATATAGAGTGGTTTGCACAGACGGCTGAGGGTCAAGCTGAGTATAATGCTTTTGTAGCTCAGTACAATGCAGATTTAGCGGCAGCAAATGCTTGGGTTGCAGCAGAAAACGCAAAGACAGCGGGTACAGGTTCAGGTGGACTTAAGACAGGTGTAGGTGATGTATCTGCAAGTATTACTGTAAATAAGCCGGTATATACTTCAACAGCTTTTGTACCTGATACAGGTTCAAGTTCAGCCACAGCTAAAAAAGACAAAGATTATGATTGGTCTGCGTCTTATACATTTACAGTAGAGAAACACACATTATGTGGGCCAGAGTGCGGTCATAAGTTACCTGAAATTAATGATGTATGGCAACAGAGTATTAACTATGATTATTTAAAAATAATAGGTTTATCTATTCTACGCTTAGACCAAGGTGCAGCTAGTGATATAACACCTGATGGTTCAGGTTTAAGTGCTTTAATAGGAACTTCTAAGCTAGGTGTTACCCGTCAGACCTACTATTCGTCACCTACAATGAGTTTAGCTCAGGCTAATATCTTTAATTATATGGGATATCAGACTGACGGAACTAAGGATGTAAATGAAGCTACTAACGAGTACTTTAGAAGTATAGCCTATGGTATAGGTACAACTTGGGGCAATACTAGGTCTTCTGAGGCTAACAGAGTGAAGTATTGGATGACTAATGCTGATGGAAGTAAGCTAACTGCTAAGGGTCCTACATTCCAAAGGTTGACGTACAAAGGAAACACAGCGGCGTCTACCCCTTATAACAACGAGCTTTTATCTGCTTGGGGTGAGGGTAATGTTAAGGCCAATGACTATGTAGAATACAACTTTGGAAGTCGTTCAAACCTAAGTGATGGTACATCACGAGGATACAAATATAATGTAAATAAGAGTTCTTGGATTGAAAATGTCAACGGTGAGTGGCGTGGAAAGGCTGCGTATGATTTACCGTGGGCCAAAGGCTTTATATACGACGGAGTTAAAGCTGACGGTACTGTAGACGCCTCAGGATTTTCAGTAAGTCGTTTATACCGAAACAGTCTAAAAAGTGGTAGTACGGGTCTTGAAGGTATAGTACAGGACGGAGTTAAGGGTTGGCAAGGTAAAGGAATGAATACTTCTACGGTTGGTTGGAAGGGCGGTAAGACAGCGTTTTCAGCTAAGAATATGATAGAAGCCTATGAGACTGATGAGAATGGTAAGTTATTTGAAGTTGCTTACTATCTAGGTTCCCGAGATGTCAAGCTTTATCAGCCAGCTATACGAGATTGGAGTAGAACTAGACATCTACCTTACGCTGATACTCGGAATTTAATTGAGCCGGGCGGAGGTGTTATGCCGGGAGCTGAGAAAGGCGATATATCTTCCCGTGATTATATGTCTAAGATGTGGGAAGAAACAGCAGTTAAGGATGACGACAGATTTGCTCAGTCTCAGCCTTACGATACAAATGATATGCTTAGAGCATATACAAATACAGCGAGTGATAATGGTGTAAAAATCAGAGAAACTCCTGAGTTTAAGTTAATGCAAGCAAAACGAGACGAGTTAGTTCAGGCTACTATTATATCTGACGCCCTTATACTTGATTTACCTAATGGGTTACAGCCAATAGTATACCATTATAAAAATGCGTCAACACCGGGGCAAGCCGAGAATCGATTACCTGATACTCGTATCACATTTGATGAATTATGGACTAATAATATATTCACACCGAATGGTTGGGCCGACTCATCTACGGGTACAGTTCAGGACGGTATAATCATAGGTGGTTACAACGGAGATTTATCCGGTGAGCGTGTAACAGGTGACGTACCTAAACGTATGCANTGGCGTGCTGACGAAGTACCTGCAACGCCTAATATGTTTATTCAAACTAAGACTGCTGCCATAGAGGCACCTGACGGTGTTATAGGAAGTAAGTTAGGAGCGAAGGTAGTTAATGGTACAAACATCAACTTATACTTAGCACATAACACTACGGCACCTACTCGTATTTTATCGTTACCTGTAACGAATAAGTCAGCAGTTGGGGCGCCTGTACAACGAACATTGTTGTATAATATTACGCCTATGCTTTTATCTGCGGATAATAGAGAGTATTATACAGGACTAGCAGAGGCATTTTGGGAGACCTTAGTGCTATGGAAAGACAGTTCAAACCACGACTACTACGGTGCGTATGTAGATAAGGTTAAAGTAACTAAACCTGATGTCTATATAGCAAAGGGAGATTTTATTCGTTTACCTGCGTTATTAGACAATTACGGACAGGTACAGCGTTCTGCCGTGGATGTCTTGTACGAAGCTGATATAGAGGAAGATTATGACCCTATGGAAGCTGAGTTAGATAAGTACTTTAAGGACTCTAGGAAGTTAGACGCATATGGGGCCGAAGGAGCTAGGTCGGCTCAATTAGAGCAATACCACCGTGGATTTGGTGTTGCGGGATATAACTATGATACAACTAATAATGCAGCTATAGATGATAAGCGTCATAAACATATGTATAATAAGTCTGACGACTTAACAGAGGCAGCAAAGGGTAATCCTTATGTGACTGACGGTAAATTAGGTGTACCATTTATATTAGAGGGTATAACCGAGGCTAATTTTGAGACAGATAAAGCAGTTCGTCATATAGGTAAATTACCTGCGGATAAGCCAAAGTCAGGTTATATAATGCAGACCGCTTATACCCGAGGAGATGCTGATAGTGAGAAATATCAGTTAAATCCTATAGTAGTACACAATCCTGTGACAGCACGAACAGTACAGATTATGCCGATAGCGTCTTGGCGTGACCAACGTTCAGATGGTCAAAGTATGGTAGCCTCTATACGAAACNAAGTACCTAATGTATGTCCGGGTACTGTGGAACTGTGTGAACACGCTACATTAGATTGTAAATATGATAAACCTCTTGAGTTACTAAATCTTAATCTTGTAGGTAGTGGAAATTCTGTACTAAATACAGCTATTCATTCGGCAACTACGGGCAATATAGTATTTGCGGGTAACTATGCTTTATCAAGTACCGGATTATCTTCTAACGGAAGTCCACGAACAGGAGTATCTTTATCCGACTTAGGAGGCACATATTATTCGTCATTAGACTATCAGGTAACGGCTAAGGTTACTTATTCAGCTAATACAGGAGAGCAGATGTTGTTTGGATTTGAGAGTTATGGGATAACTCTTAATACAGCTACGAAGAAGTTAGCTATCCGTGTAAGCGGAAAGGCCGGTTATATTGATGTAGCGGGGACTTTCAATTCAGGAGACACCTTAAAAGTTCAATTTGGTAGTGCTAATGCTACATTAAGTAAAGTGTGGGTAAATGGTAGTTTACGTACTATAACAGCTGCGGGTGGAGCTACATTTGACACTATGGCGATAGGTCCGCATAATGTAGGCGATGTGTTCTATATAGGTTCTTGGAACTCTGGAACACCTGCTTACTTACCTACTGCGTCAACAAAACTCACTTCACTTTTATTTGAACGTTTAGCTGGTAGCCATCAACACACTTTAGCGTGTATGAAGACCATTACGCATCATGTAGGTGGTAATAATACACACATTCATAAAGTTGAAGATTTAGGGCCAAGTGATTCTAAGAAGTATTTAAACGGGACATTACAAGACTGGAATAATTATGTAATAGACGACGCTACTTTAAGAGAAAGGCTTGGAGAAGTTCTTTGGACGGCATTAGGATTACCTAAGGCTCAGACAACGGTTTTAACTGATAGTGATATAACTTTAACTACGGCACCTGTGACAAATAATTTCAGTACAGTAGGAACGCATACTTATGTAGCACCTCATGACGGAGAGTATTTCTTGGAAGCTTGGGGAGCGGCTGGTGG
>JGI24712J26585_10004336_pt1 | contig 10816 bp, 5 predicted proteins | sample BioPla3DNA2_FD_26585 | JGI IMG/M metagenome (IMG submission 26585)
TGGTCGATTATATTTTACCAGAGTTTGTCAGTTGTCTCATCTTTTTTTGTAAATAAAATGGTGCTGGTTTTAATCACCAACACCAAAAATTATAGAGCCTATATAAATAGGTGCTTAGTTTGTACATTATGATTAATTTTGATTTGCTAATGCTTGATAAGCTTCAAATCTTTCTTTAGCATCTAATTCTGCTTGATCAAACAATTTTTCAGCAATTTCTGGGAATGTTCTGGTAAGTGATGAGTATCTTACTTCTCCCATGAGGTATTCTTTGTAATCTGCAGTTGGTGCTTTCGAATCTAAGGTAAATGGATTCTTGCCTTCTGCTTTTAATAATGGGTTGTATCTGTATAAATGCCAGTATCCAGCTTCTACTGCTTTCTTAGTTTCAGCTTGAGAGCATCCCATTCCTGTTTTGATACCATGGTTGATACATGGTGCATAAGCAATGATTAAGGATGGTCCTGGATAGCTTTCTGCTTCTTTTAATGCTTTGATAAGTTGATTTTGGTTAGCTCCCATAGCTACTTGAGCTACGTATACATAACCATAGGACATCATCATTCTTCCAAGGTCTTTCTTTCTAATTGGTTTACCGGAAGCTGCAAATTTAGCAACGGAACCAGTTGGAGTAGCTTTGGAAGATTGTCCACCGGTGTTGGAGTAAACTTCTGTATCGAATACAAGAATATTTACGTCTTCTCCGGAAGCTAATACATGGTCTAAGCCGCCGAATCCGATATCGTAAGCCCATCCGTCTCCTCCGAAGATCCATTGAGACTTCTTCACTAAGAATTCTTTCTTTTCAATGATTTCGTCGAAGATTTCTTTTGCTCTTGCATTATCTCCAGCATAAGCTTCGATAAGAGGTAATAATGTTAATGTAGCTTTCTTGGAACCAGCTGCATCTAACATATTGTCTACCCAATCTTTAAGAGCAGCTTTGATATCATCAGCAATATCTAAACCGATTGCTTCTTCTGCGATGTCTTTTAATCCTTCTCTGATTTGTTTTACAGCGATATACATACCAAATCCAAATTCTGCATTGTCTTCGAATAAGGAGTTAGCCCAAGCTGGTCCATATCCTTTTTCGTTTGTTGTATATGGTGTGGATGGTGCACTACCAGCCCAGATTGAAGAACATCCAGTAGCGTTAGCAATGTACATTCTGTCTCCGAATAATTGTGTTACAAGTTTAGCATATGGAGTTTCTCCACATCCTGCACAAGCTCCGGAGAACTCAAGCAATGGTTGTTCGAATTGGCTTCCTTTTACAGTGTCAATAGCCAATGGATTTTCTTTCTTGGAAAGAGTCATTGCATATTCCCAATTTTCGATTTCTTTAGTTTGTGTTTCTAAAGGCTTCATGATTAATGCCTTATTCTTAGCTGGACATACTTGTGCACAGCTTCCGCATCCAGCACAGTCTAAAGCAGATACTTGAATCTTGTAGTTGTAGCTTTCTAATCCCTTACCAATTGCTTTCTTTGTAGCAAATCCTTCTGGTGCATTCTTCACTTCTTCTTCATTGAGTAAGAATGGACGAATTGCAGCATGAGGACATACATAAGAACATTGGTTACATTGGATACAGTTATCAATTTGCCATTCAGGAACTTCTACTGCAATACCTCTCTTTTCGTATTTAGAAGTACCTTGTGGGAATGTACCGTCTTCTCTTCCTACGAAAGCACTAACTGGAAGTTTGTTTCCTTCTTGTCTGTTCACTGGATCTTGAATTGTTCTAACGAATTCTGGTACATCTTTGGTTGCAGCTGCTTCTTCTTCTGCAGTAGCTTCTGCCCAATGAGCAGGAACCTGAACTTCATGAACTTTTTCTACACCTTGGTCAACAGCAGCATAGTTCATGTTAACGATGCTTTCACCTTTTTTACCATAGGAAGCTACAATAGCTTGTTTCATGAATTTTACAGCATCTTCAATTGGAATAATGTTAGCAAGTTTGAAGAAAGCTGCTTGTAAAACTGTATTTACACGGTTTCCAAGTCCGATTTCTTTCGCAATGGAAACACCATCGATGGTGTAAAGTTTGATATTTCTTTCTGCGATGATTCTCTTCATCTTTGCAGGAAGCTTTTCTTCTAATTCTTCAATGGTCCATCCGCAGTTTAATAAGAAGGTGCCTCCTTCTTTTAAGTCGGATACCATATCGTATTTATCTACATAGGATGGGTTATGGCAAGCAACAAAGTTTGCTTTTTTAATTAAATATGTAGATCTGATAGGTTCTTTTCCGAAACGAAGGTGAGAAATAGTAACACCGCCGGATTTTTTGGAGTCATATTCAAAGTATGCTTGTGCATACATATCTGTATGGTCTCCGATAATCTTAATAGAGTTTTTGTTTGCACCTACTGTTCCGTCGGAACCAAGTCCCCAGAACTTGCAGCTGATTGTGCCTTCGCCTGTTACGTCTAATTCTTCTCCTGTTGGAAGAGATTTGAATGTAACGTCATCTACAATACCAATTGTGAAGTTGTTCTTTGGTGCATCAGCTTTAAGGTTTTCAAATACTGCTACGATTTGTGCAGGTGTTGTGTCTTTAGAACCTAATCCATAGCGTCCGCCAACGATTACTGGACGTTCATCTTTGTCAACGAAAGCAGAGCATACATCAAGATATAATGGTTCTCCAAGAGCACCAGGTTCTTTTGTTCTATCTAATACAGCGATTTTCTTAACTGTTGCTGGTATTTGTTTTAAGAAATGTTCAATGGAGAATGGTCTATAAAGACGTACTTTTACAAGACCTACTTTTTCTCCTTGGCTATTTAAGTAATCTACGGTTTCTTCGATAGCATCTACTGCAGATCCCATAGCAACGATTACTCTGTCTGCATCAGGTGCTCCATAGTAGTTGAATAATCCGTAGTTTCTTCCAGTAATTTTGTTGATTTCGTTCATGTAGTCTTCAACTATTGCAGGAAGTCTGTCATAGAATGGATTACATGCTTCTCTAGCTTGGAAGAAGATATCTGGGTTTTGAGCTGTACCACGAAGTACAGGATGTTCTGGATTTAATGCATTCTTTCTGAATTGCTTTACAGCATCCATATCGATTAATTTTTTGTAGTCTTCATAATCGATGAGTTCAACTTTTTGAATTTCATGGGATGTTCTGAAACCATCAAAGAAATGCATGAAAGGAACTCTTGATTTAATAGCACTTAAGTGTGCTACAGATGCTAAATCAATTACTTCTTGTACGTTTGTAGATGCAAGAAGTGCAAATCCTGTTTGACGGCATGCCATAACGTCGGAATGGTCTCCAAAGATAGAGAGCGCATGGCTTGCTACTGCACGAGCACTTACATGAATAACACCAGGAAGTAATTCCCCTGCTACTTTGTACAAGTTAGGAATCATTAATAATAATCCCTGAGAAGCTGTAAATGTTGTAGTTAATGCTCCTGCTGCTAAAGAACCGTGGAAAGTTCCTGCTGCTCCAGCTTCGGATTGCATTTCAACTACTTTAACTGGTTGTCCAAAAATATTTTTTCTGCCATTAGCAGCCCATTCATCAACATGTTCAGCCATGGGTGATGATGGTGTAATTGGATAGATTCCAGCAACTTCTGTGAATGCATACGCAACATGAGCCGCTGCTGTATTTCCATCCATGGTCTTCATTATTTTTGACATCTTATTTCCCCCTTACGATGAAAAAAATATTTTACAATAATATGAGTATACAACATATTGCATACTCATATTATAGCACAGAATCTATATTAGTGAATACGAAATTTAATTTTTTTAAGTTAATTTGACGTAAAAAACCGATAAGCCCCTTAACGGCTTATCGGTTTTTTATTAAGCTTTAAATCCTCTGTTTGTATTTTCCATTACAGACTCATTTAAACTCCCTTTTCCATAGGTAAGTCCCGCATAAATTTGCTGTGCGTTTTCAATAACAGGACCTTTTCCTTCTTCAGTAGCTACAGCCTGCTTCCAGCCTATTAAAAGGGTATTTAGAAGTTTCTTTGCTTCTTCTAAAGGCTCTTCTTTTAAAGAAATATAACCTTTAATAATAGTTTTATTAATATATAGGTATAGTTCCATTAAATCTAATGAAATACTATAGGATAAATCTAAGGAATCCATTAATTCTCTCAGTAATTTTTGAGCCTTATCAATAGTTCTCTTAAATTTTTTCTCATCTTTTACCGCAAGTTGTTTTTGCGCTTCTTCTAGGGTTTCTATAATGATTTCATAGGTAATAATAATCAGCTGTCCCGGTGTTGCATTCGCAATCTGTGCGGTTCTATTTTCCATCATGGACTATCCCCTTTAGCCTTGAAGTAATTGTAAGATCTGTTGTGGTCTTTGATTTGCCTGAGCAAGCATAGCCATTCCTGCTTGAGATACCACATTCTTTTGAGTGTATTCAGACATTTCCTGTGCCATATCCGCATCTTGAATTCTGGATAGGGAAGATGTCATGTTTTCTGCAGCTACATCTAAGTTCGCTACCGTATGTTCAAGGCGATTTTGATATGCCCCGAGTTTAGAACGTACAGAAGAAATCATATTAATCGCATCGTCTATTGTAGTGATTGCCTTTTGTGCGCCATCAGCAGTGGATAAATTAATTTTGTCGATTCCTAAAGCCTGTGGAGATAAGTTTTGGATACGAATTTCCATAAACTGTCCTTCGTTGGCTCCAATTTGTAAATCCAAAGGACCTGCATCCAGCACTTTAAAGTCAACATCTCCTACTGACTTTGCTTCGACTTTCATTTCAAATCCATCGATATCTGTAACAGTAATGACTTTACCTTTTGTTGAAACAGTTGCCGTTGGTGAAAAATCACCTGAAGTTGAATCAATAGAAGCTTCTACGTCTTTTCCTCTTACGGTTTCAGTTTTGAGACCTAATCCCTGTAATAATTTACTATTTGTAGAATTAATATCGATTGAATAATCAGATCCAAATTCTTTTGCTTCTAATTTCAAGAAAGTTCCACTGGCAAACTTCGTTACATCCCCAGTGATTGATCCATTATGTGCTGTAATATTAACTCCTACTGTTTCACAAAGGTTTCTCAACTTGTTAAATACATCGTCTGCTGTATCACCTTTTTCGATTTTTATTTCTTCCCCATTAATATTAATTGTTCCTGCATATGCATCAGTAATAGGGAATGAACCAAGGTTTACAGCTCCAGTATTACTAGCGATAGCTTTTTTAGCATCTGCAGTAACTTTCAGTTTATAAGTTCCTGGCTCTACTGTATCACTTAAAGAGATAATATTAGCCACTGCTTCATCATCTGGGAAGGCTCTTCTGTCAATTTCACCATTTAATAATTTTCTTTCATTAAATTCGATATGGTCAGAAATTCTTTGAATTTCATCTTGAAGCTGTTTCACTTCATCCTGAACTGCCCTTCTGTCTTGAGAATCATAGGTTCCATTTGATACTTGAACAGCCAATTCTCTAATTCTTTGGAGCATTGCATGCACTTCATTTAATGCGCCTTCTGCAGTTTGAATAAGAGAAATACCGTCCATGGCATTTCTGTTCGCTTGCTTTAATCCTCTTACCTGGGTATCCATTTTTTGAGAAATGGCTAATCCTGCTGCGTCATCAGCAGCGCGATTAATTCTAAGACCTGTAGATAATCTTTCCATGGTCTTGTCCATTACACCATTTGTTCTACCTAATTGATGAAGAGCTCTAAGAGCTGGAATATTATGATTAATTCTCAAGTAAAACACCTACCTTTTATTATTTTTCTCTACATTATTTATCGACCTATTATTTAAATCCTTTAATGTTTTTTCTTCATTGACTTTTTGCCTGTCCATTTCATCAATAAAAGATACCATTTCAAAGGCTATTTTTAATAGCGCTGACGGGATTTTTTTTTCTTCTTTTTTGTCCATATTTCTCTCCTAAATAATGATTTCAAAGCCTGAATCTAAATGTTTCTTGATTGGGATGAGCAAAGGATTCTTGTCAATATTTTCATTTACTTCTTCCTTAATTTGCCCTTTTACGACTTTGTAACCTATTTGTTCAATGGAGTTTCTAAGACTACCTTCCTGGGATTTAAGATAATCTGTAATTTCTTTCGACTCTCCGCTGATTTTAAAGTCTACATTTTTTTCATCCATATGAATATACATCCGAATAGTACCCAAGTGTTCTGTATCCATGGATATAAATGCACTTAAGCCTTCTTTTTGTAATTGTTTTTCATTTTTCCTGTCTTTCATGACATAGATATTCATGTTTGTAATTTTATCGTTTATTAAAATAGGTATTTGATAAAATCCCTCTTGCTTTTGGATCTGTTTTTGAATATCCATTATTTTTTCGATATCGTTTCCCGTCTTCCATGCATTTTGTTTTTGTCCTGACGAGGAGTTGAGTAAATCTTCTTTTATTTCTTTTACTTTTTCTTTAACCTCATCTAAAACTTCTTCTACTTCTTTATCATTTTTAAGATCGTTTACGGCTTCTCTTATGATTTTATGAATATCTTCTTTTGCACTTGATTCTTTTATGATTTCATTGAGTTTTTCTAGATTGTCTCCAAATTCAAAAGGATTTTCGATCATAGAAGATACAATTTGTAAGTTTTTTATATTAACAGGAATTTGGTTCTTCTCCATAAAAATAAGAGTAGCTTGTTTAACCTTCTTAAGACTGCCTATAGTATTCAGGAATTCCTTAATGTCTTCGTCGGTGACGGATGAAAAATCATAAGCACTTTCTACCAAGGCATTTGGCAGGAAAGATTTTTTTATAAATTCTTCTTTGACATATTCTCTATAAATGGTTTCTAAATCCTCTTCCAGAAAATCAGGATTACTATTTAACCATTCTTTTAATTGCTCCGGTGATGCCAGCTTAGAAAAATCTTCGACGATTCTTTCAAAATAATCTAATTTTATCATTTCTGTGGTTACACCAACTTGAAGATTTTGCATTATTTGATTGTCCAGGTTTTTCAGGCTCAGGATATTTTGTTTTGTTACTTCGATATCGTTTTGCCTTAGTATTTTCCCATAGCGAATATTTTCCTTGGTTAGCTCTAATTCTACTTCTTTGAGTACTGATTTTATTTGTTCTTCTTCGATTTCTTTTAATCTGGTTTCCTGGCTTATCTTTGCTCCTTGATCCTTTAATGACACTTCTTCGTTGCTCTGATTTGATATTGCCTCTAATATCTCTTCTTTGTATAAATCCTCTAAAATCTTAAGACTGATTACTTCTTGATTGATAGTGCTTATCTCTAATTTATTCAGGGCATTATAGACATTTATAAGGCTTTCCTTTTGTTCCTTTGTTAATGCCACTGCTTTGTCTATTTGTCCCAGGAACTCCGTAAGCTCTTTTTGTAATACTTCCCCTAATATATCTTCTCTTTGTACTGCTGTTTCCCTTATATAGTCAATTGCTTGATTGATCGTTCTGATTCCTTCCTCATTATTAAGTTGAAGGTTTTCTTGGATAGGAAGGGTCTGTATATCAAGTCTTTTTAGTTCTATGATATTTTCTTTTGTCACTTCTATATTATTTTGCCTTAAGATTTTCCCATAGCGAATATTTTCCTTAGTTGGCTCTATTTCTGCTTCTTTGAGTACTGATTTTATTTGTTCTTCTTCGATTTCTTTTAATCCAGCTTCTTGGCTTCTCTCTACGTTTTGATCCTTTAACAATACTTCTTCATTACTCTGATTTGATATTGCCTCTAAGATCTCTTCTTTGTATAAATCACCCAGTACCTTAGGATCTATCACTTCTTGATTGGTATTGCTTATCTCTAATTTCTTCAGAGCATTATAAATATTTATAAGGCTTTCCTTTTGCTCTTTTGTTAAGGACATTGCTTTGTCTATTTGTCCTAAAAAGTCAGTAAGCTCTTCTTGTAATGCTTCTCCTAATACATCTTCTCTTTGTACTGCTACTTCTCTTATATAGTCAATTGTTTGATGAATAGTTCTGATTCCTTCTTCATTATTTAGTCGAAGGTTTTCTTGAACAGACGGAATGCGCATATCCATTCTTTTGAGTTCTGTGATATTTTCTTTTACTCCGAATGCCTTTTCCAGCTGAGCTTTAATGCTTTTTTCTGGGAAATTAAGCTCCTTTATTACTCCAAACTCATCATCTATGGATACATCCATATCTTGTCTTCTGCCACCGGTTCTGGCAAGATATTTTGCCCCTTCCATCAGGTTGTTTAATGTTAAACTCATGTTGTTTTTCATTAACCATCCGATTACTTTACCATTACTTTTTTCAATGGTATGAAGCATACGATAAATACCTATCATACCTTCTCTTTCTTCCTGTGTCAGGGCTTTGTCTTCATCCATTTGCAGAATAAACTCATTCAATTTATCCCGAACATCAGAACCCAGTATCTCTTCAAAATCTTTAATATAGTCTATGACTTCGTCTATGGGGATCTGATCCGGTCTAAAGCCCTCTTTGATCATTTCTGCTGCAATCGTAGGATGAAGATTTGCACCGACATAGTTCACTTTTTCATCCAGAAGTTTTAAATGAAGGATGTTTTCCTCGGTGACATCGATAGCGTTTTGAATTAATATTCTTGCACATCTTATGTTTTCTTTAGTAGGTTCGATTTCTTGGTCTTTAAGTAAAGTTTCTATTTGGTTTTCAATTTTTCTTATGGTATCTCCAAATCTTTGCTCCGGCTTTGTGTGCATTTCTTCATACGCAGATACTGCCGTCTCAGCTTTAAAAGGTTCGATGATTTCTTCTTTTAGCTGTTCTTTATATAAATCATCAATAATAAAGTTAATTTCTTTTTTGATTACCTTAGGCAGGACTCTCTCATCCAGCTCTTTAATACCTTCGATCTTTTTATAGAGTGCTTCCAGCTGCTCTATATTTTCTTTTGAGGGTTCTGCCCCTGCTTTTTTAAGACAATCACCATAATACTCCTTTTCTAATGCTTTAAGCTCTTCAACCACTTCTTTAAGCGGTGCTGTATCAATTTGTATTTTTTGATTCAGTTTAACAGCAGCTTCTAAAGTCATTTTCAATCGTATTTCTTCTAATTGTCTTTTCGCAGTAATAAAGCTTGGATTTTGTTCTATACTTTCTTTCTCTAACTTTACTTCATCCTTTATTTCACTGCCTTTTTCTCCCCTAAGATTCTTAAGATTGATAGGCATATTTCTTTTAATTAATTTCTTAATGTCTTCGTCATCTATTTCCTTTATATCTTGAAGAAGCTGTTTCATTTCTTCATGGGTTAAAGGTTTTTCTACAGGGCGGTATTGATGGTCTATAAGTTCAATTTTTCCCGGATTTTTATTTTCTTTTAAGAGCTGTGCGCTCTGATCCAACAAATCTTCTTCATTGATCCGACTTATTTGTCTCTTTAATGTAACAATGGCTTGAACTTTTTCTTTATCTACTTCAATATGATTTTTTATTAAAATTTCTGCTGCTTCTATATATTCTTCTTCCGTAGGAATTTGTTGAGCCTTTAAAAGAGATATGATTTCTTCTTTGGTAACCTCGAAATCCACAGGCTCAAAATGCATCCCCACATCTTGATAAGGGGATTTAGATTTTGTTGAAGGTTCTTCTTTGCCAGAAGAAAAAACAGATGCATATACATTATTAAGGGTAGCGGGTAAGTCTCTTTTAATGAACTGAGCAATGGCTTTATCATCCATTGTTTTTACTGTTTCTATTTTCTCTTGTACTAAGATTAAAGAATCAATATTTTTCTTAGTAACAGGCAAATCATTTTCAAGTAAAGCTTTAACTGCTTTTTTAATATTCTTTTCTTCATGATCGATATAGTTCTTTAATTCTTCTTCTATTTCTTTATCTGAAATCTTTTGTTTAGTTCTTCCACTTTTTGAGAGAAATCTGGTAACAACATCAATGGATATCTTTTCAATGTCGTATGGGCTTTCAAGAAGTTCTTTAACCTCTTCCCTCGTCATTGTATTGATGAGTTGATCGATTTGTTTTTTTGCCTGAATGACTTTATCAAATATTTCTTTTTCTACTGTAACGCCATTTTCTATCATCTTTTGTGCAATTTCAATATTTTGCTCAGAGATAGGGATGGCTTCTTTTCTTAATATAGATTTAATTCTATCATACTGTTTTATTGGTCGTATCTCTTCCTTTTCCATAGGCTTTAAGCGAACTTCACCCTTAGAGATACTTTCTACCTTAAGTTTAAGAGTGCTTCCTTCTTCCCCTAACTTTTGGCTCGTTTTTACTTGCAGCTGATTTCCTTCTATTTCTATAATGGCTGTATTTTCTTCACAGGAAATAATCTTTCCTTCTAATACATCTCCCTGCTTCCAATCCCTTGGCATGGAGGTACTAACATCTATTTCGTTTTGTCTAATCACTAAATCCCTATTCTGTACTGAAGCGATCATAGCATCCTCTCCTGCTTGTTTACTACTATACATTTCGGCTGATTGGAGAAAAATATTTAGATTGAGAAAAGGCAAGAAAAAAACATCTACTTGAGCAGATGTTTAATGAAGAATTTTAATATATGAAATTAATTAGCTTTAAATTTATGTGCCTCTTCCTTTAGAGCTTGAGCCATCATATTTAAAAATTCTGTTTCTTCTTCAATCTGTTGCGAATTCGTTACTGTTTCTTGAACAGCCGCTGATACCTGTTGTGAACAAGCTGCCGTTTCTTCAGATACGCTTGCAATATTTTCTGGCTCTATAATTTTTGGTGTTGGTGATTAAAACCAGCACCATTTTATTTACAAAAAAAGATGAGACAACTGACAAACTCTGGTAAAATATAATCGACCAA
>JGI24712J26585_10004338_pt1 | contig 10815 bp, 8 predicted proteins | sample BioPla3DNA2_FD_26585 | JGI IMG/M metagenome (IMG submission 26585)
CCCCTTTTAGATGAAACATAGTATCCACGGGAGTCCTTTTCAAGTCTTAAATGATACTCTCCCGCCGCTATTATAGCCAACCCACATTCAAGCCGATCACCATCCTCAGCCTCCTTCACCTTGATTTTACAAAGGCTGTTTATTCTTTCCGCATACATTTTAGTAAAAACAGCAGGCATATGTTGAACAATAACAATTGGAGGACAATTTTCAGGCATCCTCTCCAAAACATATTGCAAAGCATTTGTACCACCGGTTGACGCACCTAACGCTATAATGGTATTAGAGCATTTTAAAAGATTCGTTCTTGCAAAGGTTACAGGCTTTACAGCAGGCTTTTTAATAAGCCTTTTAACCTTTGAAAGCTTAGCGATAGCTATTTTTCCATGCAGCTCATCTATAAAATCCTCCATATCTCTAGGAGAATTTACAATAGGCTTTTTTATAAATTCAACAGCCCCTGCACTAATAGCCTCAAAAGCATTAACTGGGGAAGAGGTAACTACAACGACAGGCACAGGATTTTCAGGGATAANCTGCTTTAAAAAATCTATCCCATTCATTCCGGGCATTTCAATATCAAGGGTAACAACATCTGGCTTTAGTGAAAGTATCTTTTCCTTTGCCAAGGTTGCATTAAATGCTTTTCCAACAATACTAATGTTCGCTTTTTGTGATAATTTTCTAGTAATTGTTTCTCTAAACAAAACAGAATCATCAACAACAAGCACTTTAATTTCAGACATGGCACTCTCCCATTTTTAAATTTTTCTATATATAGCAGGGCGAACGTATTTATACTTTACCTTATCCCTTTGAAGGCTTTCCGCATGCCCTATAAAAAGATAACCGTCCTTTTTAGTTGCGTCATAAAAACGGTTTGCCAAAGCTGTCTTTGTTTCTAAATCAAAATAAATCATTACATTTCTGCAAAAAATAACATCATATTTTTTACTTGCAGGAATAGGATTCATCAAATTAAAGGTTTCATAACTTATTTCATTTCTTAAACGTGAAATAACTCTATAATTTTCTTTATCAATTTTTTCAAAATATTTCTTTACCCAAGTTTGAGGCAAGCTATTTACTTTTTCAGCAGGATAAATTCCTTGCTTTGCCTTTGATAAAACATTCATCGAAATATCAGTTGCAGTAATTNTTATATTCCACAAAGGCTTTTTGCTGCCAAAATAATCATCAACAACCATAGCAATGGTATAAGGCTCTTCCCCTGAGGAACAGCCTGCACTCCAAATATTAATCTGCTTTACAGCACTATTTTTTTCAATGTCGGGTAAAAGAGTATTTTTAAGATAATCAAAATGCTCCTTTTCCCTCATAAAATATGTATGATTTGTAGTAAGCTTGTTAATCAATACAGTGATCTCCTTGCCTGTTTTATCATTAAACACGACATTGAGATAATCTGTAAAACTATTAAACCCCTTTTCACGTATAACAGAATTAAGCCTGCCCTCAATCAGCACACGTTTCTTAGCAAGGGTAATTCCATAATTATTATACATATGTTTTACCAGCCTATCAAACTCACCATCTGTAATTTTTATTAACATATCCACCCACTAATCTTCTAAAAACTTTTCCAAATCTAAAATAAGCCTTACCTCATCATTTTCTCTGATAATATATTTAATGTATCTCGAAGTATTTACTTCATCGAAAATAGGTGTTTGAGATACAGTGTCCTTTAAAACATCATGAACACCCTTTACACCATCTACAATAAGNCCTATCATCATATCGTTNTATGTAACAATAATGATACAAGTCCTGTCGGTATAAGCTATCTCCTCTTTTCCAAACCTTGTACGAACCTCAATAACAGGCACAGCCTTACTACGCACATTAATTATACCCTTTAAGAAGTTAGGCGTTCCTGGAACTTTTGTAAAAGGTTGTATCCCGATTATTTCCGTCACATAATCAATCTCAACACCATAAATCTGCCCCTTTATATAAAAAGTAAGCACTTTATCAAGCTTTTCGGTCGCCTTATTTACTGTTACCTCAGAGCTTTGCTGCCTTTGTGCAGCCTCTTTTATTTTTGTGTCAGCCATTTTTAACCTCCATCAAGCTTTTAACAAATAATTTGCATCGATTATTAAAGAAATATTGCCATCTCCTAAAATTGTACAGCCGGATAAACCCTTTTCCTTCATACTATATCTGTTTAAATATTCAGGGAAAGGCTTTACAACAACCTGATGTTCGCCGATAAGTTTGTCCGCAAAAACACAAACACTCTTATTTTCAGTTTCTATCAGCAATAATATTCCATCTTCGATTTTATCGGAATTAGGAGTGATATTAAACTTCTTATGCAGCCTAAGTATAGGATATGTTACACCCCTTATCATAATCATTTCGCCTTTTTGAGTATCATGGATAATCTGGCTTTCATCAGTTTTAAATGATTCTCTAATAAATGAAATAGGAACAGTGAAAATAGACTCCCCTACTTGAATTTCCATGCCATCGATAATAGCTAAGGTCAAAGGAATTTTTATTACAAAGGCTGTACCCTTTCCCTTATGAGATTCAACAACAACAGAGCCTCCAACCTTTTCTATATTCTGCTTTACAACATCCATTCCCACGCCTCTACCACTAAATTCTGTTACCTCATCATTAGTAGAAAAGCCCGGTAATAATATCATATTGTATATTTCTTTATCAGTATATTCTTCAACAGGCTTTTTAAGCAAATCCTTTTCCATAGCCTTTTCAAGAACCTTATCCTTATCAATTCCAGAACCATCATCAGCCACTACAATTATTATTTCTCCCGATGAGCTTTGAGCAGATAGAGTAATCGTACCCTTTCTATCTTTCCCAGCTCTGACTCTTTGCTCTGGATCTGATTCAATGCCATGGTCCATGCAATTTCTCACAAGGTGCATTAAAGGGTCGTTTAAATTGTCTACAATGGATTTATCAACCTCTGTTTGCTCACCCTCAATTACAAAATTAACATCTTTGTTTAATTTAATTTTCATATCACGGACAATTCTATTCATCTTTTGAAAAACGCCTGTAAGAGGAACCATCCTAATAGACATAACGGTGTCCTGAAGCTCATCAGTAAGCTTTCTTAATTGCCTTGCCGCTTTACTAAAGCTCTCAAGCTGCATTCCTGCTAAATCAGGATTGGAAATAACCATTGATTCAGTAGTAATTATTTCACCTACTATATCATGCAATTGGTCAAGCTTTGTCAAATTAACACTAATAAGACTTTGTTTTGTATGAACTGTGGTATGTACAGCCTCCTTGACAGCAGGCTTTTTATTATCCTTAGAGCCAATTTGTGATTTTACCGTTTTATTTTCCTGCTTTTCAGTTGAATTATCGGCACTTGTTATATCCTTATTATTGTCAATAACTTCATAAGAGCTTACATTTAATGCTTCCTCTATAAGCTTTAAAATAACACTATTATCAACAAAAGCTTTAAACTTAATTAAAAAGCCTTTTTCTACAATAATTTTACTGCTCTCAGAATTTGTTTCAATATCCGAAGGAGAATACTCTAAAAATTCACATTCATCTTTAATTTTATTAACAAGGAGAAAAGCACGAAGATTTTCCATTCTTGTACCTTCTTCAAAAAATACTCTGACTGTCATTTGCCCTGCCTGTGCAGCAGAAATATTTGACTTGCTCTCAGAAGTATTGACAACAGCTTCCTGCGTATCATCTGATGAATTAAGTACTGCAAGTGTTTTTTCAATTTCTGAAATCAAGGTAGAGGAATCAGTAGGAGTATAATCCTCATCACCTTGAAGCAGCTCTATTTCTGCCTTAAAAAAATCCGAAGCATTAAAGACCAAGTCATATATCGAAGAAATATCACTTATAATTTTAGGATTTTCACGCACAATAAAGAACAAATCCTCAGCCTTATGAGCTAAATGAGATAGATTTTCAAAGCCCATCATAGCAGCTGAGCCTTTTACTGTGTGCATTATCCTAAAAATCTCATTAATATCTTCATCGGTAAAGGAATTACTCTGTTCCGTCCGTAAAAGAATTTCATCAAGCTGTTCCAACAAGGTATTTGTTTCAAAGATGAACATATCCAGCATTGCTTCCATTCCAGATTCAATTTTAGCCATAAATTATTCCTTTCCGGCAAATATTTTGCCTAAACCCCTTTATTATTATTTTATAATATGTTATTATATTAAAAAGCATAAATATATACAATTTATTAACAACAAATGATAATCATGCAAATACTTTTAAAACTATAATTTTCAAGGAGTGATATTATGCCTGATATACCACAAATTACAAACCCTATTACATCAAAGAATTATAATTATAGTTCACGTCAGACAGATCCATCCACAGCACCCTTTGATATAGTACAGCTTACGCAGGTGGATGCGTCAGAAGCTAGCCCTGATAAACAAGCACGTTCGCAGTTGAATTTAGGTCAGCACGAAATTATACCTTTATCCGTTCAGGTAGCCAGAGACCCTACTCTTGCTGTTGAAATGCTTAAGGATTTGCTCAATACTGAAATATTGAATCAAGCCCTTGTAAGCGGTCATACTGAATTTTATGCAAAATTAGATAAATTAGCAAAGCACCTTTATCTTTCGCCTGAAAATATAACAGAAGAAATAATAAATCAAGAAAAGCAAAATACTATGTTTTCAGGAAAAGAGTTTTATAATATTTTAAGAGAAATAGCTAAAACAACTACAAACCAAGATGTAAAAGATGCGATCGGAGCATTGCTAAAATCCCTTAATTTTGCACAGAATAAAAATGAGATTTTAGGTGCATTATCAGCTAATATAAAGTTTTTATCAGAATACTTTTCGCCAAATGAGCAGCTCTCAAATAAACTGGCTGAACTATCAGTACAATGGGGTGCAAGCGATGCTAATGAATATTTCGAGCTGCTAAAAACTCAAACATTGGCAATTTTAAAAGATGTAAGTACAAGCCTTTTAAACGATGAAAAAACACAAACCCTATTGCCGATGATTGTACATAATCTATCAAGATATAATACAAATTCATATTTAATTAAAGAAAACTTTAATTATCTGCTGACTCTAATTCCCTCAAACACCTTGAGCGAAGCATTGAAAAACGCCTTTACTCATCTGATTAAGGAATTATACCCTGATAACGCTCTTTCAAATCCTTCTCCTAATAATAATACTATAAACCAAGCACAAAATCAAGATGCTACTGAAAATAACTCTATAAATAGAGTATCGGATTTTTTGTCGAAAAGCTTAGCGAATGATGAATATTTTATTAATATAGAAAACCCAAGTGAAATGCTTCAACAGAATTTAAGAGCATATCAAAGTGGAAGGACAAGTGGGCTTGAGGCTATAAAAAATTCCTTACAATCATTAATCATAGGAAATGAGGGCAGAAAAGTTATCCCCACATTAATAAGTGATTTTTCAAGTTTTTCAACAGTCAGCGATGTAATTGATTACCTAAACACGCTTTTAAGTGAAATGCCAGATATACCATTAAGACAAGAGGTATACGAAGTTTTTAGTAAAATCATAGAAAATATGGCTGTTAAAAATGAGCTTCCTCCTGTCAGTGTGGGGAAACCGCTCGACACTGTCCTTGATTCTTTAACTGTTTTTATAAAAGAAAATATCAATCATCCTATATTAAAATCACTTGATAGCTTTAATGCTGCAAATCTATTGCAAAGCCTGCTTAATGCCCCGGGAGTATTCACTCCGCTTGCTCATTATATTCTTCCGCTGCAAATTGAAAACACTAGAGCATTTGGTGAGCTGTGGGTGGATAATGATGAAAAAAATCCAAATAGCACACCGGCAAAGCAAAGAAATTATCATATGTTTTTAACCTTTGATGTTGAAGCGATAGGCAGGTTTGAGCTTGATATGTACGCCTTTGGAGAGGATATAAATATATCCATGCTATACCCCTCAGCCTTTGGGGAAAAAGCTGAAATTGTAAAAGAAAAAACCGCTAAAATTATAAAAAAGCTTGGATACAATCCAAAAAGCTTTGAATCAGCAGTACTGAAAGCTCCTCATACACTTACAGATATATTTCCAAAAATTTTGGAGAAACGCACAAACTTTAATATAATTATTTAGTTAAAATATATAATAGGAGATTTATTATGAATAAAAAAACATATGGTAAAACTGCTGCAGTAGCACTGAAATATAATCCAGATATGCACTATGCCCCTGTTGTAGTGGCATCAGGATTGGGTGAGCTTGCACAGCGCATTGTAAACATAGCAGATGAGGCTGGTGTACCGATTTATAGGGATGATAGCGTAGCTGCCTTGCTGGTTATGCTAAATTCCGGTGAAGCTGTTCCTAAAGAGCTTTATCAAATAATTGCCTCTATTTATGCTGAGGTGGTTTTAAATGCAGGAGATATAAAAAAGAATAGTTAAGCAAATACTTAAAGAATTAGATGTAATTTAACATAAAATTAATTATGTTATAATTTACATTTCATATATTTCATGATATAATCATAGATGTATAGTTTTTACTATCGTAATTTTGAAAGGAATTGTAGTCATGAAAGAGATTTCTTGTTCTTTTAGTGGGTATAGACCATCTAAATTACCATTTGGCTTTGACGAAAAAAATAATAATTGCATAAGACTAAAAAGTATGCTAAAATCAGAGATATTAAACCTTATTGAAAAAGGATATAATACATTTCGATCTGGTATGGCACTCGGAATCGACCTATGGGCAGCTGAGGCTGTACTTGAATTCAAAAACGATTTCCCAGATATTAATCTTTGCTCCGTTATTCCATGTATGGGACAAGAAAAAAGCTGGAGCTATGAACTTAAAAAAAGATATAATAATATTCTAATTCAAGCTGATGATGTTTTATATATGAATCAGCACTATACAAAGGATTGTATGCGAAAGAGAAATGAATATCTCGTTAAAAAATCACAATTAATATTCGCTGTATTTGATGGTAAAAAAGGTGGCACGTATCAAACAATTTCTTTCGCAAAAAAATTAAATAAAGAGATAATTATTTTAAATCCAANTACATTAAATCTAACATATCATAAACCTATGCAGCTACAAATTTATTGACATAATTTTTCACAGAAAGGTCGGGTTATATGAAAATTCTTTACGCTTCCAGTGAGGTACAGCCCTTTGCGGCATCCGGCGGTTTAGCAGATGTGGCAGGTTCTTTACCTAAAGCATTAGCTAACGATTTGACAGAACAGAATGAAGTGGCTGTTGTAATGCCTCTTTACACAAACACTATTAAGGAACAATACAAGTCTGCTATGCAGCAGCTAACCGCTATTGAAGTGCCGGTAGGCTGGAGAAAACAATACTGCGGTATTAAAAAACTTGTATTAAACAAGGTTACTTATTATTTTATAGATAATGAGTATTATTTTAAAAGAGATTATGGATTATATGGATATCTTGATGATGCTGAAAGATTTGCTTTCTTTTCAAGAGCTATATTAGAAATGCTGCCCATTATCGACTACAAACCGGATATAATAAACTCAAATGATTGGCAGACAGCACTAGTNCCAGTTTATTATAACACGATTTATGCGAGCGATTGGCGNTATCATAATATTAAGNACGTATTCACTATTCATAATATTGGTTATCAAGGNCAATATGGTATGGAGCTTATTCCTGAAATCATCGGTATNCCTCCTGAGTTTTCCAATATAATCGAATATGATAACGATGTAAATTTCATGAAGGGTGCTATTGTAACAGCAGATAAAATNACTACTGTTTCCCCTACGTATGCACAAGAAATACTTGACCCTTGGTTTTCACATGGACTTGATAGAATTTTAAGGCATTATACTTATAAAACCTGTGGATTTTTAAATGGAATTGATACAGAATTTTATAATCCCCAAACAGATTTAAACATAGCCGAGCAATATTCAGCAAATAACAAAAAGGGCAAGGCTGTTTGCAAGGAAAAGCTTATAGAGGAATTTGGACTAAGCGATAATAAAGAGCCTGTAATAGCAATTATTTCACGCTTTGCCGGACATAAAGGCTTTGATCTTGTAAGAGAAGTATTTAATCAAATTATTTCACTAGGGTACAAGGCAGTTATACTAGGCTCGGGTGAGTTTTATTATGAAGAATTCTTTCAGCAGATGCATTATACTTATCCTGATAAAGTGGGCTTTTACTGTGGATATAATCCTGAGCTGGCAAGAAAGATATATGCNGGTGCTGATATGTTCTTAATGCCTAGTAAAAGTGAGCCATGTGGCCTTGCACAAATGATAGCTTTAAGATATGGTACTATTCCTATTGTAAGGCTCACAGGAGGGCTAAAGGACAGTATACCCGATGCCGGTGGGAAAAATGGTCTTGGCTTTACATTCCTTAATTATGACAGCTATGATATGCTGAATGCTATTCGTCGTGCTAGGGAATACTATGATAATAAGCTGATGTGGGGAAAACTTACCAGTCGTGCTATGCGTGCAGACTTCAGCTGGAAAAATTCAGCTAAGCTTTACTACGGACTTTATAAGGATATAATAAAAAAATAATAGAGAGAATATGCAAAATACAATTGATTTAATAAACGGTCTTAACGATTCACAAGTAAAACAAAGAAAAGACAAAAATCTAGTAAACAGTGCTTATCATGTTCCATCAAAGTCAATTTTAAATATTTTAAAGGATAATATTATCACCCTTTTCAATATTTTAAATATTGTTTTGGCAGTTTTTGTGCTGCTCGTAGAGTCATATAAGAACATTTTATTTTTAGGTGTAATCTTTTCTAACATAGCTATTGGAATTTTTCAAGAAATTCGTGCTAAAATAGCTGTTGACAAGCTTTCCCTCATATCCTCTCCAAANGCAAGNNTAATAAGAAATGNTAAAAAANTCACCGTTAGTGCTGATGAAATTGTGCTTGATGATATTTGTGAGCTTTCATCAGGTATGCAGGTTTGTGCTGATTCAATCGTTGTCAATGGAGAATGTGAGGCAGATGAAAGCCTTGTCACTGGGGAAAGCGACGCAATACTAAAAAGAAAAGACGATTTGCTGCTATCAGGTAGCTTTATCACAAGTGGAAGCGTTTGTGCTAAGGTTGAAAAAGTAGGTGCCGACAATTATGCAAATAAAATCACTGCCTCAGCAAAATATATAAAGAAAAATAATTCTCAAATGCTTAGTGCTATTAAAAGAATTATCAAAATTATTTCCATATGTATTGTTCCTATTGGGGCGGCACTGTTCTTTAAAAACATATTTTTAACAGAACAAAATTTTGAAGATGGCGTTGTTAAAACAGTTGGTTCTATTATAGGTATGATTCCTGAGGGACTAGTGCTTTTAACAAGCATTGCTTTAGCTGTTAGTGTAATCAGACTGGCAAAGTCAAAAACTCTTGTTCAGGATATGTATTCTATCGAAACACTAGCTAGAGTTAATGTTTTATGCCTTGATAAGACAGGCACTATTACTGAAGGAAGTATGAAGGTAGATGAAATAGTCGAGCTTGATAATTCAATTATCGATGCTGAAGTGGCTCTTAATGCACTTTCAAGCTCTTTAAACGATGATAACGCCACTTTTACAGCCATAAAGGAAAGGTTTAATAAAGGCACTATATTCACCACTGTAAATATAATACCTTTTTCTTCAGCAAGAAAATTCAGTGCTGCTGTTTATGAAATATCGGGCAGCCTAAGCACAATTGTACTAGGTGAAGGAAAGGTTTAATAAAGGCACTATATTCACCACTGTAAATACAATACCTTTTTCTTCAGCAAGAAAATTCAGTGCTGCTGTTTATGAAATATCGGGCAGCCTAAGCACAATTGTACTAGGTGCAGCCGAATTTATTTTACCCAATATAAACAGCAAGCTAAAAAAAGAAATCTCAGCTTATTCACAAAAAGGTAAAAGAGTTTTACTGCTTGCACATATAAAGGGAAGAATAGATAATTTTGTACCTCAAAATGCAGATATAAAGCCCATTGCACTTATACTTTTAAGTGATAAAATTCGCAAGGAAGCGCCTGAAACTCTAAGCTATTTTGAGCAGCAAGGAGTAAAACTAAAAATAATTTCCGGAGATAATCCTATTACGGTTTCAAGTATAGCCAAACAGGCTGGCTTAAAAGATGCTGATAAATATATTGATGCTTCTACACTAAAGACAGATGAAGAATTATATGAAGCAATAAGAAATTACAATGTATTCGGAAGAGTTACACCACAGCAAAAGCACAGCTTTATAAAGGCTCTGCAAGAGCAAGGAAATGTAGTCGGAATGACAGGCGACGGAGCTAACGATGTACTTGCACTTAAAGAGGCTGATTGCAGCATTGCCATGCAAAGTGGAAGTGATGCGGCTAGAAATGTTTCTTCACTGATTCTTTTAGATTCAAGCTTTGCCTCACTTCCAAAAGTAGTAGCAGAGGGAAGAAGAACAATAAATAATATAGAGCGGTCTGCAAGTTTATTTATAGTAAAAACTATTTTCTCTTTCCTACTAGCTATTATACAATTAATCTTAAATGTTGCTTCACCTTTTATGCCGATACAAATGACAATGATAAATGCCTTTGCAATAGGTATTCCCTCTTTCATCCTAGCTATGGAGCCAAACCACAAGCTGGTAAAGGGTGGATTTTTATCAAATATTCTTAAAAAAGCTATACCGGGTGCATTGACAATCGTGTCAGCTATAACAGGACTTTTTATAATATCAAAATTTTTAGATATTTCACCTGAAAAAATGTCAACAATGGCAACAATAATTCTA
>JGI24712J26585_10004342_pt1 | contig 10810 bp, 9 predicted proteins | sample BioPla3DNA2_FD_26585 | JGI IMG/M metagenome (IMG submission 26585)
CCACAAATAATTCTATCAAGGTCTCATCCTAACATGGTGAGGAAGTTATTTGAACTGGAGGTTCCTGAAATTCAAACTGGGGTTGTAGAGATATTCTCAGTTTCCAGAGAGGCCGGCTCCAGGACAAAAATAGCTGTTTTTTCAAAGGACGAGAATGTAGATCCATTGGGAGCCTGTGTTGGCTATAAAGGAAATAGGGTCAAGGCAATAGTTGATGAGTTAAGGGACGAAAAGATTGATATAGTTCTTTATAGTAAGGATATTAATGTATTTATTGCCAATAGCTTGAGTCCTTCTAAGGTGCTTGCAGTATTTTCCAATACAAAGGAGAGGTCTTCAACAGTAGTTGTGCCTGACTACCAGTTATCTTTAGCTATAGGTAAGGAAGGGCAAAATGCAAGATTAGCAGCCAAGCTTACCAACTGGAAGATAGATATTAAGTCCCAGTCTCAATATGAAGAAGAAATTGGGAAGACTTTGGAAGAATTAAGTATGGAGCATGAAATGAGCCAAGATGAAAGTGAATATATTAATTCTGAAGAAGAATATGAAGAGGAATTTTATGAGAATGATGAGATCCATGAAGATTTAGAAGTTGACCACGGAGCCAATGCAGAAGAGGAAGATATATAAGATTAGAGAGAATAGGATTTTGTCTATTAGTAATAGGGGATGATAATTTGAAAACTAGGAAGACGCCTCTTAGGAAATGCGTAGCCTGTGGAAAAAATTTTGAAAAGAAATCGTTGCTGAGGGTTGTTTTATGTCCTGATGGTAAGATAGAATTAGATGAAACAGGAAGGATAAATGGGAGAGGGGCTTACCTTTGCAAGGATATTTCATGTAAAAAAGACAATAAGGCAATAAAAAGGTTAAAGGATAGCTTAAAAGTTGACATGACCAGTGAGATAATTGAAGAAATACAAAACTATTTTGAAAAAATAAAAGATATGGAGGTGCTCAACAATGAAAATTAGAGTGTATGAACTTGCAAAAGAGCTGAACATGAATAGTAAAGAGTTGATTGAAAAAATTAAGGAAATAGGGTTTGATGTTGCAAGCCATATGAGCACGCTCGAAGAAAATGAGGCGGAGACAATCAGAAAGAACCTTAAAAATAGTAAAGTTGAAAAAACTGAAGGAAAAAAATCTGTCGAGAGAGGTAATAAAAAACCGCCAATGAAGATTAATCATAATAAAAAGAGTGGAGAAAAAACGGAGAAGAAGTCAGCGGAAGCAAGTAAGGTTGAAGAAGAACCTGTCTACAATAAAAACACCTTCTTTAAAAACACTGACCAAAAGTCTAGGTACAGAAATAAGGACAAGTTTATAATAAATAAAAATGTAAGCAAGTCAAAGAAAGAAATTGAAAAACCTATACCTGGGAAGAAGGAAGGGGCAAAGCTTGAAGAGGTAAGGAAGGAAGAAGCTAAAAAAGTAGAAATAAAGGCTGAAACTCCAAAGAAGCCTGTTGATAAAAAGGAAGAAGTTAAAAAAGAAGGGCAAAAGAAGCCTGATTTTAAAAAGCAAGAATTTATGAAAACGGAAAGCAAGAAACAGTCAGAGGATAAAAAGCCTGATTCTAAAAAATTTGAAGCTAAAAGAGAAGATAAGTCAAACTTTAAAAGGGATAATAAAAAGTTTACTTCCAGAGAAGAAAAGGAAGATTTGGACCTTATTCCTGAAGGGAAACCTGATGTAAATAAGCATCAAAAGCATAAGATTAAGAAAGAAATTGATGAAGCTCGTGATTTCCATAAGGGAGACAAGAAAAAAGATAAGAGGGATATTTCTGAACTAGATAAAGACAATAAAGGCAAGTCAAAGGATAAAAAGGCAAAGGATGAAAAATCTGCTCAAACAAAGCCAGAGCCAAAGAAGGCAGATAAGGATGAAATAAAGATAATTGAGATTGAAGCGCCAATTGTTGTAAAAGACTTTGCTGAAAAGCTTGGAGTTTCTCCTTCAAAAGTTATTCAAAAGCTAATTGTCTTGGGAGTTATGGCTAGTCAAAACCAAACTATAGATTTTGATGTTGCTCAATTAGTTGGGGAAGAGTTTGATGCAATTGTTGAGGAAAAGGTTGAAGAAGTAATTGAAGAAACAACAATTGAGGAAGAATTCAGTTTAGACTTTGAAGACCCAGAAGAGTCACTTAAGCCAAGGTGGCCGATAGTAACTGTAATGGGACATGTTGACCATGGCAAGACATCACTACTTGATGCAATTAAGAAGTCCCATGTTACAAAGTCAGAGGCAGGAGGAATAACTCAACATATAGGTGCTTATTTGGTACCAGTAGGAGATAAGAAGATTTGCTTCTTGGACACTCCAGGACATGAAGCCTTTACTCAAATGAGGGCCAGGGGTGCTCAGGTCACTGATATTGCAATACTTGTCGTTGCTGCAGATGATGGCGTAATGCCACAAACTATTGAGGCTATTAACCATGCTAAGGCTGCAAATGTTCCAATAGTTGTAGCTATAAACAAGATAGATAAAGATACTGCTAATGTGGACAGAATAAAGCAAGAACTTGTTGAAAATAATGTAGTTCCAGAAGATTGGGGTGGAGATGTAATAACTGTTCCAGTTTCAGCAAAAAAAGAAATCGGTATTTCTGACCTTCTTGAGATGGTTTTATTAGTTGCAGAAATGCAGGACTTAAAGGCTAATTATGACAGGACTATAGTCGGAACAGTTGTTGAGGCTAAACTGGACAAGCATAGGGGTACTATGGCTACAGTGTTGATTAGTAAAGGAACACTTAATACAGGAGATAGCGTTGTTTCAGGTACTGCCTTTGGTAAGGTTAGACAAATGCTTGATGACAAGGGGAAGGTTATTAAAAAAGCCGGACCTTCGACTCCAGTGGTTATAATGGGTCTTTCAGAAGTGCCTAATGCTGGTGACTTGATTTATTCAACTAAGGATGATAAGACAGCTAAGGCTGCTGCCCAACTGCTAGTTGATAGAGACAAGGTTGAAAGCATGAAGGCAGGCAGGAAGGTCTCATTAGATGATTTATTTGATAGAATAAAGTTAGGTGAGATAAAAGATTTAAATATTATAATTAAGGCTGATGTGAGGGGGTCAATTGAGGCTCTTAAACAGTCCTTGTTGAAGCTTGGTACTGATGAGGTTCAGACTAGGGTAATCCATGAAGGTGTTGGAGGTATTTCTGAGAATGATGTAATGCTTGCTTCTGCATCAAATGCTATCATAGTTGGATTTAATGTTAGACCAAACCAAAATGCTATTGATGTTGCTAAGTCAGAAGAAGTTGACATTAGGACATATAGGGTAATATATGAGGCAATAGAGGACATAAAAAGTGCAATTATTGGAATGCATACTCCTAAGTTTGTGGAGGAAATTATTGGAAGGGCTGAGATTAGAGATGTTTTTGGTTTGCCTACAGGTAACAAGGTTGCAGGTATCTATGTTCAGTCTGGACATATTCTAAGAAGGGCACAAGTAAGGCTAATTAGAGATGATGTTGTAATTACTGAAAATAAAATAGCTTCTTTGAGAAGGTTTAAGGACGATGTGAGGGAACTACAATCTGGCTATGAAGGTGGACTAATGATAGAAAACTACAATGATATTAAGGTAGGAGACACCTTAGAAATCTTTATGGACAAGGAAGTTGAAATGAAAGATTTAAATGTTGAGGGTAAAAATGAATAGTAAAAAGAATGCCAGAATTAATGAAGAAATTAAGAGAATAGTATCTAACATTATTATCAATGGTGTTAAAGACCCAAGGGTTGATTCATTAACTTCTGTAACTTATGTGAAGACAACAAACGATTTAAGGTATACCAACATATACTTTTCTATTCTTGGCGATGATAAGAAGAAGGCTGACACCATGGAGGGCTTGGAAAGTGCTAAGGGTTATATTAGGAGAGAAATTGGTAAAAACTTGGATTTAAGGGTCGTTCCAGAGCCAATCTTCCACATTGATACACAATTAGATGATGCTATGAAACTTGATGAAATAATAAAGGGTTTACAGGATTAATTATGGAAAAGACTTATGCTGAAATAGAAAAGAAAATATTGGAAGCTAGGGATATTTCCCTAGTTTCTCATATAAATCCGGATGGCGATAATATAGGTTCAATATTGGGTTTAGGAGCTGCTTTAAGGAAAATGGGTAAAGATGTCCACATCCTTAAGGTTGATGACATTCCAAAGAACCTTTTATTCCTTCCGAGAGTTGAAGAAATAAAGCCCATGGAGAAAAGACCAGACCTTTTATTTGTCTTGGACTCTTCAGATGAAGGTCGTTTAGGAGATGGTTCTAAGGAAATATTAAAGGCAAATTATATAATTAATATTGACCACCATAAGTCCAATACATTATTTGGGGATATTAATCTAGTTGATGCATCTATGAGCTCAACAGGTGAGATGGTCTATGATTTGATCGACTTTTTAGGTGTAGAATTAGATAATGAAATTGCTACACCTATTTATACTGCCATTAATTCTGATACAGGAAGTTTTAGGTATGAGTCTACAAGCCCAGACACTTTAAGAAAGGCTGCTAATCTTTTAGAGTTTGTTGATAACAAGGTTGAAATAACTAAGAACTTATATCAAAGCAGGACGAAAGTTCAGACTGAAGTTATAAAAATTGTTTTAAATACTTTAGAGAGCTTTGATGACTTGTCTTTAATAATTGGTAAGATTTCTTTAAATGACCTTGAAAGACTTGGAGCGCAATCAGATGATACAGAAGGAGTTGTTCCTTTTATAAATGAAATTGAAGGTTATGATGTGGCTATTTTTTTAAAAGAAAAGGAAGAAGGTATCGTGAGGGTAAGTGCTAGGAGTAAAGAAGTCTGTGATGTCTCTATCTTGTGTGAGAAGTTTGACGGCGGTGGACATAAGAGGGCTGCAGGTGCAACTATTGAAGGAAATTTAGATGAAGCTATTGAAAAACTAATAAGTGCATATAAGGAACTATAAGATGAATGGAGTTCTCAATGTCTTTAAAGAAAGAGGCATGACTTCTAGGAATGTCGTAGACAAGATAAGAAGAATTTATGGAATAAAAAAAGTTGGACATGGAGGAACCCTAGACCCTGAGGTAGCTGGGGTTCTACCCATTTTAATCAATAGGGCTACAAAAATCGCAGACTACTTGCATTTAGAGGACAAGGAATATATTTCAGAATTGACTCTGGGAGAAAAGAGAGATACCGATGATTTTACAGGTCAAACTGAATTTGTAAAAGAAGTTCCTGAAATAGATGAAGGACTAGTAAGAGAAGTAATTAATTCTTTTTTAGGTAAAAGCATGCAGGTCCCACCTATCTATTCAGCAAAGAGGTTAAATGGAAAAAGGCTTTATGAGTATGCAAGAAAGGGTCAGGAAGTTGAAATAGAACCTGCTGAAATAGAGATTTACGAAGTAGAGATAATGAAAGTAGATATTCAGGGTCATAAGATATTATTTAGGGTTAAATGCTCGAAGGGGACCTATATTAGGAGTTTATGCCGAGATATTGCTGAAAGGCTTGGTACAAGCGGTTATATGTCCTATTTAATTAGAACAGAATCAGCTGGCCTTAGAATAGAAGATGCTATTTCTATAGAAAGGCTTTCACAATTATCTGAAGGAGATAGGTATAAAATTTTGATACCAATGGACTTAGCTTTAACAAGTCTTAAGTCAATAGACCTAGGAAAAGATAAGCACTTTAATTTAATCAATGGCCAATATGTTAAGTTAGACAAGAAATCAGATTTTAAAGAAGATGTTTTAAAGGTCTATGCTGGAGAATTTATAGGCATTGGCAAGATTAGTGAGAATAATGGGAATTATTATATAAAAATTATCAAGAGATTGGAGATATAAGATGGAAATCCATGACTTGGATGGGTCTTTTAAGAACGAAAAAGAATGTGGGATAGCTTTAGGGAACTTTGATGGGATTCATATAGGGCACATGGCGTTAATAGACAAAGTTGTTGCTATTTCAAAATATAAAAACTTTTGTCCATCTGTGTTGCTTTTTAAGGAACATACAAGACCAAATACTAAGCTGATTACAAACCTAAAGCAAAAAGAAAAAATCTTAAATGAATTAGGCATTGAAAGGGTTTTTCTAAGAAGCTTCGATAAAAACTTTATGTCATTGTCAGCTGAAGATTTTGTTTACTCCTTTTTATCAGACATGCTCAACATTAAACTGATAGTGGTTGGTTTTGACTATAGGTTTGGCTATAAGGCCAGTGGTGATGTAAAGAAGTTGATGAGACTAGCTGAAGAAAGAGATATTGAGGTTATAGTTGAGAATATAGTTGAAATTGGTGGAAAGGCTGTAAGTAGTTCTGATATTAGGCAGATGATTAAGGGAGGTAATATTGAGGGAGCAAATCGTTTGCTTTACAAAAATTATGCCTTGATGGGCAGGGTAGTTGATGGAAATAAAAGAGGCAGAACAATGGGCTTTCCAACAGCCAATATTGAGATAACAGATAACTTTGTAATACCAAAATTTGGTGTCTATTTAACAGAAGTTAACTACAAGGATAAGCTATATAAATCTATCACAAATGTTGGAACAAATCCAACCTTTAAAGCTGATGACAATGTAAGAGTTGAAGCATTTATAATAGACTTTTCACAAGATATTTATGGTGAAGAAATTGAAATAAGCTTTATAGAACGAATACGGGACGAAATTAAATTTGACAGCAAAGAAGCATTGATTGAACAAATGAATAAGGATGTAGAGATTGCAATGAAGAAACCGTAGGAAACTACGGTTTCTTATTTTTATTATATTGTCAAAGTTTATTATAAAATCATCTAAATAATTGACAAATCAATACCTTTGATTTATAATATGCGTAAGCAAAAGACCCTGACTTGATATTTTTTATTTGCAACTGGGTCTTAATACGAGAAAAAGGAAACTAAAATGTATGTTCTAGTTTTTATTTTGGGGGCAGTAATAGGGTCATTTTTGAATGTTTGTTCAATGAGGATTCCAGAGGATAGGAGCATTATCCACCCTCCTTCTCATTGCGACAGTTGTCAAACCAGATTAAAATGGTTTGATTTGATTCCAATTTTATCATACATATTTTATAGGGGTAAGTGCCGTTATTGTGGAGTAAAATTATCTATCCAATATCCATTAGTAGAGTTTTTAAACGGTGCTTTGTTTGTGGTTTTCTTTTATAAGTTCGGATTGACTTTAGAATTCATTATTTTCTCTTTAGTTTCATCTACCCTTCTTGTAATTGCTATTATAGACTTTAACACTCAATTAATACCTGATATTTTAATTATCGTTTTGGTAATTCTTGCAATCATATATAGAATAGCTTTAATAGTAGCTGGTGGGATTATCCTTCCTGTAGTAAAGGACGGCTTTTTTGGGTTACTATTAGGAGGGGGAGTTTTCTTTTTAATATATTTCCTTTCAAGGGGTGGCATGGGAGAAGGAGATATTCTTTTGATTGCTGCACTTGGATTATTGGTAGGGTTAAAAAACACCTTACTGTTAATGTTTATGTCCTTCGTAACTGGAGCTGCTATTTCAGTTTTCTTACTTGCTTTTAAGATTAAATCAAGAAAGGATGCAATTCCTTTTGGTCCTTTCATTGTACTTTCATTTTACATAACAGTTTTTTTGGAGATTATTTAATTAATAAATATGTTTCAATGATGTAATGATGTAGTTTAAGAAATCATTTAGAAATAAGGGGAGTGATATATATGATGTTTGGTGGAGAAAAAATATGCTCCATAGAATTTAACCAACATGTCTTAAGAATTGTTGAAGGCAAGGAAAAAGACAAGAAAGTAACTGTGAACAAGAAGGCAGAATATCCTATGCCAGAAGGTGTTTTTAGCAATGGATTAATCCTTGACCTAGATCAAATGGCAGACTTTTTACAAAGGTCATTAAAGGCAGGCGGTTTTTCAGCTAAAAAGACCACTGTTGTTTTAAACAGTGATGACATTTTAGTTAGGGAGATTTCTATCCCCTTTGTACAAGATTCAGAAATAAAGTCTGTAGTGGACTTTAAGGTTCAAGATATCCTAAGGGAGAATGCCGAGTCTTATGTAACTGACTTTCTAGTATTGAAAAAAATCATGGAGGATGGTGCTGAAAAACTAAGAGTCCTACTTGTATCGGTACCGAGCGAAATGGTTGTTTCATACATGGTCCTATTGAACAAGGTTGGGCTAACACCAAGCAGTTTTGATTATACACCTTCAGCAATTTCAAAATATGTTTTCTCCCTAGGTTCTCTAGGTGCCTTATCTGACTTACAAGATAAGTCTATTGCTATTATTAACTCAGAGAGTGGAGACACTGTTCTTTCGATTATGAGAAATGGTGTGTTGGAAATGCACAGGTCTGTAAAATTTGATTTGAATGAAATTTCAAAGGGGATTAAGCAACTTTTTGAATATACAGATGAGCAAGTTTTGGAAAATATTCACGCGATTGAGGACATTTCGACAGAATCTTTTGATTATTCAGATGAAAGTAGGTTCTTAAATGCAATAAGGACTTCATATATACAGACCTTTGATGAATTACAGCAGGTAGTAAGGTTCTATAATTCTAGAAATCAAGATTCAAAGATTGAACTTCTTGTAATGAATGGAAGAATTTTCCAAGTGAAGGGCATGGAAAAGTTTGCTGGTGAAATATTTGATACTCCTGTTGTATTGTTAAACTCTACATCTATAGAATCAAACGACAGGTATGGGGCACCGATTGGCGCAATAATAAGAGTGGAGGATGATAAAAAATGAAAGATATGAATTTTTTTGAACCTTATTTAGATAAGCAGAAGGACAAAAATCTAACTCTTAGCCAAGTTTTAATAGTTCTAATGGCGCTAATTTTTCTAGCCTTTGCTATATTTTTAGTCCTTAGACAGTTCCAAATAAGTAATAAAAGGGAATATGTAGACAACTTACAAGAAATTGCTGAAGACCCAACGACCTTAGAAAAGGTAAATGAGGTATTAAAAAAAGAAGAAGAAAAAATTGCCTATTCAGCTTCTATTTCAAAAATAAGAGATTTAGACCAGGCTATTATTGCAAAAGATAGGATAAATGCTGACTTATTTATTAAAGTAACCGAAGCAATGCCAGATTCGATTTTCCTATCTTCAATCCAGTTAAGCGAAACGGGATATACACTCACAGGAATATCAGAAGACAGGTGGGCAATAGCAGAATTTCAAGCTCAACTTGAAAAACTTGATGGGGTATTACAAGTCTTTACTCCAAATATTGCATACAATGATGGATTTTTCAATTTCTCAACCCAGGTAGGCTTTGAGGAAATATTACCAGAGCTTCCAAGTGAAGAAGAAACAACAGACGGAGAAACAACTGATGAAGAAACAACGGATGAAGAAACAATGGACGAAGAAACAACGGATGGAGAAACATCAGAGGAAGAAAAAACAGACATAAAGGTACCAGGGCAGGATGCAGTAGATGAACTCACAAGCGAGCCTGATGCTTTGGAAGAAGAAACTGAGACTGAAACTGAGGAACCTTAGGAGGGGGAAGAATGGAAAAAAAAAATTNACAATGACAAAAAGAGAAAAAACACTATTGGGAATCTTACTTGCCCTTGTTGTTGTAGTTTTAATATATAAGTTTGTATGGATTCCACAGGAAGAAGCTAAGGTAGCCCTCAGTGAAAGAGAGGTTGAATATCAAAGTAAAATTGATGCAAATAATGCTGTTCTTAGCAGAGAAATTGAAATTAATAAAGAGTATGAGAAATTAAAAAGAGAAGAAAGGGAAATATCTTCAAAATATATAAAAGAATTAAATCAACCACAGTTAATCTATAAGATGAATGAATTACTTACAAAGGATAATATTGCCTTTCCTCAATATTCTTTTACTCAACCGGGAACAGAGCCTATTGGAGAATTTGAAGTTAACAACATGACTGTTTCCATGCCATTTGAGGGGACATATGATGGAATGATTGAAACTATGAATGCTTTAAATTCAAACCCTCAAAAGTTGCTTATTGAGAGGATATCAATCAATGGTAATAATGATAGCGAAGGTGTAGTTTCAGGCAATATGAACTTAAAAGTTTACAGTCTGGATGGGATTTTAGCCAATGCTAATGGGAATGCAAATGGTGAAGGTATAGTTCCGGTTGCAAGCAACACAATTACTGGAGATGAAGTTGCACAAGGAACAACTGACCAAACATCTACAACTACACCTGCAAATACAACTACTAATATGAATACAGGAGGAATGCCAACAGTAGATGTTCCAAAATCAACATCAGGAAAGATTCCTTTTGTTCCATTCCAAAGCTTTAAAGATAAACAAGCAGCAGAAGCTGCCGAAACTGAAGGACCTGGAGAAGAAGCTGAAGAGATAAAACCTTTTATAGAAACAACAATAATGGGTTTTGATAGTGGCAATTACTACTTTTTACCTTCTCATGACTTTGTTAAGGGGAATGTAGTTTATAGTAACAGGGCTAAGAGTGGAAAGTCTTTGAGACTTGAATATGATATTATTGCTATTGAAGAGACTAACAGGGCTTATATAGACGCTTCAAAGAATGGTGTTGAACTAAACTTCCCGCCTGATTCAATAGGGCTTTGGGTTTACTCTTATGACTATCAACCAATAACCTTAGGAGTTGAATTCAAGGGACAATTGGGTGAAAAGAGGGAGGTAGCCTTTACAGAGGGGCTGGGCTGGACTGGATGGAAGTATTTAACCCTTTCTCCACCATATGAAGTTGCTTACTATCCTTGTAGCATCGAAAGG
>JGI24712J26585_10004351_pt1 | contig 10796 bp, 6 predicted proteins | sample BioPla3DNA2_FD_26585 | JGI IMG/M metagenome (IMG submission 26585)
TATAGATTTTAGGTTTTCGTAATTTAGCCCCCTAATTCATCAGACAAAATTATAGTTTAAAAAACATAATCTTGAAACCTACCTTAAAAATTTTACTTGCACTTAGCATAGCTAGCACAATTTTAACAATGAGTTCTTGCAAAAAAACTTATGACGAAGGACCAAATTTTTCATTGCGTAGCAAAATGAACCGCATAACAGGTAAATGGCGTTTAGTTTCTATGGAAGGAGTAGAGAGATTAAATCCTGAAGTTGAACAATATATGATACTAACTAAAGATGAAATATATGATGGTAACTATAAAGCAAGTTTTATTAATTTTCAAGAAGAAACAGGGTGTATAAATAGAGATTCTGTTGGAGTAGAATTATATACAAAAGATGGATATTGGCGATTTTTTGATGAGGAATTTGGAGGGTGTAACATCATAGAGTATTTGGATAAGAATGAAGGTTTAGTTCTTGTTATTGAGTTAAAACTAAATAGCTTTCCAGGAGAAAAAAACTATATAGGTGACAGATGGAAAATTTTAAAATTAACAAATAAGGAATTAAAAATAGTTAATGACGTTTGTATTGAATATCCTTGTATATTTTATCAGAATAGGCGAATTTTAACATTTGAAAAGGAATAATGTGAGTAAAACTAAAAACCACAATTAATCCTATTTTTAATCTTTCTCCCATATATTATAATCAATTTTACAAAAAAATATTAATTTTGCTTTATATTTGAATTATGATAAACACAAATTGGCTTGAAAATTTGTAAATACATATATTTAAACATTATTTTTTTAATGTTAGTTTCTTTTAGCTATGCTCAGTTAAAGCCAGAAGTTAAATTAACAGTAGATGAGCAAAATCTTTACAACAAGTCGTATAATTATTTTTTTGAAGAAGACTATATTTCTGCTAATCAGGGTTTTTCTCAGCTTGTGAGTTTATATCCAAAAGAGGAGGTTTTTAGTTATTATTATGGAGCATGTTTGGTGAAACTTGCAGCCGAGCCAAAATCTGGAGTTAAGTATCTTGAATATTCTGCTAATAAAGGAATAAACACTGCGAATTTTTATATTGGTTTAGCAAATCATTTTATGTATGATTTTGAAAAAGCTTTGAGTTTTTATGATATTTATCAAAAAAATGCAAGTCAAAAAGAACTTGTAAACTTTGAGCTTGAGCAATACATAAATATGGCAAATAGCGGAAGGCAATTAGTTAAATATGCTTATGAATTAAAATTAGTTAGTCTTAAAAGAGTTTCTAAAAAGAATTTTCATTATTCATATAACTTAAATGATTTTGGTGGAAATATTATTGTAAAAACCGACCAGTTTAGAACAAAAATCGATAGAAAAATTATGGAAACAGATTTGATGTATATCTCTGATGAACATAATGTTCTGTTTTTCTCATCTTATGGAGATTCTAAACGTAATAGCTTGGATATTTATATGTCTCGAAAGGTAAATGGAAATTGGACAGCAGCACAAAAACTTCCAGAAACTATAAACACAAAATACGATGAGGCTTATCCTTTTTTAAGTGAAGATGGAAAAACCTTGTATTTTGCATCAAAAGGGCATAATAGCATGGGCGGTTATGATATTTTTAAAACAAATTGGGATAATGAAAATAATCAATGGTCTGAGCCTAAAAATTTAGATTTTCCAATTAATTCGCCTTTTGATGATATAATGTATGCTGTTGATAAATTTGGAGAAACGGCATTTTTTACTTCTACACGCGAAAGCAAAACAAATGAATGTGGAGTGTTTAGAATTTTGGTGGAAACTAACCCCAAAAAACGCGAAATGCGTAATATAGATGATATTTATTTAAGTGCAAACCCAAGTGTAAGCGAATTGGCTATTAGCGAACTGAGTAATAGACAGAAAACTAGAACTGAATTAAGCGATACAATTATTAAAAAAGATGTACAAACAATAGAAGTTAAAAATTTAGAATCTGATATTGATTTAGCAATTCAGGAAATGTTTGCAAAATTAGACGAAATTTCTGGCGAAGTAAGTGAATATAAGAAGTATGCTTCTACTGCAAATAAACTTTCACAGGAAAGTCTAAGCGAAATTAAAAAAATAAATTCTGAAGTTTCAAAATTAAAAACTGCAAACGCAAAAGCTAATGAGGCAAAAATCCAAGATTTACAAAACCAAATTAATGAATTAGGAGATAGGGCAATTCAATTAAACGAAATTGCTAAATATTTTTATGATTTTTCGNTTAGAACAGAAGGATTACTAAATTATTATTTGGCAGAAGTAAAAGTGTTGGATAAAACTTCAAGAAATGAAAAAAGTTTAGAGAAATCTGTATATCTAACTCAAGCAGAAATCAATAAAATAGATAGAAGTTTTCCTTTAGATAAATATATAGACGAGCTGAACAAAATAATAAATTCTGAAAATGATAAATTAGCAAAATATGATAAATTAAATAAACCGCTTTTTTCTGAGTTGGAGCAGTTAAATACAAAAATTACTACAAAAATAGAAGTAGCTAAAAGCGAGACAGAATTTGAATTGCGAGAAAAATATATTTATGACATTAAAACCTATGAAAATCAAAAAATTGACTTAATTGATAAAATAAAAGAAAATCAAATTCAAATTGAGTTTGCAAAATTCGACATTGCAGAAAACAATAAAAAAATAGCAGAAGCAAATTTATTACTTGAAGAAATAAAGGGAAATTTATTTTTAGACCCAAACTTGAATTTATCAAAAGCAAATAATGATATAGAAGTGCTTAAATCGCACAAGTCGCAAACTAATCTTAAAGAATTATTAAATGTTCAGGAGAGTATAAATACCGACCTTAGTCTATATTCTCCAATTATTGATTATGATGCTATTTTGTATGGCGAAGATTTGGCTAATAATGAAGTTGTTATTGATAAAGAAGAATATATCAATAAATTTTCAAATTATATTTCAAACGAAACAAAAATTTTTGGAGAAAGCCTGATTACAAATGATTCTTTAAAAAATATCATTGCAAATTTAGAATTAGACTTTGATAAAACAGAATCTCCTGAAGAAAAGCAAAGTATAATAAACAATATAAATAACACACAAATTAAGATTAACGAGAATAAAAACGTATTAAGAGAAAATTCTAAAAATATTAATCAAGCTAGCAATCAAAAAAATATCAGCAACTTAGAAGTATTGAAAGCAAAAGATGAAGAATCAAAATTTAAAAATGAAATTGCCGAAATACAAAATTTAATTTCTGTTTCTACTGAAATAGAAGAAGATATTTCTGATTTTCAAATATTAAATGCTAATGCCGAAAGTCTTGATTTATGGCTTTTAAAATTAATTAAAAATGATATTGACCAAAATGCAGAAATAAAAATTTCAGAACTTGAAAATCAAATGAAAGGTGAAGTGCTTCAAATTCAGCCTATTATGGCAGAAATGAAGCAAAAGCTATCAAGTAATCAAAATAGAATAAATCAGTCTAAGCCAATACTTGCAGAATTTGAAAAAGCAAAATCCTTGTTTGCAGTTTCTGAAACCTTAAATAAAACTCAAGAAAAAAATCAGTTGATAAGTCAAGCCAATGGAATTATTGAAGAAAATTTAAAAAATTCTATTGATTACTTAAATACCTCGCTTCAAGATTTTTATTCAGATTATTTGTTGTACTCAGCCAATATTAAAAAATATGATTTAGCAGATAATAGAACTCAATCTTATTCGCTAAAAGCTGAATATCACAAACAAATTGCAGATAGTCTTCAAATTTTGGCAGAAGAAAATAGCTCAGAATCAATTAGTTTGCTTGGCGAGGCTTATAAAAATATTGAAATTGCTAATCTAAATTTGAATTATATTTTTGAATTTTTGGAAAATGGAGCTAAGTATGTCCCTAATAAAAACTTTGGCAATAGACTTGAAACTTTAAATTTTATTAATGAAATTACTACAATTAAAACAAAAGAATTATTGCCTGAAGAAATTGAAGTTATTGTTGAACTAGAACCAAAAAATATAGAAGAATTAATTTTAAAATCTGAACAAACAAGTAATGAAATTCAAGCTCTTACAGCAAAATTTGCAAGTTCTAACGATGAGGAAAAAGATGAAATTTTAAAAGATATAGAAAAACTTAATCAAGACATAAAATTACAACTTAAAACAATAAATGAGGAAATAATGCAAGTTCAACAACGAACTATAAATGAGCAACTTGCAGAAATTGTTTCAAATAATCCAAAAGCTGAAATTTCTGATTTAAAAGAAAAAATAAAACATTACACTGACGACTGCAACACTTATTACGAAACTTACGATTATTATTTGTTAAGTGAAGTTGTTATCAGAGGTGCAAATATTTTAAATCAGCAAAATGAATTGTTGAAAAACAAGAAAGTAATTATTCTTCCTCAATCTCGTATTGATAATTTAATTGCAAATTCAGCTAAGTTTGAAAATTTTGTGGATAATGAAAGTCAAATTTTGGCAGAAAATAAAAAATTAATCGCAGAACAATCTGAAACTAAAGAACAAGAAAACATTATTCAATCCGAAGTGATTGAAAATAAAGTTGATACAACAGAGGCGAGTCTTGCAATAAACGAACCACAACCAGAAATCGCTGTCACTATTTCAGAAACAGTTGAACCTCAAGCTGAAATAGTTGAAAATCAGCCTGTAACGAGTGAGACTAAGTCTGAAATAATTGAACCTAAACCTGAAATAGCAGAAACTAAAACTGAACAAGCAGGCGAAAGTTCGCAAACTCAAGAGATTAAGCCAAGCGATACAGAAAGAGATTTAGTTGTTGTTGGCGAAAATATTGAAGTTGAAAAACAAACATATAATTTAGATGAGTTTGCACAATATTTAAGTTCAAATACAGGAGATTCAGAATTTTTGTCTAAGAATACTGAAATAAATAATACCCAAAACCAAATTGACAAAAATCAAACAAAAATTTTAGATTTGAATAATAAAATTGAGCAAACAAATTCTCAAAAACAAAAATCTAAACTTATTTCAGAAAAATCAATATTAGAAAGTGAACAAACTAAAATCTTGATAGAGCAAAGTCAAAATAAATTGAGTTTTGTTGAGGAAGTAAATGAAACTTATGCGAAGACAAACCCTGAATTGATAAACAACTCAGAATATCAAAAGCTAATTGAAAATTATAAAGATAATAGAAATTCTGTAATTTCTTATAGTAATTTTTACTCTAACGAAGAACTTATTGAAATTTACGAAAAGGCAAACGAAACAGAAAATTTAATTCTTTCAGAAATTGCTAAAAATTTGAAATCTCAAGGTTTTGTTGAGTTAGCTAAACTCGAAACAAGAGAAATTGCAAGCAATGAACTAAAACCTGAAAATGAGATTTCTTATCAAAATAATTATGAAGATGAAAAAACTTTGAACTCATTGCAAGACAGGCTTGAAAAACTCGAAATCAGCATTAAAAATAATGAAAATCAAATTCAAGAGTATAATAAGTTAATATCTGAATCTTCTAAAAATTCTCAAATTAAAAAGCACAAAAAATCAATTAACAAAATAGAAAAACAGCAAGTTAAACTCATTAAAGACTATGCAGAAACAGCCAAAAATTATGAGATATTAACTTATAATACAAGAACAAAATATTTTGATGAGCATTTAAAATCAGAAGATGAAATTATAAATACTGTTTCGGATAGTTTGAAAACTCAATCTGAACAAGATTTTGAAGAATTAATTTCTATTTATTATAAACTTTTGAGTTTTGATTCAAAAGTAGAAAACCAAACTATTTTTGAGGAATTTGAAAAAGCTAAAAAACTTTCACAACTTAGCTTTAAAAATATAGAATTAGCTAACGAAGTTTTAAGTTTCCAAGATAAAAATACAGAAGTTTTGATGCCATATTACAAGCAACTTGTGATTGAAGATTTGGCTGAAAATACCGAAACCAAAACAAGTGTGGAAACTTATGTGCCTGAAAAAGAGGTGATTGCAGACAGTCAGGAAAATGTTGAGGAAGAAGTGATACAAGTTATAGAAAAACTTGACGAAATTGCTCAGGAATTAGAAACTTATGATTTTTATTATCGCATTCAGTTTGCTGCTTATAATGAAATGGTTGGCGAAGAAAATTTCCCAACTTTATTGCCATTATTTACCGAACGCATAGAAAATTCTCGCTTGATACGTTTTATGACAGGCACATATTTTCAGTTAGCAACAGCTCAGCAAAATCTTCCAAGAGTTAGAGACACAGGATTTGAAGATGCTTTTATTGTAGCTTATTTTAATGGAAAACGAATTACTATTGCCGAAGCTCGAAGACTAGAGCAAGAATTGCAAGTTCAAAAACAAGAAGAACTTTTGGTTAGTAAAGATGAAACTGCCACTACAGCAACAACAAATGTTGAAATCGAAACAGTTGAAACACCTGCTGAGCCAGAGCCTGTGGTTGCCGAAACAAGAACTACAATTAATACAGAATTAGTACAAACTACAGATGTTTTTTATTGCATTCAAGTTGGAGTTTATCGCGAAAGAATTAATCCTGAAAGGCTTTATAATTTAGCTCCTTTGTTTTATGATGAATATAGACATGGTTTGGTTCGCCATGTTTTTGGAAAATATTATGATTTAAACACCGCACTTCAAGAACAAAATAGAATTAGACAGCTTGGAATTACTGACGCTTTTGTAACTGCTTATGCTAATGGTAAACAAATTTATTTATACGAAGCCAGAAATTTATTAGCAAACGAAAATCTTGAAAATAAACAAGAAATTACTTTGTCTGAAGAGCATGTTGCACAAGCACAGGTACAAGCACAAGAGCGTCCAGAAATACAGAGAGAACCAAGAGAACCAGAACAACAAGAAGTAGCTAAGATAGAATATTATATTCAGTTGGGAGCTTTTAGAAATGAGCCTAATAATATAGTTAGAGACATGTTTTTGAAATTAGCAGGAAATAAAAAACTTTATAAAACTACTAATAATAATTTACATACATATAGAGTTGGCAGTTTTGATAAATACAATGAAGCACTTACGCAATTAAATAATATTAAAAATTTAGGTTTAAACGATGCCTTTATTGTTGCATTTAATAATGGGAAAAGAATTAATTTAGCCACTGCAAGACAGTTAGAATAAGCACAAAAATTGTATCAAATTAAGAATTTTTATATTTTTGCAAAAAATAATTGGGAATGAATTTTATTTTAAACATCGAAACCTCAACTGATGTTTGTTCAGTTTCACTATCGCAAAATGGCGAGACTAAATATTTAAAAATTCATAATCCTAATTTGGAGAATGGCGAAAAAGCCTCTCATTCTAAACTTTTAGCAAGTTATATTCAAGATATTTTAAAAGAAAATTCTATTTTGCCAGAAAATGTTAAAGCTGTTGCTATTAGTGGTGGTCCAGGTTCATATACAGGTTTAAGAATTGGTCTAAGTACTGCAAAAGGATTTGCTACAGCTTTAGATTTGCCTTTAATTGCTATTGATAGTTTACAAATTGTTGCAGCTATGGCAAAAAGCAAAATAGATTTTTCTTATGACTATATAATTCCAATGACAGATGCCAGACGCATGGAAGTTTATACCGCGATTTTTGATTCAAATTTGAATAAAATTTCAGAAACGGAAGCAAAAATAATTGATGAAAATTCATTTTCGGAATTTTCTGATAAAAAACTTGTATTTTGTGGTAATGGAGCAGAAAAGTGTAAAACTGTATTAATGTCAGAAAATTTTATTTTTCTTGACGATATTTTTCCTTCTGCTGAATTTATGTCAGATTTTTCTTATAAAAAATTTATCGGCAAAGAATTTGTCGATTTAGTATATTATGAACCTTTTTATTTAAAAGATTTTGTGGCAACAACGCCCAAAAATAAAATAATTTAAAATTTAATGTTATGAAATTTACAAGCACATCAAATCCTGTTCTTTCAGAAAAAGCATTTGAAGCTCTGTCCGGTGAAGGCACTATGAGCATAAAAGGCACTTTAAACAAATCTATAATTTTGTTTTTGTTATTACTAGTCTCTGCTAGTTTTTCTTGGAAATTAGCTACTTACGACCTTGAACTTTTGTCTCCTTTAATGTGGGGAGGAGCAATTGTAGGATTTATTCTTGCAATGGTTACAATTTTTGCTAAAAAATACGCTAAGTTTACAGCACCGCTTTATGCTCTAGCTCAAGGGTTTGTCTTAGGCTCTATTTCTATGGTGTATAGCTCACTTTATTCAGGAATAGTTTTGCAAGCTGTGCTTATCACTTTTGGAATAATGGCAGTAATGTTAGTATTATTTAGATCGGGAATTATAAAAGTTACAAATAAGTTTCGCTCTGGAATAATTATTGCCACAGGTGGCATAGCTCTTGTTTACTTAGTTTCTTTCATTTTAGGATTTTTTGGAATACAAATTCCTTATTTACACTCTGGCGGTCCAATAGGAATTGGAATTAGTATATTTATAATTATTATTGCTGCATTAAATTTAATTTTAGATTTTAATTTTATTCAAGAATCTTGTGAAAGAGGAGCACCTAAAGAAGCAGAATGGTTTGCAGCATTTGGTTTAATGGTTACTTTAGTTTGGTTGTATTTAGAAGTTTTAAGACTTTTAAGCTATTTGAATAAAAGATAATGTTTGAGATTGCTATTGTTACAGAAAAAAATGAAAAAGATTTTTTTCAAGCGGCTTTAAATATTTATGAAAATGATGAAAATTGGGTTGCTCCTTTGAATGGAGATGTACTTGGTTTTTTTTATTCAGGAAATAAGCCACGAGAAAAAAAATGTAATTTTCAATTATGGGTTTTGTATGAAAACAAAATCCCAGTAGGCAGAATTTCTGCATTTTTACCAGTAAAAAAACCTAAAGCTAACGAGATTAAAGCAGGAGGAATAGGTTTTTTTGATTGTATTAATTCTCAAGAAGCAGCAAATATGCTTTTTAATGTAGCTGTTGATTGGTTAAAAGCAGAAAATATGCAAGCAGTTGACGCTAATACTGTTCCTGGCGAAAATTTTAATCACTGGGGAGTATTGGTTGATGGATTTATACCACAAGCTTATGGAATGCCATATAATAAAGAGTATTATAAGGAACTTTTCGAAAATTATGGCTTCCAAAATTATTTCGAGCAATATTCTTATCATATTGATTTACAAAAACCTTTTCCTCAACGACATATTGATTTTGCACAAAGGGTTATAGATTCTGGCGACTTTGATTTTAAACATTTAGATTTTAAACAAACCGATAAATTTGTTGATGATGTAACTACTGTTTTTAATGAAGTGTGGTCATATTTTCATGCAGATCATACTAAGGTTGAAAGAAAAGAATTTGAGAAAATGTTTAAGGCAATGAAACCTATTGTAAATCCTAAACTTGTGTGGTTTGTTTATAAAGATGGACGCCCAATAGGAATGGAAGTTTGTTTGCCAGACTTAAATCAAGTTATTAAACCTTTTAAAGGAAAACTAAATTTATTTAATTCATTGAAATTAGTGTCAAAAATAAAAAAGGTTAAACGAGCTAGAGTAATTGTTTTTGGCGTACATCCCGATTATCAAAGAATTGGAGTAACTCATGCTTTGTATGTAAAAATGCTTGGCGGTTTACGAGAAGCTGGAGTAACAGAATTGGAAATGTCATGGGTAGGCGATTACAACCAAGCTGTAAATAGAATATACAGATACCTTGGAAATTCTCATCTTGCAAAAACTCATATAACTTATAGGTATATGATAGATAAAAATTGCAAGTTTAAAAGATTTACAAACGAAAAACAAGAAAATCAGTAATATTGTATTGTGGATTTAACTTTCTAGATGAATAAAAATTCCATGGTCTATAGTGTTTCCATATTTTGAAAGACCAAAAATTTTTTCGTTTAATGTTGTCTTATGATTTGGAAAATTTTCTTCAATCATTGTATTTATGGCATTTTCGCTAAGGCTATGACTGTAGGAATTCATTATTACAAAAGATTTTTCTTCTAAGAGAATTGAAATGTTTTTAAGAAGTTTATCCAACATTTTGTTTAATATCCATTTTTCATTATTTGCACCTACACCTATTGGTGGCGGGTCGAGAATTACTGCGTTGTATTTATTTTTTCTTTTAATTTCTCTTTCTACAAACTTTGGAGCGTCTTCGCAAATGGCTCTTATATTGTCAAAGCCCGAATTTTTAGCATTAAGTTTTGTCCAGTCCACAACTTTTTTGATAGAATCTATATGAGTAATGGTTTTAGAAAATGGAGCAGCGGCAACACTCGTTAAACCTGTATATCCAAAAAGATTTAGGAATTTTATATTTTGGTAATTTTTAGAAATAGATTTTATAAAATTCCAATTTAAAACTTGTTCGGGAAAAATGCCAATATGTTTTGATTGAGTTAGGTTTAAGCAAGCCTTAATGTATATTTGTTCATCTTTATATTCAATATACCACGGTTTTTCAAAATCTTTAAAAATATTCCAATAACCTGAGTTTTTTGAAGTTTCAATAAATTCTGCATTTGCCATATCTTTCCAATCTTTATAAGTGAGATGAGGCTTGTTTGATGCAGTTATTTCTGGTCGAATTAAAACAATATTTCCAAAGCGTTCTAATTTCTTACCATTGCCACAATCAATTAGCTCATAGGAAGGAAAAATATTTGTAAAATTTATTTGCACAGAATTTATTTAAAAATTGTACGCCCATTGAGCGTAGTCGAAATGAGCGTAGTCGAAATGAGCGTAGTCGAAATGAGCGTA
>JGI24712J26585_10004352_pt1 | contig 10795 bp, 12 predicted proteins | sample BioPla3DNA2_FD_26585 | JGI IMG/M metagenome (IMG submission 26585)
AAATAAATGTTTTTAGTAGAAAGATGATAGCAGTATACACTTAATAGTAAAATAAAAAAATAAATTACCTTAAAAATCCAAATATTATTTGGGTTTGTTAAATATACTCAAAAACAGACCTGACGGTCTAAAATATCATACCAAATGCAATTTTATTCATAATGAAAATAAAAATGGCAAGCGAAAACTTTTTTTAAATTCACTTGCCGAATTCAAGTTAATAATTTCAAGTTAATCTTTTCTAATCTTTTCATTTACATCAATAAAAATTATTTCAATACTTCCGCTTATTTTGGATTTCATTCACAATTACATTGAATAAATTTCTTTTCCTACTGTATCGATATGCTCTTTTAATTTATCATTTGCAATATCGTCATAATTCACTACATCAAAGAAATATGGCAGCGGATATTCCTCGTTTAAATCATCACTAAGTCGAATGACTGTAGTTCTATTCACATCTTTGCCTTTTATAGCAATATCAACATCAGAGCCTAATTTATAATTACCCATAGCCCTACTGCCAAAAATAATCGCTTGTTCTATTTCGGGATATTTACGAATCGCTTCTAATATGTATTTTAAATCTCTTTCTAATAGTCCAAACATAATTAAAGCTCCTTATTCAGCTTATTATATAGCTTTTTTAATACCGGAAAATATACATTAACAATATCATTAATCATTTTTTCTGCTAATTTTTCATCATAGGTATGAACTGTCAAGTTTCTGTCTGCCAATCCATCAATCCAAATATGCCCATCTTCAATCAACCCTATCTGAAATGCTTGCTTAATAGCTTCTCTAGGACTCTTCACAATCAATTCTTGAGCTTCTAAATAGTCCTTCATTAATTTCCAGGATAATTCAAATAAAATTTCGAAAAGCTGTATAATACCTGCTCTTTCTAACTCTGATTCAATTGGTGTATTGATATATTTTTCTAATAGTCTATAGGACTTTTCAAAATTAATAAATCTTTGTTTCCATCTTACATCCTTATACTGATTCATCTATATCTCCCTTTATAATCTTTAAATTTTTAATAATATATAATAATCTTTTGCTTCTTGATTAGATATTTGGGATTTGCCAATCTATTTCCCCTAGTCCATGCTCCCTTAGAAATTTATTGGCTTTTGAGAAATGTCGGCAGCCGAAGAAGCCTTTGTGGGCTGAGAGGGGGCTGGGGTGGGCAGCTTTTAATATCAAATGGATTGGATTGGTGATATATTTTGCCTTTTCTTTGGCGTTACTGCCCCATAGCATAAATACCACGGGGGTTTGTTTTTCGTTGAGCAGCTGGATGATTCTGTCGGTGAATATCTCCCATCCTTTGTTTCTATGGGAATTGGCCATATTGGCTACAACGGTTAAACTGGTGTTTAGAAGCAATACCCCTTGTTTTGCCCAGGGGACCAAGTAACCATTATTGGGTATATAGCACCCTAAATCCTCCTTTAATTCTTTATAAACATTTTGGAGCGAAGGCGGTATATCGACTTCCTTTTGGACTGAAAAGGCTAAACCATGGGCTTGGTTTTCTCCATGATAGGGGTCTTGTCCCAGGATTACGACTTTAACGTCTTTGTAAGGGGTTAATTTTAAGGCTTCAAAAATCTGATACTTATCAGGATAGATGGTTTTGGTTTTGTATTCCCTGATAAGAAATTGTCTGAGCTTTAAATAATATTCCTTTTGGAATTCATCTTTTAGCAGTTCATCCCAATCATTGTTTAGTTTAACCAAAATTAGTCATCTCCTGTTACGTTTATTCTTTTGTACGGTCATGTATGATCTCATGGTTTCGGATGAGGATTTTCTTTCCTCTCCAGCTAAATGCTCTGTCTTTATATCTTCTTATAAATTCTTTATTGGATATCTGAGAGAGTTCTTCGTAATCAATATGAAACATTAAATCCTGCCAGAACTCATCTATTGGTGTTTTTTCAACCTTTCGGTTATGGGGGCAGACATCCTGGCAAACATCGCATCCCCAGATGAGTTGGTGTTTTCGCAATATCTCTATATCCTCTTCGGTAAGTTCCCCTTTTTTCTGAGTGATAAAGGATTTGCACCGCAGAGGATTGATTGTAAAATCTCCCTGTATACACTGACCGGGACAGTTTCTCACACAGTTAAAACACTGATAGCAGGTGCGCTCCTGGGGTTGATCCGGTTCAAAGGGATAATTGTTTAAAATATAGCCTATAAAGACATAAGAACCGTACTTGTCTGTTATGATATGATTATTGATTCCCCAAAAACCAAGCCCTGCTTTATGGGCTAAATATCTGTCGCTTAAGGGACCAGTATCTACAAAAGCTTTATAATGAAAGTTTTCTATTCTTTCCGATAAAAATTGTCCTATCATCTCAAGCTTTTCTTTGGCTAAGATATGGTAATCCATACCATAGGTATATTTTGAAATATTCGAGTTCTCTGCTGTTCCTGTGTAATAGGGAAATAAGCATACAATAACAGATTTGACATCTTCCAGGGTTAAGTGAGGGTAAATCCTTTTTTCAATGTCCAGTTCTTCAAAGCCGCAGATATACCCTCTTTCAATCTGCTTCTTCCAAACCTCTTCAAAATCATAATATGGACCTGAAGGAGCTATTCCCACATATTCTATTTTAATTGAGCTGCAAAATCCAATCAGTTCTTCCTTCATCCATATCCATCCATTCTATCTTAGTTTCTTATTTTATTCCCCAATGATTTTTACTAATACTCTTTTGGATCTTTTTCCGTCAAATTCTCCGTAAAAAATTTGTTCCCAGGGACCTAAGTCTAATTTCCCATCGGTTACGGCTACGACAACTTCTCTTCCCATAATGGTTCTTTTTAAATGGGCATCTGCGTTGTCTTCAAAACCATTGTGGTCGTACTGGTCATAGGGTTTTTCCGGAGCAAGTTTTTCTAAAAATCTTTCAAAATCCCTATGTAATCCCGGCTCATCATCATTTATAAATACACTGGCTGTAATATGCATGGCATTACAAAGAAGCAGCCCTTCTTTGATGCCACTTTCTTGTAAACATTTTTCAACTTCCGGTGTAATATTGATATACGCCCTTCTGGTGGTGGTATTAAACCAAAATTCTTTTCTATAGGATTTCATCCAATTTCCCCCTTTATGATTGTCAGAATACATCTTTAATTCCATTCATTCTTATGATAGACCATGTTTTTAGCTACTTCCCTGGCTTTATCCGCGCCTTTTAATACATCCACGATTTTTAAGGCAAATTCAAAGGTTGTGCCGGGTCCTTTGGAAGTAATTATATTTCCATCATGGACAACCACTGCTTCATCCTGAACACAAGCCCCCTTTAAGTCTCCTTCCAGGCCTGGATAGCAGACTGCTTTTCTACCTTCCAACAAGCCCATTTTCCCAAATACTGTAGGCGCTGCACATATGGCAGCAATCCATTTGTTTTCTTTATGAAACTCTTTAACTAAATTTTTAAGGTCTTCATGCTTATCTAAGAAACTTACTCCGGGACCTCCGGGAAGGATTAACATTTCTACATCAGAGATATTCATTTCTTCAAATAAAGTGTCGGCTGTTACAGGCACACCCATTTTACCTACAACCGTCTTCTTTTTTGTAACAGACACTGTTGTCACATCAATTCCGGCTCTTCTAAGAATGTCTACTGTTGCAAGTGCTTCAATTTCTTCAAAGCCATCCGCTAAAAATAATAATGTTCTCATAATCCTCTTCCTTTCTAATGGGATATTATTATTTTTCCATAGTTTCTCTTATTATATCATTTTAAAGATTATTATATCAAAAATATTAATGCCAGACACTACAGTTATTCAGTAACTGAAGGGTCTGGCATTTTTTTAGCTTTTAATATTTAAATTGGTCTATAATTTGGTTCATATCCTCTGCTAACCTCATTAGGTTTTCACTGGCATTGGCGATTTGTTCCATAGATGCGGTCTGTTCTTCTACTGAAGCAGAGGCTTCTTCCGTTCCGGCAGCGTTTTCTTGAGAAATCGCTGATAGGTTCTCAATAATTTCGATAATCACATCTTTTTTACTTTCCATCATTTTATCGGATTCATTAAGAATGTCGATTACCTTTTTAGTATTTTCTATAGCTTCGGCAATACCATGGAATTTCTGGTTGGTTTCTTCTACACTTAACGTTTGGTCTTCAACAATCGCAGACATTTGATGCATTGTGGCAACTGCTCTTTCAATTTTTGAAGTTAAATCATTAATAATTAAGGATATCTCACCGGTAAATTCATCCGATTGCTCAGCTAATTTTCTAATTTCATCTGCTACTACCGCAAAACCTCGTCCAGTTTCTCCTGCTCTTGCAGCTTCAATAGCTGCATTTAACGCCAAGAGATTGGTTTGATCCGCAATGCCTTTGATCATCTGACTGGCTTTAAATATCTTTTCTGCACTTTCACTGACATTCAGCATAACTCCAGTAACTTCTTTTGACGCCTTTTCATTAACTTTTGTTTTTTCAACCAATTGACTGATATTCTTAATACCCTCTTCTTTTAGCCGTGTCACTTGGTCAACGGATTCATTGAGTTCTTCAAGTTTTCTTTGAACGTCGTCAATTAAATCCCCTAATTCAGAAATACTTAAAGCTGCATTTTCGGTATCCTTCGCCTGTTCAGTAGCTCCATTTGCTATTTCTTCTATTGCTTTAGCTACTTCGTCAGAAGCAGCTGATGCCTGCTGGCTGGTGGTTGCCAGTTCTTTAGACGATACAACTACCTCCTGTGCCATTGAGGAAATCTTTTGTATCAGAGTAACAAGATTCGTTTTCATTGTTTCTAATGACTTACTAATATTTCCTATTTCATCTTTTCTGTTTAGGTATTTATTGGTATCATCCTTGGCATCGAAAGTTAAATCATAGTCAGACAGTTTGTCAATGGATTTTGATATACTAATAATTGGTTTGGAAAAATTACCGCTTATGATACCTATAACGATTAATCCTATAACTAAAATAAGGATACTTATGATAAAGGTAATATTTCTAAGATTCGTTAAAGCTTGGTTGATTTCTCCTTGAGAAATGGTTAGTACAACATGCCAGCCTGTTTCAGAGATTTTTGAAAAATATGCGTATTGTTTTCCGGATCCATCATTAAACTCAAAAACACCCTGATCTTGGGTAAAAACCACATTACTCTTTGATGCCAAATCTTTATTCTCATCTTCAGTAATGCTAATTTTCATTACTTTTTCTTCTTCCTCTGCTGCAATATAAATGCCATTTGTATCCAGCAAATATGCTTTGCCTGTAGTTCCGACTTTTATATTCTTAATGATATCTTGCAAAACCTTTAAGTCCATATCACTTGTAACAACACCTATAAATTCATTGTTTTCATCGTATAAAGGTGCTGCTGCTGTAATCATAGTGATTCCAGATACTTCATCATAATAGGGGTCCGTCCATCTGACACCATCAGCGCCTATTGCCATGGTGTACCATTCCCAACTGGCATAATCGTATTCTGCATTGGAATAATCTTCTGTATATACAATCTTGTCACCGTCTTTATAACCATAAGGCCCGAAATACTTTATATCATCTTTATACTTATAATACTCAAACCATACACCATTGCCTAATGTTTCATTATTTGTCTTAGGGTAATTGGTCAATAATTCAATATAATCTTCCCTCGTTAATTCTCTTCCGATCGATTCTATTGTCTTTGCCAACCCGTAAACTACTTTTTTATTGGCTGCCAGATAATTTTCTATCTCAAGGCTAGTTGCTGTTACTTGGTTTTGAATTTTTGTGTCCATTTCCTCTTGGAGCAATTTTCTAAAATAAGCAAACGTGCTGCCTCCAAGTACCACACAAATGAGTAGTATAATCGTACCAAATGCAATGATGTTCTTAGCCTTATAGCTCCTAAACATAAGTACCCCCCCTGATAGACTTAATCGTAATTTGAGTGCAAGATGTTTATTCCGTTAATCCATATAGATTATTGATACTTTGATTCTACAACTTTAGTTAAAAAAATGCAATTTTTTAATCCGACATAATACGACATTTTAACAAAAAACTCCTTTGAGGTAAATACCTTGAAAGGAGCTTTTTATCAGATTTTAATTATTATTTATAAAACTGGCTTTTGTAGATCTTTGAAGAACATTGACTAACAGGTATGAAATAAAAGCATCTGCAAAATGATGAAGTACGGTACCTATACCAGTAATAACCAATAACTTGTACACATCAAAGCCTATAAATGGTATGACTACTAAAGCTTCAAGTAATCCATGCAATGGGGCAGTGATAATGGAAACCTTGCCGAAAGATACACCTTTTTTAATCAGAGTAGCTCCAGCTAAGCCTACAAATACATGCATAAAAGCTCTGGCTGCAACTACCACGTCTCCAAGGTTTAGAAAGAAACCTAAAGCAGAACCAAGCCCAACCATGATTGCAACCTCAGGACCAAATAGCATGGAAATAAACATAGGCACATGAGAACCAAGGGTAGCTGTAAAGGGTGGAATGACCACCTTAAAAAATACCGCAAAAGGTATTACAATTGCAAGAGAAGTAAGTAAGGCAGTTATAGTTAGCTTTTTAGTATTCACGNCTAAAACCTCCTAAAAAAATTTTTCTTATCATAACATATGTATATACACCTGTCAATGCTAAAAATTTTATTCTTTTCNCAAAAAATCCCAACTTCAATCATCTAAAGTTGGGATTTTTGTATGATATGTACTTAAATATGAATTACATACTCAAATTGTATTTATCCAATATAGCCTGCATCCTTCCGTTTTCTTTTATTTCATTTAGACCTTTATTAAAGGACTGAAGGATCTTATCTCCATCGGGGTATTGCTTTGAAGAAATAATATAAAAATCATTTTGGAAAAGAGGCTTTTCAAGAATAGCAAAATCATTGATTTCATCTGGATATAATTTTCTTAACAACGCCCAGCCGGCGGCATCATTTTGCGGATAAAAATCGATTCTGCCCTTAGCAAGTTTATGAATACCATCTTCTTCTCCAGAAGCCCAGTCGACCGTAAGTCCTGCATCATTAAAAGGCTTCTCGTAAGAGTATCCTGTTATTCCTCCAATTGTATAGGGTTTTAATGTTTCAAGACGAGCAACGTCTATTGCGTTTAAATCGATCTTACTATTGTCTTTTCTATAAAACATCACTGTACTGTCAGGAAAAACTTTGTCAGAGTAATTATAGATTGCCGTTCGTTCTTCTGTATAGGCATATGGAAATGTTCCCCATGCTTCTCCGTTATGAACCATTTCCTCGCAACGTTTCCAGGGATAAAAACGATATTCTATCGGTACTCCTGCTTGCTCAAAAGCAGCAGTTACAATTTCTGTAAAAAATCCATAACCTTCTAAATTCTCTGATGTAAAAGGCTCCCATTCACCAATAACCAATATGACTTTATCTGTATTTTCATTCGTAGACTCTGTAGGCTTTTCAGTTTCTTCTGCAGCTTGTTTATCTTGAGATTCCCCTTGATTCGTTTCAGTATTTTGCTGCTTACTTAGTCGGGACTGAGACAATGCGTCCTCTTCACTTTTTCCGCCGCATCCACTAAATAGAATTAAAACAAGTATTGAAATAGTCACTAAAGATGTTACTATTCTGATGTTTTTTTTCATACTTTCACTCCTTTTGTTTAAGTTTATATAAGTTATTCATATTTAAACCTTGAAATAGATACAATTAATTCTTCTCCCATTTCTGCAAGTCCTTGAGAAGCTGATGAAATTTCATTCATCAAATTATGTTGCATCGCAATACTATTAGCGGTTTCTTCAGCTCTGGATTCAGACTCCCTGGATATTGCAGCTGCAGATTCAACTTTGGAAAGCGCAGTTTGACTCATCTCAACTTGACTTTTTGACTTATTATGTATTTTTTTAATAATTTCGGATGTACTTTTGGTGGATTCTAAAATATCGTTTAAGTCCTTCATAGCTTCTTTTCCCAGTACGATTCCATTTTCCATGGCTGCAGGTACTTTCTTCATGGTGGATACCGCTTCGTCAATTGCATTTAAAATAGCTCTGACATTCATGCGAATTTCTTCTGCTATTTCATCGGATTGATCTGCCAGCTTTTTGATTTCCGATGCAACAACCGTAAATCCTTTTCCATTTGTTCCGGCTCTATTCGCTTCTATGGCAGCATTAAAGGATAAGATTCTGGTTTTATCCGTAATGCTTGAAATTGCCTCTACGGATTGTGCTATTCCTTTGGACTTTTCTGATAAACTGTTAATGACTTGTCCTGAATAGGTTACCGTTTCATTGATCTCCTGAATCTTATGAATAGCAAGCTCTACGGTTTTGCTTCCTTCATTTGCTTTTTGGAATGCACCGGCAGACAGCTCGTCTGCATTTGAAACATATTCTAATATATTATTAGAGGTTTCTGTAAGATGGTTAATAATCTCCTGAACATCTTCAATTTGGCTTTTCTGATTCGATGCAGATAATTTAATGATATCACTGGAATCTTCGATGCTTTTCACAATTTCCTTTGAATTCTCTGATGAAGCGGTTAACTCTTCCGACGCTGCTGCCAAGGTATGGGCCGTCATGTTAATCTGTTTTACCATTCCGAGGAGCTGTTCCGTCATATCATTGAATTTTTGAGACAGTCTTCCGATCTCATCATTAGAGGCAACTTGGATTTTTACTGCTAAATTACCTTCCGCCACCTTAGAAGTAACATTCTCCAATTGTTTGATACTCTTTTCTAATTTTTTTGCAACTAAAAGCACAATAAGCCAGAGTATAAAAATAGTGCTTACTGTTTGTATGGCCGCAACAAATATTTTGCTTCTTAATTGATTGAATAAAAAGTGATTGGTTACGATGATTTCGACATAACCCAGTGTTTCATTATTTTTTTCTACACTCGTATCAAAAAATTCCAGCTTATGTCTTTGATAAGGAATGCCTTCTTTTTGATTGGAATAAATGATTTTTTCCTTGTTATCGAAAATATTGACTACTGCAACTTGCTCCTGCTGAAATAAAGCGTCACCAATTGCTTGAATATCTTCTATATTATAATTCCATAAGGGATTCGTCACTGCTAATTCAGATATAACTAATAAGGATTTCGTATTTTTTTCTTGGTCAGTTTTCAAATTGTTGTAGTCCAAAAAAAGATTAACGGACTGCGCAATAAATAAAATAATACATGAGAAAATAATAATTGGAACAGAAAACTTATGCCTGATGTGTTTAAATCCCCTCATAAGCATCCCCCTTTAGTAAAAAATATTTGTGTATCGACATTATACACCTATATTACGTAAAACTCAATAAATTATAAATATTGCGCCGAATTTGAATATTTTTATATTTATACTGTAAACCTATCTAAATACTATGCTTAATGGTTTCACCACCAGAACTCTGATCTTGGGTTTGATTTTCAATAAAATAGACATAATAACTAATGAGTTAATTAATATGTAATAAGAAAGGAGCTTAATATATGGGCGACAGCCGTTCTTATGAAGAAATTAAAGATGATGCCATCGATAAGCAAAAACATGCCATCCAAGAACTTTTTAAGAATCATAATCCTGAATTGAAAGAAAAAATAATAGAAAGTATAACAGACAGACAAGAAATGATTGATTATATCGATACCCATATGGATCAATAATAATCTGCTTCACATAAGTAAAACCCCTAAATTAAAACATTCGTTTAATCTAGGGGATTATATTATATCTGCACGTTTTTCTCCCTTGCTTTTTTTAGCAGATACCTCTTTTTATACTTTATAGCAGCGAATTTTCCTATCTTATCAATAATATTAAAATTCACTACTCCTCCAATCACTCCAATAAACGGAATACCTTGAATGAATTTTGCTGTTAGCATTGCCTCCGATAGAATATGGGCTGTTCTGTTCATTTGGTCATCTAAAGTTATATCTATTTGACTTTGGGTATCGATTTGAGTTCCTAACTGATCGATTTGTTCACTGATTTCTTTTTTCTTTTCTCCATGGACCAATGCGCCGCAAATGATAAGAAGTATATATGTTTTCTCTTCATTACTTTCATAATCATAACCGTAGCTAAGGGCTATTTCATACATCGTTTTCATAATCATAGAGATAAGCAGAGGGATATCCGGTAAACCGATCCCAAGAAGCCCAAGCACCCCTCCCTCTAAAATCGTAAGGGTGGAATTAAGTCTTTTTGAGTGTTTAGCCGGGGTATCCAATCGTTTTATATATTTATTGCATAATTTCTTATCAATGGCATAGTTGTTTAGATCATGTTCCAGCTTGATTCTGTCTTTACTATAAGTTTTTTCGATATAAGTATTTCCCTTTTCAAAAACAAGCTTAAAGCTCTTTAAAAAGGCAGCTTCTAATGCCAGTTTTAATTTCTTAGGTATTTTCTCCTGAAGTTTATCCATAATAGGCGCTGTCTTTGATTTAAGTAACGTATTTTCTTTCTTGTTTAAAATTTTATTTTCTATTTTGTTCAGTCGTTTAAATTGTTTATTGAATTCTCGGTCCATATTGTACTCCTTCTTTGATATTTCTTTTAATATATTATACGTATTTTTTAGTCCTATTACTGCTTAGTACGTTATAAAATAAACTAACTTGATTATAGAAAGTCCTTATAATAAAATGTAAAAAACTATAGGTAATTGCGAAACTATCTATCAAAAATGAATGAGTGGAGAATGAGACTTGCAGCATAGAAACATCTAGCTACAATTAAGATGTTCCTAAAAAAGGG
>JGI24712J26585_10004357_pt1 | contig 10786 bp, 13 predicted proteins | sample BioPla3DNA2_FD_26585 | JGI IMG/M metagenome (IMG submission 26585)
GCAGATTTAAAAGGTGTAGTTCAAAGTATAATTTTTAAGGGTGTTCATTACGAAATGCTTGTTTTAGCAAATGGGATTGAATGGCTTGTCCATTCGTATGATTCTAAAGAAGTTGGGGAAGAAATTGGTTTAAGGGTTATCCCTTATAATATTCATGCAATGAGGAAAGAATGAGAAAGAATACTTTTGCAAGGGCTTATTTAATTTGGTTAATGATCTTTGTAGCAATACCATTATTGCTGATTGCTTTCTATGCTTTTACTGTTACAGAAACTGGACAAGTATCTTTTAGTTTTGATAACTTTAGGAGGTTTTTAAATCCTATATACCTAAAGGTCTTGGTCCGATCTATTGAATTGGCTTTAAAGTCTACTATTTTATGCCTTCTTTTAGGTTATCCTTTGGCCTACATAATAGCGAGGGAAAGCGAAAACAGAAAGAGGATAATGTTGCTTTTGATTGTTATCCCAATGTGGATGAACTTTTTACTTAGGACCTATGCTTGGTCAACCTTATTAGGGAAAAATGGTTTAATAAATATTATATTAGGTAAGTTTGGGCTTGGACCTTATCAGCTTCTTTATACTGACGGGGCTGTATTGTTGGGTATGGTATATAACTTCTTACCCTTTATGGTTTTGCCAATTTATTCAGTATTAACTAAGATGAGTCCAAGACTATTTGAAGCTGCCAGTGACTTGGGGGCAACAAAGCTAGAAACCTTCAAAAGGGTTACCTTCCCTATGAGTATACCCGGTATCCTGTCAGGCGTTTCTATGGTATTTATTCCTGCCATGTCTACCTTTGTAATTTCTAACATCCTAGGTGGAAACAAGTATAACTTGATTGGCAATGTTATTGAGCAACAATTCAGGTGGACTGGGGACTGGCACTTTGGCTCTTCCATGTCTATAATTCTAATGGTATTTATTTTAATAACTATGGCCTTTACTAATAAGTTTGGTGGAGACATGTCAGAGAGAGGAGGCCTATTTTGAGATTTTTAAAGAAACTTTATGTCAATGCAATCCTTCTCTTTTTATATGCCCCTATTTTTATACTGATGATTTTTTCCTTCAATGCATCTAAATCAAGAGGGACATGGGGTGGTTTTTCCCTAAAATGGTATGAGGAATTATTCAAGTCCGGGGATATTATGCAGGCACTTTATTACACAATTATTGTAGCAATCTTATCTACAATAATTTCTACTGCTTTGGGTACCTTTGCAGCAATAGGGATTAGTGAGAAGCGTGGGATTTGGAAAAAAGTACTTTTGAATTTAAATTACCTTCCAGTAGTTAATCCTGATATAGTTACTGCTGTTTCTTTGATGGCTCTCTATTCTATGATGAGGCTTAAATTGGGTTTTATTACGATACTACTATCCCACATAGTTTTTTCAACCCCTTATGTAGTTTTATCAGTATTACCAAAGCTTAAGAGCCTTGACCCTAATTTAGCAGAGGCTGCCCTGGACCTTGGGGCAACTCCTTTTTATGCCTTGCGGAAGGTCATTATTCCTGAGATTATGCCGGGCATAATTACCGGTGCACTTTTAAGCTTTACTTTATCCATAGATGACTTTGTAATTAGTTTCTTCAATACGGGTAATGGGGTGACAAATTTAAGTATAGAAATATTTGCCATGGCAAGACGGGGTGTAAAACCAACAATTAATGCACTTTCGACCTTGATGTTTTTAACTATGATGGTCTTATTAATAATTATATATAAGAGAGATGAAGGGGGTAAAAAATTAGAAAATGAATAAGTTTTATGCTTTGTTATTAGGTGTTATTTTGTTATTAGTTGGTTGTGGAGAAGAAAAAGAGGTACTTAACTTTTATAACTGGGGAGACTATATAGATGAGGATGTCATAGACCAGTTTGAAAAAGAAACCGGTATCAAGGTCAATATGGATAACTTTGAAACCAATGAAGATATGTATATAAAGCTTTCAAAAGGTGGCTCAAATTATGACCTAGCTACTCCATCTGATTATATGATAGAAAAAATGATTAAAGAAGGTATGTTGGAGGAAATTGATACCAACCAATTTAAAAATTATTCCAAGATAGATCCATTTTTTAAAAATCTAGAATATGACCCTGAAAACAAGTATTCAGTTCCTTACCTTTGGGGGACTGTAGGTATTGTCTATAACACTAAAGAAGTTGACGATGTAGTGGACAGTTGGGATATACTTTGGAAGGAGAAGTACAAAAATAATATATTTATGTTAAATAGTCAAAGGGACACTATTGGAGTTGCTTTGAAAAAGTTAGGCTACTCCATGAATTCTAGGAATGTTAATGAGTTGGAAGAGGCTAAAGAGGCTTTGATAACCCAAAAACCTCTGGTGGCTGCTTATATTGGAGATGAGATGAAGGATGCAATGGTTGCTGAGGAAGCTGCTATTGCAGTTACATGGTCAGGTGAGGGCTTTGTAATGAACCATGAAAATCCTAATATTAACTATATTATTCCTAAAGAAGGTTCTAATATTTGGTTTGACAGCTTTGTAATTTTAAAGGATGCAAAAAATAAGGAAAATGCTATGAAGTTTATAGACTTCCTTTTAAGACCGGAGATATCGGCGAAGAATGTGGAATATATTGGTTATTCTACGCCAGTTCCTGAGGCTTTAGACTATGTAGACGAAGAGATAAAGAACAACAGGATAGTTAATCCAAACTTAGATGAATTGCCAGAACTGGAAGTATTTAAAGATCCTCAAGATATAATTAAGGAATATGAGAGGATTTGGTTGGAGATAACTTCTGCAGAATAGGAGGCTATATGAAAATTTCTTTTTTAGGTGGGACAAGAACAGTTACTGGATCAAACCATTTGATCGAAACAAAGAATAGTAAAATTTTATTGGATTGTGGTTTATTTCAAGGAGATAAAGAACTGGATGAAAAGAACTTTCAACCTTTTGTTTTTAATCCAAGTGAAATAGACTTCTTAATCCTAGGTCATGCCCACATTGACCACAGTGGAAGGATTCCAAAACTAATAAAGGATGGTTTTCAAGGGAAAATAATATGCACTAAGGCTACAATGGACCTGGCAGATATTATGCTTAAGGATAGTGCCAAGATTCAAGAGCAGGACAGCGAGTGGGAAAATAGAAAGAGGCAAAGGGCCGGCAAGGATTTAGTTGAGCCACTTTATACTATAGAAGATGCTGAAAAGGCCATGAACTACTTTAATCCATATTTCTATGGACAGTTGATTAAGCTAAATGAAGAAATAACTATTCGATTTAATGATGCTGGTCATATTTTAGGCTCTTCCATTACTGAGATTTGGATTAAGGAAGATGATAAGGAGACTAAGCTAGTATATAGTGTGGATTTAGGAATAAAGAATAGACCTATTCTAAACAGTCCGACCTATATAGAAGATGCAGATTATTTAATTATGGAATCCACATATGGGGACAAGAACCATGAGTCCTTTGAAGAAAGTTCCAAGGAATTGATAGAATTAATCAAAGAAACGGTTCTAAATGGAGGGACAGTAATCATTCCTTCTTTTGCTGTTGGGAGGACACAGGAATTAATATATGAATTTAACCAATTCTTTGAATATGATGAGAGGGCAGAAGAGCTTAAAAATATTAAGTTCTATGTGGATAGCCCAATGGGTGTCAATGCCACAGAGGCCTTTTCAAAGAATACAGATTCATTTGATAAGGAGACCAAGGAATTAATTTTAAAGGGCGACCACCCATTTGAGTTTAAGAACCTAATTTATGTTTCCAATGTAGAAGACTCTGTTGCCTTGAACAAAAATGATGACCCAAAGGTAATAATTTCTTCCAGTGGTATGGCAAATGCTGGCAGGGTAAGGCATCATTTGAAACATAACTTATGGGACCCTAAAAATTCTGTAATTTTTGTAGGCTATCAGGCCCAGGGAACCCTAGGAAGACTTTTGATTGACGGGATAAAAAGTGTTAAAATTTTAGGCGAAGAAATTAATGTAAGTGCTAAGATTTATAAAGTGAATGGGTTTTCTGCCCATGCAGACCAAGACTTTTTACTGGAGTGGGTTTCACATTTCAAGTCAGACCCAAAAGTATTCCTAGTACATGGTGAAAGACCGGCTATAAAGGCTCTACAGTCACTTTTAGAACACCTTTACAAATTAAGAGTAATTGCCCCTAAGGAGGGTGAAGTTTATAACCTGGACAGTGCAGATTTTGTAAGGGAAGAAATAGATGTGGAAGCATTAAAGAAAGAAATAGATGGCAACATGGTAGAGGTCAAAGACAAATTTAAGAACTTTGTAAACAATTTAGACTTGAACAACTTAGAAGATGATGACTATGTGGAATTGAAAAACAAGCTTATTGAGATGGAACACTTGCTCATGGCTTTAAATATCACTAATGCAAAGTAAGGAGGGCTGAAAATGAAAAAGAAAATCATGTTATCGCTTTTAGTATTAACTATGGTAATTTTTTCAGCTTGCCAAAAAGACAAGAGTGAAAACAATTATACCAATGAAGAACTTTCCTTCACCTTGGAAATTCCAGCAAGTTGGAATGGGAATTACGAGGTAGTTACTGATAAGGATGATGTTTTCTTTTACTATGGTACTGGCGATGAAAAGACTCCAATTTTTTCAATAAAAAGATATTATGGGACAAATATTGAAGATGAAGACTTAATCAGAGTTGAAGGGAATAACCAAATTTTAGGCAAGGTTTTTGATACAACCTTTATTTCAACCTACAAGTATAAGTTAAGAGATGGCGATATGGGAGAAGAACCACCTGCTGATATGGACCAAATTTATTCTAAAGTTCAAGGCATATTAGATAGTTTTGAATCGACTTTAGAACATCCATACAGAACTACTGATAAAACTTCAAGAGAGCAGTTCTTTGGAACTCTTCATTGTCAGATGATAATGCCTAATTATTATAAGATAGAAAAAGACAAAGAGAACATGGTATCTTACAACTTCCTTTTAAAGGATAAAGTTGTAGGTGTTATTAACATGCTTCCTTATGGGTCAGGAATTCCAGATGAAATAAAAGATGGGCTTTATATAGGCTACAAGAAAGACCCGGCCTTGAAGAGGGAATATAGGATAGCTATGTTGAGTGAATATATTGAGAGATATAATTTTGAAATAATGATGAATTCTTTTAGATTCCTTCCGGGTCCAACCAATATTGTTGACAAGATGAGTGAGATAATGCAAAACTCTACATCTAAAAAAGAAGCCTTATTTGGAAGGATTACAAATGTGAATGCTGGTACAATTAGTTTTGATAGAATATTTTACGATGAAAGAGAGGCCAATGAGTCTAAAGTAAAGGAAGGACAATATACTTTTAGGCTGGCTGATAATTGTAGGGTTGTGCCTTTTGGAGGTCCAGATTATACTGGATATAGTGATGATTACCTCTTCTATGACAGAGCCAGTGATTTTTTTGCCTCGGAGGATTATAAAAGCTACGAGGAACAGTTGTATTATTTATCTTTTAATCTAGATGATGAAGTGACAGGAATTGTTGCTGAAAAAGTTAAGCCAACAGGGGAGAATAAGGATGGAAATTAGGATTAAATATTTTGACAAAGACATGCCTAAGATTGAGAATATTCAAGGGATTTCTGACTGGTTAGATTTAAGGGCTGCAGAAAAGGTAGAGATAAAAAAAGGAGAGATGAAGCTAGTACCTCTTGGGATTGCGATGGAGTTGCCTGAAGGTTATGAGGCTATTGTTATTCCTCGTTCCGGCAGCTTTAAAAACTTTAAGATATTACAGGCAAATAGTGTTGGCTTAATTGACAACTCATATTCCGGTGATGATGACCAATGGTTTTTTCCAGCTTATGCCGTGGAAGATACTGTTGTTAATCAGTATGACCGTATTTGTCAGTTTAGGATACAGGAAAAGATGCCAGGCTTCTCCTTTAAAGAGGTAGAAGTTTTGGGTAATGAAAACAGGGGAGGCTTTTCCTCCACAGGTGTTAAATAATGTTTGAGACTTTTGAAATACAAAGGAATGTAGGAATGAAGGACCATACAACCATTGGTATTGGTGGTCCTGCTGACTATTTTTATGAGCCTAAAAGCATAGGAGAATTGGTTAAGATTTTGGATTTAGCAAAAAATAATAATATAAAAACTTTGGTTATTGGAAATGGGTCTAACCTCTTGTTTTCAGATGAAGGCTTTAGGGGCTTAATTATTTCTACTAAGGGGCTTAATTCAGTTCAAGTAAAAGGAAATATGATTATTGCTGAGGCAGGGGTTTCCAACAGGACAATATCAGACCTTGCCTTAGAAAATTCCCTTGAAGGCTTTGAATTTGCAGAGGGAATACCCGGCTCTATTGGTGGGGGTGTCTTTATGAATGCCGGTGCCTATGGGAGTGAAATGGTCAATGTTGTGGACTATGTAAGATTTTATGATGGTAATGAAATTAAAAAGTTTTCCAATGAAGAGTGTCAATTTCAAAAGCGGACCAGCATCTTTGAAAAGAATAATGGGATAGTTTTAGAGGTAGGAATTTCATTGAATAAGGGTGATAAGTCTGCTATTAAGGACCTTATTCTTGATTATAGGAAGAGGAGGTCTGACAAACAACCTCTTGATAAAAAGAGTGCAGGGTCGACCTTTAAAAGGCCTGAAGGTTATTATGCGGGAAAACTCATTGAAGATGCAGGTCTAAAAGGTTTGTCCCATAGGGATGCACAGATTTCACCAAAGCATTCGGGTTTTATAGTAAATAATGGAGAGGCAAGCTTTAAGGATGTTTATAGACTAATTGAAATTGCAAGGAAGGTCGTTTATGATAAGTATGGGGTTGAACTTGAGAGAGAGGTTAGGGTCATAGAATGAAGCTGGTTAGGGATTTTCATACCCATACAAGGTATAGCAGAGGTTTTCAGGCTTATGGTAAGCATGCCACAGGGACAGTAATGGAAAATGCTGAAGCGGCATTAAAAAAAGGTTTAAAAGAACTTGCTATATCGGAACATGGAATGGGTCATAAGTTATATGGCTTAAATAGGTTAGACTTCAAAGCTTTAGTAGAGGATGTCCACAGGGCCAATGATGAGTTTGGACCTAAGGGCCTTAGAGTTCTACTGGGAATGGAGGCAAACCTACTAAATCTTAGTGGCGATGTAGATTTAGATGATGAGATATTAAAGGAACTAGATATAGTCATGATGGGTTATCACNACGGTGCCGCTCAGGGAGGTCTAGGAAGTAAGCTTGAAATGTTTATCATGAACCCGCTTTCTAAATTTTTCAAAGTGGGTGAAGCCAAGATGAGGGAAAAGAATACCCAGGCCTTTATCAAGGCTATTAGTAAGTATCCGATTAAGATTATTACCCATCCAACGGCTAAGCTTGAAGTTGATATTTATGACTTGGCTAGGGCTGCCAAGGAAAAGGATATACTTTTGGAGATAAACAACAAGCACAGGAAATTATCAGTTGAAGAAATTGTATCTATAAAAGACTTTTTTTCCGGTTTTATTTTGGGGTCTGATGCCCATAGACCGGAGGATGTGGGCAATGTAGATAGGGCAAAAGAAATAGCAATCGAAGCCGGTTTAGATTTAGGAAATATATTTAATTTTAAGGAGTAGATATGGAATTTCTAATCATTAGCGGGATGAGTGGTGCAGGAAAGAGTGAGGCAATAAAGGTTTTGGAGGATATTGGTTACTTTTGCATGGATAATGTTCCGCCAATGCTACTCCCACAAATTGTAGATTTATTAGCTCACCAAGAAAGGCCCATAGAAAAGGTTGCAGTGGTTGTAGACATAAGGGGGAGGGGATTTTTTAAAAACTTCTTCTTGAGCCTTGAAAATTTAAGAAACAAGGGCATAAATGTTAAGATACTCTTTTTAGAGGCAACGGACAGGGTTTTAGTGAGTCGATACAAGGAACTTAGGAGACCGCACCCATTAACTCCCAATGGAATGATCTCCGAAGGGATTGATCATGAAAGGGAAATGCTTGAGGACATCAAGAAGAATGCTGACTATATAATTGACACTTCCACTATGTCCAATACTCAATTAAAGAGTGAGTTAAGGAAGCTTTTTTATGAAGGTGAAGAGATTGGGAACATTACCATTGTAATTTCTTCCTTTGGTTTTAAACATGGTATATTGGACGATGCCGACCTTGTCTTTGATGTGAGATTTATCCCTAACCCTTATTATATTGATGAGCTTAGACCTTTGACAGGTAAGGATGAGCCGGTAAGTAAGTATGTTTTAGAAAATCCAATAACTATAGAATTTTTAGACAAGCTAAGGTCAATGCTAAAGTTTTTAATTCCACACTATGAGGAGGAAGGAAAGACTCAGCTTATCATTGGGATTGGTTGTACAGGTGGACAGCATAGGTCTGTGGCAATTGCCATTAAGCTAAAGGAAGTTTTGGAGAATGCGGGGGAGAGGGTTACTATTGAACATAGGGATGTTCATATTTGATAATTCCATGAGGGGTTGACAGGATGAATAAAAAAAAGAAGCTATATGTTCAGTGCAGGCTCGAGGACGAAGTAGCTTATTATGAGAAAGTTAAGATGAAAAAACTTATTAAAGGCTATAAAGAGATGGCTTGCATAAATATTTGTTTATGCGAGTTGGGTTTTTGTAGCGATATGGAAGATTTTTTTGAATACGAAAAGAGACTGTGAGGTGATATTATGCAAGTAAAGAGGGGGGACATATTTTACGCAGACCTGAGCCCTGTTGTGGGGTCTGAGCAGGGTGGCTTAAGACCGGTTCTAGTAGTCCAAAACAATGTGGGAAATAAGTATAGTCCAACAATAATAATTTGTGCCATAACTTCTCAGATTAATAAGGCAAAGCTTCCTACCCACTTGGAACTTTCTGCAAAACAATATGGCTTACAAAAAGATTCAGTAATACTTATGGAACAGATTAGGACCATTGACAAGAAGCGCTTGAAGGAAAAGTTGGGGTCTGTATCTGCCAAGAAGATGCTGGAAGTTGATAACTGCTTGAAGGTAAGTTTAGCACTACAAGAAGAATAAAATACATATTTATGGAAAAGATTAATTTATATACAAAACAACATATTAAATCCCTAGAGGTTTTAAAAGAAACAGGAGTTATTATAAATAAAGAGGAATATGTTAGAAAGCATATGATGGATATTTTCCCGATGTTTAGTTTTTGGTATGGGAAGTTTATTGAGATGGCGGAGAAACGGATTCCAAGACCAGCCCATACAGAATACCCTTTGTGGTGTTCTGTAAGTCAGAAAAATTGCATGAAGCCTGATGAAATAAGTGTAGTTTATTGCCTGCAAGTTCCGAAGGACAGAATTATTTATTTTGATTCTATGAAGTGGGATAGGGTTTTGAATAACCTTTATATCCCCAAAGACGAAAAGGACTGGAAGGACTTTCAAAATGAAATTAAAGAACTTGGGGTAAAGGACGAGTTTAATTTTATCATGGGCAGGTACAAGGGGATGTTTCCTCATATTGAAAAGAAGATTATCGACTCATGGGAAAGGATATTTGATATAGACCACTTTGACGAATTTCAAGTACAGGCTAATATTTGGGAAATCAAGGAAGAGTGGATTCGTCATGTAGTGTGTCAAGGGGAAGACCTTTTTGAAATCGCAAAGGACATGATAGATGACTACTAAAGGATTTGCAATTATACCAATGAACAGTCCGAAAGAAATGGTTGAGAAGCTTGCTTATTTGGGCTTTAGAACTTATAAGACTATTGGTTTGTCTGAACTTGACGAAAGGGTAAAGTACCACACTGACTTACAATGTCACCTACTAGCCAATGGGGTTATTGTGGTAGCTCCGGTGGTCTATAATTACTATAAGGACATACTGTCGCAAGAAAATATCAGTGTCATAAAAGGTGACACTAATCCAAGAAGTCCATATCCTTACGATATTCTATACAATATAAAGGCATTCGAAAGTTTTATAATGGGAAGGCTTGACCATATAGACCAAAGTCTTTTAAACACATATAAAGAATTAAATTATGAAACAATTAATGTCACTCAGGGTTATACCGGTTGTTCAATCCTAACAGATGGCAAGACCTTTGCCATATCTTCTGATAAGAAGATTTTGGAAAGCTTAAAGGAAAGGGGCCTTTCAACTTTAGAGATTGGACGAGGTGATGTACATTTAGAGGGTTTTAAACATGGCTTTATTGGTGGGGCATCGGGATACTTTGAAGGTACAGTTTATTTTACAGGTAGATTTAGTAAGGAGAGGGAAGTTATCGTTGAAAGATTTTTGCGAGATTTAGATATAGACTTTCTTTACCTATCAGATGGAAAGATTGTGGACTTGGGGGGAATGTATTTTAGGAGGGACCAATGGATAAGATAAAGGGAATTGAAAAGGGTATAAAGAAGACTGTAAAAAGCAAGAAGCGAAAAAGAGATGCTATAAAAGGAATTGAGAAAATCCAATCTAGGTTAAAGTCTGCTCAAAAAAGATTTCATAAGCTGGAAAGACGAGGGACTAGGTTTAACCTTAGGAACAAGATTTCCTACGGAGGAAGGACCCTCCCGGAATGGGAAAGGGATTGGGAAGAGATGGGCTACCTTAAATTCCTTACAATGTCCCAAATAGGAGATACCAGTGGTCTTTTTAGACTTACATTAAATGGCAAAGTTGTCTATATAGGTTCATCCTTCGAAAGGTTAAAGGGTGGATTAAGGCAAAGTTTATCTTCCTTTAGAAGGTCTTCAAGAAAGGGTAATTTGGAAAAGATAT
>JGI24712J26585_10004364_pt1 | contig 10780 bp, 9 predicted proteins | sample BioPla3DNA2_FD_26585 | JGI IMG/M metagenome (IMG submission 26585)
TGATAAGAGAGCATAGCAGTCATTCTGCTTATAGCAACTTCTCAGTTATGCTAATTAGAAGGCTGTTGACTTGGTAAAAATGTGATGCTATAGTTTAGATATAGAAAAGCAATTTCCTATCTAGCTAGATCTACCCCACCCAAACGGCTTTCTGATGAAGAACGGGAAATATTTATTTCATCGTGGAATCGAGGATATATAGTACATGAACTTCTTTTAGAAGCAGCTAACTTAGTTTCACCCGAAATACTTACTAAAGTACCAGAGCAAGAATCCTTACTTCCTTGGCTGGTGAATAAAAACCTTATTACAGGTGAAATGGCTAACCTGGTTAAGGGCCTTGAAAAAGCTGCTGAAACATTGGGCTGGGAACTAAGGCATGAAAAAAAGGTGCCAGATTTATTGGATTTACTTGTAGAAGCAAATTATATAACAAAGGAAACTAGGGAGTGGATAAAGCGAGAACTTATCCTACAGGAAATACCAATTGAAAAACTTCTTCTCGCTAATTATCTTGCATCTGAAGACACAATTAATAATGCTATTCATCTATTAAACACACTGCAAACCCTTATTTAGAGAAGACAACTTCTTTAGCAACTTGAAATTTGGTGACGGTCTTGATTAAGCGACAGGCCGTCACCTTTATACTTAACCTTTTATACCTGTGGCTNCAATTCCTTCAACAAAGTATTTCTGGAGGCAAAGAAATACAACTATCACCGGAATTAATGACATTACTGAGCCCGCCATTATCAGACCGTATTCCGATGAATATTGGCTGATAAACATTTTTAGTCCTAATTGTATGGTTTTCTTCTCCTGCGTCTTTAGGTATATTAATGGCCCTAAATAGTCGTTCCATGTATTCACAAAGGTAAAAATGGTTAATGTTGCTATTGCAGGTTTTGAAAGTGGAAGCATGATTTTTGCATAAATGCCATACTCACTCATTCCATCAATTCTTGCTGCCTCACATAGGGAGTCTGGAATGCCTAAATAAAACTGCCTCATCAAAAATACACCAAAGGCTGAAAAAGCCTGTAAACAAATAATTGCAAGCAGCCTGTCGTTGAGGCCAAAACTTCTCATCATAAGGAACTGTGGAACCATGTAAACCTGCCAAGGCATAGCAATTGTTGCGATATATGCAAAAAACAGTTTATTCTTATGTTTAAAATCAAGCTTTGCAAAAGCATATGCTGCAAAACTACTGGTTAGAATCTGCAGGCATGTAACAACTACCGTTAGGATAACAGTATTCTGTACATATTTAAAAAAGGGCACCTTTGTCCAGATGTCTACATAGTTCTGCCATCTTGGCTTCTCCGGAATCCACACAAAGGGGTTCATAACGAATACTTCCCTGTCCAATTTCACCGAAGAAGAGAGCATCCATAGAAACGGAAGCAACATAACTGCAGTCATAATTAGCAGTATAAAATATAGTATGCCTTTGCTGAGATTTCTCTTTATGTTGTTTGAGCTCATAATATTACCCCTCGATTAATTGTTTATTCATTCGCAAATTTGGATTCTCCCCTAAATTGAATAAGAGTTACTCCAAGAACCAGAACAAAAAGAACCATTGCAACGGCACTGGAATATCCCAGCTTCCAGAAGTTAAACGCATTTTGATAAATATAATATACCAATACCATAGCCGATGTTGACAGTGTACCTGTGCTGCCACCTGCCAACATTATTGCAATATCATAAATCTTAAAACAGTTTATCGTTAGCATAACAACAACTAAAAATGTTGTTGGCCTTAGTCCAGGTAGTGTTATGTAACGAAACCTCTGCCATGAGTTTGCTCCGTCAATTGTACCTGCTTCATATAGCTCGCGTGGAATACTCTGCAAACCAGCCAGGTAAATGACCATATAATATCCCATAAACCTCCATACACTGAATAGTATCAGCATTATCAGTACCAAGTTACCGGCAAACCAGTTTGGCAGGTTTTGCTTTTCCATATTAAATACATAATACAGTATCGCATTTACTGGACCCTTCGAAGCATGGAAAATCATTGTCCAAACTGAAGTTACAGCAACCAACGAAGCGACATAGGGGAAAAACCCCAATGTTCTGAAGAAAGCACGTCCTTTTATTTCCTTATTTAATAAAATTGCTAATCCCAGTGAAGTAACTAAGGTAAGCGGTACCGTCCCAATACTGTAGATAATAGTGTTCTTCAATGACGCTATAAAGAATTTATCGTTTACAAGACCTTTAAAATTATCTAAACCAACAAATTTTATGGGATTGTTTCCATCCCACTCCAGAAAAGCTAACGCAAACGCGAACACAATGGGTACTAAAGTAAATACCGCAAATCCAATAAAATTAGGTGCAATAAAAGAATATGCCACAAGGTTTTTCTTTACATTTCGCTTTTTTCTTAACCTTAGATCTTTACCCGCTGCTCCTACACCCATATGAACTTCTCCTCCTGAAATTGTCTATATTCTTATCATAAAAAGACTTGCACCAGATCTTTAAAAAATAAAGCCGGTTTTTTATACCGGCTTTATTTGTCACCAGTTCTGTATTTAAAAGACTGTGAAGTTTTTGCCCCGTTTTATCCGGCTAATCAATTTTAATTTATTGTTTCAATGCGGCAACATCTTCGTTCATCGCCTTAATACCCTCTTCAATTGAAAGTTCTCCACTCATAATCATTTGGTGGTATGTATCAAGTATAGCGTTTATTTCTGAAACATTTTCTGCGTATGGAACTTCAAGATAGAGGTTAGAAACTTCAAGAGCCTCAATACTTGCTTCATCCTGTGGGAACCCTTCCAAACCAGCTATAATTGATTTAACCTCCTCAGTTGAGATAGCTGGGAAGTTACCTGTTCTGGCCATAACAGCAGCACCTTCAGGACCGCTAACCCAGTTAATAAAATCAAATGCTTCTTGTTTTTGATCTGAAACGCTGGTTACTGAAAGACCTGTAATTGTTCCAAGGGTAGAACCTGGTTCAACACCTTCAGCATGCGGGTATTTTACAAGACCCCAGTTTCCACAAAGTTCGGCATCGTAATCACCTGTTTCGAGACTGCTCATTAACGTGGATATAAACCATGAACCCATATTCATCATTGCAATATTACCATTTGCAAAAGCTGCGGAGTAGTGCAGACCCTCAGTACTTACGTCAGTAAATGGCATTGCAACACCATCCTTCATTTGGTTCAGAACCATATTATAATAAGGTTCAAAGAATGAATAGTCTGAATCAAGTATTGAATGTTTACCATCAAGAATACCAAATAATTGAACAGCACTTCTCCAAGTATGGTAGTGTGCACCATATACTTCAGAGCCGAATGTTGTGTCAGTTACTTTTCTGGCTAATTCATCATATTCTTCAAAGGTCATATCATTTGTGGGATAATCCACTCCTGCACGATCAAAGATATCTTTATTGTAGAAAAGTACCCAGAAATCACTTCTGAATGGTAATTCATACAGTTTTCCGTCTACCGTTACCTGATCAGTTATACCGCCAAACACTGATACATCAATGCCTGCAGCGCTAATATATGAGTCCAACGGTTCCAGAGTGTTCTTTTGCACCAGTGTAGCGTAACCCGGCACGTCTTTAATGGTTACAACATCAAATTCGCTACCGCTACCTGACAATTCAGCTGCCAAAACAGTCATATAGTCGGTTGAACCTAAATCAGTATATTCAATTGTTACATTTGGCTTAACCTTTTTGTACTCTTCAATCAGTGCTGCCCAATAAGGAGTGGTATCGTAGTCCCAAAGTGCCCATTTCAAAGTGATGTTTTCATCAGAGCTTTCTGAACTTCCACCAGATGACGGCGCGGTTGTAGGAGTCGCTGTTACTGATGGAGCTGCGCAGCCCACAAGCATTGTAATTACTAAGCTTAAGCAAAGAACAAGACCTAAAACTTTTGTTTTCATACAATTTCTCCTCCCTTGGAATATTGCTTTAATAATGGTGTATAGATTTTTAATTCAACCTAAGATGAATAATTTTACTATATACCATATAATAAAGTAATTGAATGGCATATATTACTATTTCATTCCTTATTCAATAATTTCTATTGTAACCAGCAAAAAACCTGTAATATTTTAAAGCAAAAATATAATATATTACAATTTCATTGATTCAACCCATTTTTATGTTATATTATTAATAATGAGGTTTAAAGAAACTTTTTATATTGCTGCATGAAAACCATTTAGTATCTTTAGCTTTAAGAGGATTTTTGAGGGGAGCTTAAATGAAGCCGCTTATTAAAACAATTAAAGGTAAGATAATTATCTCAACCCTTTTATTTTCATTTGTTTTATCAATTTTCATTGCTGGCATAAGTTACAGGGTTTACCACAACTATCTGCGAAATAACCTCATTCAATCATCCGAACTAAGCCTTCAAGTTATTGCCGATACTATCAACAATGATCTGAGTAATATTTATTCCCTCGCAGAATGGTGCCAGGTTAATAACACTATTGGTGAATTTTCTCTATATGGCTCAAAAACAGCGACACAGAAATTAATAGTTTATGATTACCTAAATGAACGTTATAATTCAAATGATTCTTCTGAATACATTCAACGGGTATTGGTGGCAAGTAACCAAAAAGAATTTATCCAGATTGTGCTAATCCGCCATTCAAGCGTTGCAGATGTCTTTGGCGTTGTTAATAACCTAAACTATTTTGATGCTGCTTTAAAAAGTAAGACCTACACTTTTGATATGGGATTTGTATATGATCCTTTTAAGATTCAAAACAAACTAAATATTCTACCGCTTATCCGACCAATTTACAGTCTTTACGATTCTACTATAACAGGTTGGGTATTTATCTGTATATCCCCTGCACTTTTCTCTGACGCTATTGAAATGTACCATCATGGCAACGGGGAATCGATATACCTTACTCTGTCGAAAAATACCTACTTATATCAGAGCGATTCATTTACACCTACAGATTACAAACAAGAATTTTTTTTAGGAAATGACAGTACAGATATTTCCACCCTTTATGATGACACGCTATTAAATTTTGACCATGAGGAAAAATCGTATTTTGTTACACGTCCGCTTAATGCTGCAGGCTGTTACTTAACACAGGAGATTAATGTTAAAGAACTTATTTCACAAGCAAACTTTTTTATTGGTATTCTGATTGTAATTTGCCTCATTATAGTTCTGGCAGGGTTTTTTATGTCACTGCTTTTAAATAAAATGGTAAATACACCGGTCATTAAAATACAAGAGACAATGGCTAAAATTGCAGACGGTGATTTTACACGAGACGTTACAATAGAGTGGGAAAATGAATTCGGTGATATTGGAAAAGGAATTAATAAGCTATCTGAAAGTATTAAAAATTTAATGCACAGTAGGCTGGAAATGGAGAAGCAAAAGAGAGACTATGAGTACCAGATGTTACAAAGCCAGGTTAATCCTCATTTTCTTTACAATACACTTATGTCGATAAAATGGATGGCAACCATTCAAAATGCACCTGGTATTGCTGAAATGGCAACAGCGTTATCAAGGCTGCTTAAAAATATATCAAAAGGTACTAAGCAGTTTGTTCCGCTCTCGGAGGAATTAAGCTTATTGATGGACTACTACACAATTATGAAATATCGTTATGGCGGAGCCATTCGCATTGACATTCAAACCGATGATGAAGCTCTTCTTAGTTGCAGTATTCTAAGGTTCACTTTACAGCCCATTGTTGAGAATGCTATTTTTCATGGGATTGAGCCTAAGGGTTCTGCCGGAACAATAACTATTCATATCTTCAGAAATGATTCCGGTGATTTACAAATTGATATTACCGATGATGGTGTTGGCATGGATGAAGAAATGGCACAATCTTTATTATCTGAAAAAACCGATAGCAAAACAAGCTTTTTTAAAAAGCTTGGTATTTCAAATGTCCACAACAGAATCCGTCTTGAATACGGCAGTAAATATGGATTATCAATCCACAGCAAAATAGGTAGTTTCACCACTGTTACAATCCTGCTTCCGGACAAGCCTTTACAGTTAGAACCGTATACATAAGTTCTACATCTTGCCTACATATTAGAGTACTTGCTAAAAAAAATAGAAAGGATTAGTGCTGAAATGATTCGCTTATTGATTGTAGACGACGAGCCTTTAGTACAAATAGGAATGAAATCTATGATAGATTGGGCAAGCCTTGACATCGAGATATGCGGAACAGCCTCTAACGGTAAAGATGCCTTTAAACTTATTGAAAAATACTCACCACAAATTGTTATAACCGACATTAAAATGCCTATTATGGATGGACTTGAATTAATGCAGCAGAGCCAACAAAAATTTGGGCGTCTACCCTTATTTATTGTGCTGACAAGCTATGAAGAATTTCATTTAGCAAAAGAGGCTTTATCGCTGCATGCAGTGGACTATCTGATTAAATTTGAGTTGTCTGAAGAAAGTCTTAAAGCCAGCATTCACACTGCCCTTTGCATTTTGGATGAAATTATGCGCAGCTCACAGTTTCAAGCCCATTCTGTTCCCGTTGAAAATCTCTTGTTCCACGAGCGCTTTTTCATTATGCTGTTAAATAATTTGTTTGAGAATGAGGAACAATTTCGTTTACAGGCACAGGTTCTTTCTCTAAATTTTGATGCCGCAGGCTATCTTGCTTCATACATGGAAATAACAAGCACAAAATCCGATTCAATGGATACAAGGCAACAGCTGAATTTCTTTTCAAGTACATTACAAATGCTAAAAACCTTGCTGCCTAAGTATATAAACTGTTATATTACCGCGCTGGATATCCGGCATTTTTCAATTATATTCTTAATCTCTGAAGATAAGTTATCTGTCTATTTTAAGCAGATACGTGATTCAGTTGAAAGCACTGCTGCAATGCTGCAAAACTACTATGGTGCATCAATACATGGTGCCGTTGGACGGATGGTAGAAAACCCTCTGGAGATTTCAGCCTCTTTCCAGGATTCCAGGCAAATCTTCAGTAAGTCCACTCCTAATGAGCCCTTATACTTTTTTGATGCGCAGGATTATAGTAAACCAATAAAAAATATTTTTAATATTTCAATATTTAAAAATGATATAGTCTCGGCATATGAAGAATATAATTCTGATCACTTAAGAACTGTTTTTTCATCCATCGAGGAATTGTTCAAAGAAAACCCTTCCTACCATTTGCAGGCGTTGGATGCTGCCAGCAATATTCTTTACTTGTCCATCTCATTAATTCCCAATGGTGAAGAGCTGGTTTCCAAGATTTTTAACGATCATCCACAAAAATATCGCTCTCTTTTCACGCTAAACACCACAGAACAGATCCTGCAATGGCTTAACACGCTTTTTGATGGTTTATGTTCATACTTTACATCAATTAAGAAAGACTACAAGAACCAAACCGTCCTAAATGCAAAACAATACATTCGGAATAATTATGATAAAAAACTAACTCTGAACGAGGTAGCAGCAGCTCTTGGAATCAGTCCCAACTATCTAAGTCATTTATTTAAAAAATACTCTGATTGTGGCTTTATTGAATATGTAAACCAAGTGAAAATTCAAGAAGCTAAAAAGATAATGGCAGAGAAAAATATGAAAATATATGAAATAGCTAATGAGCTTGGCTTTGATAACGCCTTTTACTTTAGTAAAGTGTTTAAAAAGATTGAAGGCTGCTCCCCAAGAGAATACATGAATAAAAGGTTAAACTAATAAGGAAGCAGAAAACAACTTACCCTGCTTCCCATATCTTAATCTATCCATATTACCTTTTAGAACAATACTGCTAATTCTACTCGCATACAAAATCATTACGCATTGAATATCAGCCACTTAATACCACGCTTATTATCAAAAATTTTTGGTTTAGTTTAAACTGATTAAAATTATTTCATACCCGCCTTAATTGATATCTGTATCAGTTAATTCTATAAAACTATTTTCAGTATCATTGTCATGAATGGTTTCGGTATCTGTGAATTCTGCATATTCGTTTTCAGAATAATCACCTTGAGTAATTTCGTTATCTGCAAATTCTACATATTCATTTTCCGTATAATCTTCTTTAATGCCTTCGGTATCTGTGAATTCTACATATTCGTTTTCTGAATAATCACCTTGAGTAATTTCGTTATCTGCAAATTCTACATATTCATTTTCTCTATCATCACAATGAGTGCTTTCAATATCCGTTATTTCATTATTTTCATTTTCAGCATAATTGTCATGGATGGGTTCCGCGTCTGCTAATTTTTCATATGTATTTTCTAAATTGTGTACATTAACATCCTTTGTTTGTTCATTAATAAAAACTTGCAAATCACTGTAGCTAAATTTATTCTTTGATTTACCTGTTTTAATCCTAATAGGACAATCGGGATCATCTTCTTCCGTTTTTAATATGATTTTTTCAATAATATTTTTTATTTCAGTTTGGAATTGCTTTTCAGCAGACAATTGATTATTCTTACTTTTGCGCCCCTTTTTATCCTTCTTTTTACCCATAAAATCCTCCCCGCAACTCTTAATCGGATTGTTATTATACTATTTTAAAATATGCTATACATAAAAATATGTGATTACTTCATCCTTTAAATTAAATATTGCACCACCGCTGCTTCCCTGAGATATTGGGTAGGAAATTTGAATATAACTGACGCCATAATCCAGTTGCATTGATCAGTACTGATAAGTCCTTCGGAAATTGTGTTATTAAGTCCCATGGGACTTCCAATAGCCACAACCTGCTACCAATACCATACCTTTGATTTGGTTATTTGTGAAAATATGTAATTATAAAATATTCCTGTTGATTATTCATAATAGTAATATCGATATTTATAATAGTAAGAACTTCCTGAATGCCTGCCTAACTTGGTTAGTACAACACCAAGAATTTTTGCATTAACATTCTCAAGAGCAATTTTTGCATGCCGTGCTACTTCAATGTTTACCTCTCCAGATGCCAGTACAAGGATTACACCATCCGACATTTTCGATATAATCGCTGCATCAGTCAGTTCACCTACAGGCGGTGAATCCATAATTACTAAATCATAATTTTCTTTAAGCTTATTTGTTAAATTTATCATTTTAGTTGACTCAAGTATTTCTGTTGGGTTTGGAGGTAATAAGCCACAACTAATAATATATAAATTCTCAATCTCATCAACTTGCTTAATTACAGATTCGGACTCTACATTGTTTACAATGATGTCTGTAAGTCCTTTATCATTATGTAAACCAAAATATTTATGGATCTTGGGTTTGCGCAGATCACATTCTAATAAAAGAACTTTTCTACCTGCTTGAGCCATGCAAACTGCGATGTTAGCACATGTTGTAGTTTTTCCTTCTGCTTGACCGGGACTGGTGACTACAACAGACTTGAGCTGGCCATCCACCCCTAAAAAACCAATATTTGTCCTTAATGAGCGATATGCTTCAGAGGCATGTGCTTTCGGATCATTATATGAAATTAGATTTTTGCTTAATTTTCGCTTTTCTATATTGTGAATATCTCGAATAGAGTTTTCCACGCTTATACCCTCTTTCTTCCCCATCAAATTTAGGTATCTCCCCAATTACATTTAACCCAAGATACCGTTCTACATCTTTACCATTCTTTATTGTAGAATCTAAATATTCCATTATAAAAATTAATCCAACCCCAAGCATAATACCGATAACTCCAGCTATTGCGAGGTTCATTTTCTTATTTGGTTTTATAGGGTTTACAGGGAGTTCTGCAGCATCAATAACCTTTACATTTTTAACATCCACGATGTCTTCTGCTTTTTTTATTATAAAGTCTGATAGAGCATTAGCTACATCCATCGCCAATTGTGGCTCGGTACTTTCAAACGCAATTTTCATTAACCTGGAGTTATTTACAGTTGTAACAGTAACGCGATTTTGGAAACTTTCAACACTCACATCAAGGTTAAGCTGTCTAATAATTTCCCTTGCAGCCAATCGACTTTTAATAATTTCACGGTAATCCGAAACCAGTTTATCGTTCAGCTGAATCTCTCCAAGCTCAATGCCCCCTAGTTTATTTCCCTCCTTGCCAACAAAAAGCGTTGCTTCCGCCTTATATACGGGATGTAGAATATAGAATGATATAATAAACGATGCTGTCACCGCTATTAAAAAGAAAATTCCAATAACCCACCATTTTTGAAGTAAAATACGTATAATTTCTCTTAAATCAATCTCCATAAAGTCGTCCCTTATTTCTTGTCCCATTGCTGTATCTCCTTTTATATTGCATGTTCAAACGTAAATTTAACAACTTAAAAATTTTCTAAATCTCCTATTGTGTATCATTTCTCCATCTATAGTAACATCTTGGTTATTTACTACTTTTAATGGATTCGTTGTAAAAAGTTGTTCAGCTTTTTGAATATCAACACAGGATGAAATAATATGAAAAGCTTGGCTCAATTTGGGTGAACGACCTTTATTTGAATGACAATCTGATGCAACAATGCTTACCATGTTTCTAAAGATTAATTCCATAGCTGTTTTCATCGCCTTTTTACCAGCAAGGCCAATGATGGATGAGCTGTTAACCTGAAGCAAGCATCCTAAATCCATAAAGTTAAGGAGCAAATTAGGATTCTCGGTAACATTGTGGTATCTCTCAACAGCGGAACCCAAAACAAAGTCAGTTCTACAAATGCGTAGAAGATCATTTTGAAAGATTAGAAAACATTTGGGACGATTGTTATCAAAAGCTTTATGGG
>JGI24712J26585_10004366_pt1 | contig 10776 bp, 13 predicted proteins | sample BioPla3DNA2_FD_26585 | JGI IMG/M metagenome (IMG submission 26585)
ATTCGGGGTGTAGCGCAGTCCGGTAGCGCACCTGGTTTGGGACCAGGGGGTCCCAGGTTCGAATCCTGGTACCCCGACAATTCGGGATTTATCCCAAAACAAAAGCCTGCAAATTGTATGATTTGCAGGCTTTTTCATTTTTTGCATATCAATATCAATTGAACAATTTCAGCGGAAATGAGAACTAAAAGGTGAACCAAATTAGAGTTTAATTTAGTTCACCAGAAACGATGCAAAATACATCAAATCAATACAATGTATCGTTTCTTTTAGTCTTGTTTGTACGGGTTTGGATGACTTTTTCGGAATGAGTTCCGGTGAACCAAATCAAGTAAAAACAAAAACTCAAAAGCTGAATTGTCATGAGAACAAACAACACCTTCGGGGTACAGTTTATCACCCGTATCAACAAGGCCAAAAACGGCTTACTTCCAGTTTATGCCCGTTTTTCAGTAGATGGTCACCGCGTTGAGGTTTCCCTCAAGAGGTTTATCCACCCTGACAATTGGAACGATGCCAAAGGCTCGGCCAAAGGCAAAAGCGAAGAAATCCGCAACCTCAACACTTATCTTGAACAAATCCGCAGTCGCTTGACCGAATGTTACCAGGAACTTACCTTAAAGAAAAAAATGGTCACAGCCGAAGCCATTAAAAATTTATTCTGTGGACTCGATGAAAAAGAGCACTCCCTGATTTCTATTTTCGAATACCACAATACCGAAATGAAAAACCTTTTGGAATGGGGTACCCAAAAAAACTATTTCACAACTCGCAGATATGTTGAAGAGTTTCTAAAAGCTAAGCTTAAGACTTCCGATGTGTACCTTTCCCAGTTAAACTATAAATTTCTGACCGACTTTGAATGTTTTATGAAAAACTATGTACCTAAAGACCAGAAAAAACCTTGCGGTCAGAATACCATAATGAAACACATCGAGCGGTTACGTAAAGTCGTAAACATGGCCATTAAAAATGACTGGCTCGATCGCGACCCTTTCCAGAAGTTTCAACCATCATTTATTAAGAGTAACCGGGAGTTTCTGACTGCCGATGAGCTGGCTGCCATTGAACAAAAGGAATTTAAAATTCTCAGGCTCCAACACGCTAAAGATACGTTCGTCTTTAGCTGTTATACAGGGCTGGCTTATATTGATGTTTATGAATTAACGCCAAAAAACCTGTCACTAGGAATTGACGGTGGTTACTGGATAAACACCTGCCGCCACAAAACAGATATTCCGGTACGTGTTCCATTATTGCCACAGGCCATGGTCATCATTGAAAAGTATAAAAACAACCCACGTGTTTTGGAATCCGGCAGGCTATTGCCTGTTTATGCCAATCAGCTCTTAAACAATTACCTCAAAGAAATTGCCGATTTTTGCGGCATCGAAAAACCTCTGTCTTTTCATATTGCACGTCATACATTTGCAACAACGGTAACACTTACAAATGGCGTTCCCATCGAAACTGTATCAAAACTTCTGGGACATACAAGTATCAAAACAACCCAGATTTACGCCAAGGTTATTGAGCAAAAGGTAAGTGATGATATGAAAAACTTAAGAGAAAAAATGCAATCCACAAAATCAGTAAAGACAAGTGTCTCATAGAACTTTTAGATTATTCCTACCTTCTTTGCATACAATAATGCTTGTGTGGTATTTTCGGTTTTGGTTTTACTGAGTATTCTTTGTCTATGGTTGTTTACAGTATTTACACTAATAAAGAGTCTACTTGCGATATTCTGGCTATCAAGTCCTTGTGAAATTAACCTTAATACTTCTATTTCTCTGTCCGTGAGTAGCTTATCTGATTTAAAGTCGTCGTCGTCATTGAACAGGTACAATTTTCCTGTTTGCATATTTATCATTCTTCTCTGTAATGGAGTGCTTTGAGCTCTTTCCGAGATTAAGTCAGTTATAATAAGTACTAACCAGGACTTGCCATTCCTGTCTTGTTCGAGAACTGCAAATTGATGAATAAAACGCATATAGATACCTGTGGTATTCTTTACCCTGAAATCATATACCATTTTATATTCTTTCTTTTCAGATACTGGCAAATCATTAAAAAATGCGTGAGCCATATTCTCAGTTTCCAATACAAAGGGTAAATCATCTGGGTGAATTACTTTGTGAAAAAGCTCCATATCATCATTATCCATATCTTCTTGGTTTGTATAACCTAACATCTCTTTAAACTTGGTACTTTTTAAAAGATAACGTTTCCGGTGCATATCGAAAACCGTCATAGTACTCTTTTCAAACTCTGAAACCCTTTCCAATAATCGGATATAAGGAGCTATTCTATCATAGTCATCCTTGGTAACAGCACAAATATGAGAATCTGCATTCTGTTTATGTTTTGCATCCAGTTGGGTTAAATTCCTTGTCATAAAATGATGAACGTTCACTATTTCAAGCCAAATTTCACCAAAATAAATTTGTATAGCAACAAAAATGACGCAAATGATTAGAAATAAGCCAAAAGTAGAAGTATTAAAAATATGTCGGTGTATTTTATTCTTGGCTTATTAAGATTCAGTATTAATGGGTGTAAAAAATAAAACATGAATTGTACAGATAAGTATATAACGCTTGCCGAAAAATATCCCCCATCTGAGCCATGTTCATGCGAAGTATGCACGAATTATTGCCGTCGACCTGGCTGGTGGACAGTAAAAGAAGTTGAAGCCGTTTTAAATATTGGATTAGGTTACCGGATGATGCTTGAGCTTTCTCCTGACTTTACTTTTGGAGTTTTGTCTCCTGCTTTCAAAGGGAATGAAGGCAACTTTGCTTTACAGATTTTTTCACACAATAGCTGTACTTTTTTAAAAGACAACTTATGCGAGCTATATAATACCGGACTTCAACCTCTGGAATGTAGGTTTTGTCACCATAGCCGGAAAGGAGAAGGTATTAAGTGCCATCTTGATATTGAAAAGGAATGGAATTCCGCAGCCGGACAAGAACTTGTTAAGATATGGACTCGTCATATCCATATCAAATTTCACTAAGTAAAACCTTTCAGAATGATAAACAATAAAACAGATGTGCAATTAGGTAACATTCAAAAAACTTTGTTTATGCCGGTATGGGCAAGGGCAAAGGAAACAGCTAAAAAGAAACCGCTATTAATCGATCATGTAGCCGATAAAATTATCCGTTCCATTGATTTTGATTTTCGGCAGTTGGATAAAAATGTGACAGAAATAAGTCAGATAGCGTGGATTGCCCGTTGCATGAGGTTTGACAGGGTAATAAAGACCTTTATTGAACAATATCCCGATGCAACCATTGTAAATATTGGCTGTGGGTTGGACACCACGTACGAACGGATAAACAACAGTCAGATAAAATGGTACGATTTAGATTTACCCGATGTCATAACATTGCGTAGACAATTTCTGGAAGAAACACCTCATCGGAAATTTATAGCTTCATCATTTCTAGAGCCGGACTGGATGGACAGTATTAAAGGGAACCATGTATTGTTAATATCAACAGGGGTATTCGTCTATTTTGAAGAACAGGAAATTAAAAAGTTCTTATTGAAAGTCGTATCTAAGTTTCCTGGGGCTGAATTGTTTTTCGATGTTACTTCACCCAGAGGCGTTCAAATAGCCAACGATGTAATTCGAAAATCAGGGATACAATTCAATTCTTGTTTCAAGTGGGGGCTCAAAGATAAATCAGTTATCAGTAGCTGGCATCAGAATATACAATTGGTAGGTACTTATCATACTTTCAAAGTCGAAGGACTTTCTCTGAGCCTACCCAATAAAATCAAGGCCTATTTTTCTGACAAGCTAGATGTTCAGTATATGATACATTTGAGAATAACCATGTGAAATACCTATGAACCAGGGTTCACTGTAAGAACATGAAAATAATCTTCAGAATGTTCAATAAGACCAACCGAGAACGAGTTCAACGTAGCTAATAACTTAACACATACTTTCTCACGAAATGTAAATAAACTATGGTACGATTATTATATCCATTGGATAATAAGCGGGATTTCGACACCTTAACCGATTTCTTGTTCCGGAACCTTAATGATGATCGAGTTCTGAAATATGTAAGCTATTCATTGAAAAAGTTTACCAAAGAAGAAATAGTCAGCCAAACCGAAAAGCATCGTGAAAACAGTATGGATTATCTTGTTTACGAACAGGACAATGAATTTAAGGGAGTGTTGACATACAAAAAGAAACATTCGCTAGGATTTGAACTTTTTCTCCTTATTATCGAAAATGCTTATCGGCAAAAAGGCATCGGACAGTCATTGATAAACGAATGTATTGCCATAGCTACAAAAGAGAATTATCCAAGTATCGATTCAATGGTGTTTGAAGACAATAAACCGATGCTAAATCTTCTGCAAAAAAATGGTTTTCGACAGGTTGGAGTTCAAAACAGTTCTCGAACCGACGGAACGAGTATAGTTTGGATGATTAAAGTTTTTGAATAAAGTGTCTTCAAAAAAGAAACAAACTTTTAATAAAACATACCAATGTTTATGAATTTTGAATACTTTTGTCGCGTAGCTAATTAAAAAGAGCTTATTTTATAAAAATAAACTAGGGGTGCCTTTATCTAAAGGCTGAGATCATACCCTTTAACCTGATCTGGGTAATGCCAGCGTAGGGAAGTTAAGTATGCATTCATACCCCTGTTTATTTGTAGTTTAATATTAACTTAAATAAACAGTTTTATGGAACAAATTGTATCTTCAGGAATTATCGATTCCTATTTTAAAAAAATCAAAGAGAGTTTATCGGTTGATGTAGCTATTGTTGGCGGAGGCCCGTCAGGTCTGGTTGCTGCTTGCTATTTAGCAAAAAAGGGCTTAAAAGTGGCCATGTTCGAAAGAAAATTGGCCCCTGGCGGAGGAATGTGGGGCGGTGCTATGATGTTTAATGAGATTGTGGTACAAAAAGGAGCATTACAAATACTTGATGAGTTCAAAATCGATTATACCCATTACGAGGGCGATTACTATACACTGGATTCTGTACAAGCAACATCATCGCTTATTTATCATGCCGGCAAAGCGGGAGCAAGAATTTTTAACTGTACTTCAGTCGAAGATGTAGTTTTCCACAATAATAAAGTATCAGGCATCGTACTTAACTGGGCTCCGGTTCACCGCGAAAGACTTCATGTCGACCCTCTGGTGATAATGGCTAAAGCTGTTATTGACGGAACCGGCCACGATTGCGACATTGCCCGCATACTTGAACGAAAAAACAATATACAATTAAATACGGTTTCTGGCAAAGTGCAGGGAGAACGGTCATTGTCAGTAGATGAAGCCGAACGTACAACTGTTGAAAATACAAAAGAAATCTTCCCTGGATTATACGTCTCTGGTATGGCAGCGAATGGCGTTAGTGGCGGTTTCAGGATGGGACCTATTTTTGGAGGAATGCTTTTGTCTGGCGAAAAAGTCGCTGCCTTAATAATAAACCAACTAAACAAATAATATGGACCAGATTGGAATTTATGCAATACTTACCAATCCTGTATTACCATATCGTACTTTCACCGAAAAATGTGTTTCTTATGGTATAAAAATGTTGCAACTCCGTGAAAAACATCTTTCCGATAAAGAATTGATAAGGATTGGAAAAGAAATCCGTTCAATAACCAGGGGTACCCAAACCAAATTTGTAATTAACGACCGCCCTGACATTGCTTTAATTTGTGAAGCGGATTATCTTCATTTGGGGCAGGATGATTTTCCAATTGAAGAAGCTCGTAAAATTGTTGGTGATATGAAAATTGGCCTTTCAACTCATTCCCTTGAACAGGCCAGGGAAGCGCTGCTAAAAAAACCTGATTACATTGGTTTTGGTCCTATTTATCCAACCAATGCCAAGTCTAAACCCGACCAGCCCGTTGGCATCGCTTTATTAAAGGAGGTAATTGGGTTTTCTAATGTGCCGGTAGTGGCTATTGGTGGAATTTTTCCTGAGAACATTCAGTCTGTTATCGATGCCGGAGCTGTCAATATTGCGGTAGTCCGTTTCTTAATGCAAGCTACCGAACCTGACGAAAGGATTCTTTATTTAAAAAAACTTCTAAAAAAGAAAAAATGAGTACACAATTAATACAAGCAAAAAATGGAATAATAACGCCTGAAATGCTTCAGGTTGCCCAAAAGGAGAATATTGATGTGGAATGGCTACGGGGGAATATTGCAGAAGGGAAAATTATTATTCCTAAAAATGTAAACCGGAATTTCTCAGTTAACGGTATTGGAAATGGGCTATCAACAAAAATTAACGCCAATATCGGCACATCGGAAAAGCATTGTGACCTTAACGAGGAACTTGAAAAAATGGAGATTGCCGTTAAATATGGAACACATGCAATTATGGATTTATCAACGGGAGGAAACTTACATAGTATTTTACAAAAAATCCTTGATAGATCTCCTGTAATGGTAGGTACGGTACCAATTTATGGAGTGGTAACCCAACTTTTGAAACAAGGTAGAAGAATAGCAGAACTTGAGCCCGAGAATATATTTCGCGAAATAGAACTACAGGCTCAAATGGGAGTTGATTTTATGACGCTGCACTGTGGTGTTACAAAAAGCTCCTTATCCTTTCTGCAGAATGACGAACGTGTTTGTGGCATTGTAAGCCGTGGAGGTGCCATTCTTAAGCGCTGGATGACAGACAATAATGAAGAAAATCCATTATATGTACAGTATGACAGGTTGCTGGATATATGTCTTAAATACGATGTAACAATCAGTTTGGGCGATGGATTGCGTCCTGGAGCAGGGAACGATGCCTCTGATAGAGGGCAAATAGCTGAACTACTAATTCTTGGCGAGTTGGTAGACCGGGCAAGAGAAAAAGGTGTGCAGGTTATGGTTGAAGGTCCCGGCCATATGCCATTGGATCAAATTGAAATGAATATGAAAATTATGAAACGTTTATGCCACGAGGCTCCTTTTTATGTTTTAGGTCCTTTGGTAACCGATATTGCACCAGGTTATGACCATATTGTGGGGGCTATTGGCGGTACAGTAGCAGCAATCTATGGTGCCGACTTTTTATGCTATGTTACTCCTGCTGAACATTTGTGTCTTCCTGATAGCAAAGATGTAAAAGAAGGTGTCATGGCAAGTCGCATTGCAGCTCATGCTGCCGATATTGTTAAAAAGAATAAAAGAGCCAAATGGCTTGATTATGCTATCTCAAAAGCGCGGCGTGATTTAGATTGGGACACAATTTACAACTATGCTCTTGATTCGGAATTAGCCCGCAAAAGAAAAGCTGAGTCGGAAAGTAGCGATGATGACCACTGCTCTATGTGTGGTAACTTATGTGCTGTTAAAAACGACAAAAATTTGTAATGAACTATTTTTTAACTATCGCAGCTTCTGATAATAGCGGTGGAGCCGGAGTCCAACAAGATATAAAAGTGGCCAAAAGTTTAGGTTTTTGGCCGCTTTCCTCTCTTACTGGTATTACCGTGCAGAATTTTTCAAAGGTTTATCATGTTGAACCAGTAAATCATATATTATTAGAGCAGCAAATTGTTACTTGTTTAGAATCTTATGACATTAAAGCCATAAAAATTGGTGCCATCTGTAGCATTCAGAATATATCTATAATAGCTAAGTGCCTGAAAAATATTTCTAACAGGATAATTGTTCTCGACCCTGTGTTGTTCTCTTCTGACCAAACGCCTCTTTTAAAAGGCGGACAAAGAGAGCTAATTGAAAATCTTTTTCCACTAACAACATTAGTTACTCCAAATAAACCTGAGTTTGAGCTCCTGGCAAATGAAAAGTTTAGCTCTTTAGACGAAGCGATAGAAATTGCTAAAATTAAATCACATGAATGGAATACCTCTATTTTGTTAAAGGGAGGGCATTATGATAGTATAATGATTAATGAGGCCTTAGTGACAAAAGAAAATGTCTATAGATTTGAGAGAGAACGAAAGAAATTCATCTATAGTCATGGAACAGGATGCACTATTTCAACTGCAATGGCTTGTTTTTTAGGTAAAAATAAATCCTACCGGGAGGCATATTTATTGTCATCGCGCTACTTAACAAGAACTTACGGAAAACTGACAAATCTATAAAAATCAGCACTTAAATTATACACCAGCTTTTAATCCGAATTTAAACGTAGAAATAGTAAGTATGAACCACTATAAGCAAGTTAAATATCTAATATAATGAATCAGAAAGCAGTAATATTTGATATGGATGGAGTAATTATCAATTCTGAAGCTCTTTGGAAACAAGCGGAGAAAGAAATTTTCACATCTCTTGGAGTAAAAGTAACAGACGAGTGGTCCAAGCTGACAAAATCAATTACAACTACTGAGGTTACTAAATTCTGGTATAATAAATTCCCCTGGCAAAACAAAAATTTAGAATTAGTGGAGCAATTGGTCATTTCCAGAGTAATCGAATTAATAGAATGTAAAGACTGTCTTATCAATGGAGTGGAAGAGTTCATCGGAAAACTAAAAAAGGAAGATTACAAAATCGGCTTGGCCACAAATTCACCATTTAGAGTAATATGTACAGTTCTGCAAAAACATGGTATTTCGAATTTATTTGACACAATTTCTTCAGCAGAATTTGAAAACAAAGGTAAACCCGATCCTGCAATTTATTTAACTACGGCTAAAAAACTAAATGTCGAAACAAATAATTGTTTTGTAATTGAAGATTCTTTTTCTGGAATGTTGGCGGCTAAAAATGCTGGCATGAAAGTAATTGCATTTACAAATGGAGATGCTAATATTGATTTCGAAGTTGCTGACTTTAAAATTGTCAATTTTAATAATATCGATAAAATAGATCTACTTACTCCAACTTCATTCAAAATCAATCAAAATTGATGAAAGTTCACTATTTCATGCTAAGATGTTCTTGGATATAATTGAACTGTTATGTAAAGGAAATATAAGCATGATAGTTTTCACTAATGAATATCTGAAAATATACTACAATCGGGTAAAATCAACAGTTATAATAAAATGGTTGCCAGAAAATCAAAGCATATCCCAGATCGAATTTTATCAGGCCCTCGTTACTATTAGTCAATGTATTGATGCTTATCCTCATCGGTACATGCTTTTGGATTTTTACGAGTTTAGCTATTGGTGTTGTCCTGAATTATCATCATTCTTTATGCAATTGCAGCATTCAATTAACAATGGTAATATTGCTATTATCTTGAGTAATTGCCTCCTTGGTAAATTAGCATTGAAAAATATTTTAGAAATACATCCTTCCTTAATTGTACTCAGCGATAGAAAAGAAGGGGCTCATTGGTTGAGACATTTGATATAAATAGACGTGATTGCGCTAAGCTATGTTGACTTCTATTAATAATATATCCCAAAAGCTCGACTCCGACCTTAAACAAATTGATTGCGAAAACTCCGAAATCCTGAAAAAAGCCGAACAATCAATATTAAGGATAGATACATGTTTAAAACAAATCAGGGAATATATCCATCAGAACAAATTCCCTTCGCAGGACAATGAGATTCTGTTTTTCAAAGAAATAAAACCTTCCATATACAGTAAATTAATATTCTTTGTAAAAATCTTCAATATTGAGTCTAAACGCCCCAATGGTAGCGATAAATCGCAAAGGAAGTATCTTTTAAATGAGTTAGCTAAACTTGAAAAGTTCTTTTCCGAGAATCTTGAATTTTACCAGTACATGCGAAACAATATGACATACCTCGATGATAAATATTTTGTACGTGGTAAACTTGATTTACGGCTGTATATGGACACATTTATCTACGATGCTGATCCGAATTTTTCAACCAGTCACGATTACAAAGCTGCCAAAATTTTAGCCAACGATTTGCTTTGTATCTATTTGAATTCCGAGTTATCCCTATTGGAAAGAAAAGACAACGCTGCGAGTAAAAACCTTCTCTTCTCAAAAAGCAGATATTCCTGGACAGAATCAAAAATTGCCCTCACAGAATTGATTTATGCTTTGCATTCAGTCAAATGTATCAATAATGGGAACATCGATATTAAGGAATTAGCTGCATTTATGGAGTCGATTTTTAAAATAGATTTGGGTGATTTTTACCGAGACTACCTGCAAATTAAAAACCGTCAAAGCCAAACCCGTTTTATCGATTCTTTAAAAGCTGCTTTAGTAAAAAGAATAAGTGAGCAGGATGAATAAACAACCAAGGTACCACCAACTTGGTTGTTTTGCTTTTTTAATGTTATTCTCCCTGTTTTACAAATCAAATAAACCTAAAATCAGTAAAAACTTATTTTTCACCAACTTGGTTACACCTTGGTGAAAAGTTTCTGCCCGTTTATTGAAATTTGATTCACAAAAACTCAAAAAAAATAAATTATGGCTACAGAGATTATCACAACCGATGATTTACGCGAGTTTAAAATGGAATTACTTGACGAAATCAGGCAACTTTTTAAAGAGCACAATGGCGAGCCTTCCAAAAAATGGTTAAAATCTTACGAAGTCCGTAAAATCCTGAACATATCACCAGGCACGCTTCAGAACCTTCGTTTAAATGGCACTCTGCCATACTGCATATTCCGTTAATACCGGACACCGGTACCGGACCATTCCGGACTCTTTTCTCGAAAAAAATATCTGTCTAAAAGTAAAACTTATTCCTCTGTTTTTCTCAAATTTTTTCGCATAGAAATTTCTCCTTCCAGGAGGATGCGATATGAACTATTTAACACCCGATCCAGTATAGCTTCAGCAATGGTTTT